>PDYJ01000052.1_pt1 | contig 12464 bp, 11 predicted proteins | sample 1430841 | NCBI WGS metagenome assembly PDYJ01 (sample SAMN07237672, study PRJNA390542) | Gut metagenome, whole genome shotgun sequencing project. | isolation source: fecal pellets | host: Mus musculus | place: USA: New York, NY | collected 2016-10 | reverse complement strand
CCTAGAGTTCAGAACTGAAGAAAGGAAAAGCTGCTGAGTAAAATTCTTTGTACAGAAATTTTTGAAATTAAAGATATAGATTCAGCAGGTTGAAAGTTTCACCCAATGGGTGTTTGTTATCCGTCGGCCGCCAACTATTTTGGTCACACAAATATAGCGAAAAGAAATATCTCTCGGTTCTCAGAGATAGAGTTATTAAAAAAGACCTCTCAGCGTAAACCTGAATTCCCGTTAATCTAGGTGCATATTTAACAATTTCTTGCTTTTTCTTAATAACTTGCTGATTTAGTGCTCTTTTTGAGTTACGAATCAGCTTTTTTATATTTCATAGGTGATAATTATCTCCTATGAAAACCGATACTTCTCAAACAAATTTTGATCCTTCGGCTCAAGAAAACTATTTCATTGAGTCAGGAGTTATCTCACCCATTTTTATTAAGAACAATCATGGGATTAGATACGCGATTTTCTACAGAAATAAATGGGAAGGCTCCACTTGCCAGAAACAATTCCAGAAAACGGTAGGAAGAATTTTTGATGATGACTCAGTAGAGCTAGGAAAGAAATTCTTAAGTCAGTTTCCTGCTTTAAAGGACTGCAAGGCCACCTTATCTGGAAGAACAATACGTCTTGCCGGTCCAAATATTGCGGTGCTTCCACCTCTTGAGCCCATGGCTCAACAACGTCAGGCTTTCTTTGATGAACTCGATCAGAACACTCGACTTTCTGCCGGAGCCTCCTATGTCTTGTGGCAAATAGCCCAACAAAACCATCTGCTGACTGATCTTGAGGATGTATTTGGGAAAACCGTGCGGCAGTTCTTCTGTCTTTGGCTATTTTCTTTGCCTCCGATCCGGGCGCCGTTGCCTCAGAATTTGAGATCTACAGCCATCACACTTGGCTGCCTTGCTCTCCCTTGAGCTCTCAGGAAGTCTCCGAAGTTTTTCAAAGCATCTTAAATCCAGAAGTCATGCGATTTCTTCACAAAAGGATTCAACACTCTAAATCTTCCGAGCAGAATTCTCTTTATTGGAGCTTTGACACCACCTCTATCTCTTCTTACTCTGAAACCATCCGAAAAACTGCCTATGGTTACAGCAAAGAAAATCCAGAACTGCCTCAGTTAAACTTGGGTCTGATCGTTTCCGAAAATTCCGGAGAACCCCTGTATTACAAAGTTCTGGAAGGTTCAATTTCTGATCCTCTGGCTTTAAGGCAGTTGTTGGTAGACACCGCTCAATTGGATACCTCCAACGTTAGCTTAGTCATGGATAGAGCCTTTAGCTCACCTTCTTTGCTTGACCAACTTTATAAAAACAATCTTGGATTTATCTGCGGCTCTAAGACCAACCTTAATTACTGCAAATCGGTTATTAACAGTTTTGCCAGGGAATTGCAGTTAGGAGGCGTGGATACATTCTTAGAAGAATATGGACTGCAAGCCAAAACATCTTCAACTACTTGGTCTTACTACGATCCTTCAACAGGTTATCGTGAAAGGAAGCCACTGTATATCCATGTTTATCTTGACCCATTCCGTGCCGCCGGAGAAAGAGAAACATTGTTGAAAAAGCTGAAAAAACTGCAGAAAAAATTAAAGCTAAATCTCCCTTAAATAAACCGAAGCAGACTTGCGTAAACAGTTCTTTATCAAGGGCTCTCTAGGATGGGCTTACGACAAAGAACTGTGGCAGCAAAATGAAAAACTACTAGGGCTATTCGTATTGGTGTCCAGCTCAGTATCTTCGGCAGCTGAAGCTTTGAGAATTTACCGGCAAAGAGACATCGTGGAGAAGAACTTCAATAACCTCAAAGAGAGATGTTCGGGACGCCGCATGCGTTGCCAGGAAAGCGCTTTAGAAGGAAAAGTATTTGTTCTATTTCTAAGCTTGATTTTTGCTGATGAATTTAAAAATGCGTTTCCACCGGGCAAGAGAAGAAGAAAACTGTCAGGAAGAAAAAGCAAAATTTTTGCCTGACGATGTCCCCGACTTCTTAAGAAGCCTGAGTGTGATAGATGTCACAAGCCGGAAATCAGAAAACAATCAATTCTTTTATTGGGACTTAATTCCAAAGAAAATAAGATTAACTTTGGAAGCCATAGGAATCAAAGAACCTCCTAGATTTATCACCTAGGAGGTCCGGAATTCAGGATTAAGCTTCAGCGACAACCTTAACTACTACATCAGCAATGATGTCGTGATGAAGGTCGATCTGGAGTGTGTATTCACCAATAGCCTTGATTGCGCCCAATGGAGTGCGAACCTGGCTCTTGTGGATTTCGTGGCCGAGCTTGTCGAGAGCTTCAGCAACATCCATATTAGTAACAGAACCGAACAAACGTCCGTCAACACCAGCCTTAGAAGCAATTGTAAGAACGATACCGTTGATCTTTTCTTTCAATTCTTCAGCCTTAGCAAGACGTTCTGCCTGAGCGCGTTCGAGCTCAGCACGCTTTGCATTAAATTCGTCCAAAGCAGCCTGTGTAGCACGTTTGGCTTTCTTTGTAGGAATCAAGTAGTTGCGGGCAAAACCATCTTTAACTTTGACGACGTCGCCAAGCTGACCAACATGAGGAATTGTTTCAAGAAGAATAACTTGCATCTTTTTTCCTCCGATTACTGGTTGTCAGTGTAAGCAAGAAGAGCAAGGAAGCGAGCGCGCTTAATTGCTGTATCAAGCTGACGTTGATAACGTGCCTTAGTACCAGTCAAACGTGCAGGCATAATCTTGCCGTTTTCTTGGATGAAGTCACGAAGTGTGTCGATATCTTTGTAGTCGATCTGTTCAACATGATCAACTGTGAAGCGGCAGAATTTTTTGCGTTTGAAGAGCGCATTCTGCTGATTAGGGTTACGAGGTTTACCCTTTCCTTTGGCGCCAAAAGCCATGATTAAACTCCTTTATCGTATTCCGTAATGTGTAGAACTAGCTTAGATGAACGTACTGAAGAAGTAGCGATGAATCCTCGAAGAATTAACTGAGAACCAAGCTCTTCTTTACTGAGAACCTCTCCAATCTTGCCCAGCGCAACTGCGGTAAATTTGAAATTGTTCTTTCTGTCGCTGTCAGCTTCTTGAGTCACACCGGTATGCTGGAATCCGCATTCACAGACCGCAACACCGGCCAAGGTGTATCTCAAAGCCTCTCGGCTGATTAACTGAGCTGACAGTTGAAAGCCGTTCACCTAGAACCTCAGAATTAGGCCTGTAGTTCTTCAGCTTTTTCTGCAGGTTCAGCAGCGGCTGGTTCTTCTGCCTTCTTAGCAGCTTCAGCAGCAGCGGCCTTGCGAGCCTCTTCTTTTTCAACAGCCTTCATCATTGGAGAAGGTTCTGTTTCAGCTTTCTTCATCTTGACTGTGAGGTGACGAAGAACGGCGTCGTTAAAACGGAAACCATTTTCGATTTCATCAAGGACATCTGGACCGCATTCGATGTTCATAAGAACATAGTGAGCTTTAACAAGCTTTTCGATCGGGTAAGCCAACTGACGACGGCCCCAATCTTCAACACGGTGTACTTTTCCTCCGTGGCTTTCCACGAAAGTCTTATGACGTTCAATCATTGCCGGAACTTGTTCGCTTTGATCCGGGTGAACGATGAAACAAATCTCGTAATGACGCATTTAGCCTCCTTATGGTTTTTAGTCGCCCGGAGCGTCTTCCGGTGTGACAAGGACTTCGAAAACGCAAAATTCTACACCTTTTTACACTTAAATAAAAAAAGTTGAAATCGCGGTTTTGTAAATAAATTAAGCAGTTCTTTGACGAACCGTCTCATAAAGACAGATTCCGGCAGCAACGGAAACGTTCAAACTTTCCACACTGCCGAACATCGGAATACTAGCAAGGTCAGAACAGCGTTTTCTGGTCAACTGGCGCAATCCGTCGCCTTCGGCTCCGAGAACCCATGCGAACGGACCCGTCTGATTGAATTCAAAAATTGTCTTGGTAGCTTCCCCGGCCGTACCAACCACTTCAACACCGGCATCCTTTAACTCAACAATACTGGCGGCAAGGTTGGTCACTCTAACGAGAGGAATGCTTTCTGACGCCCCGGCACTTGCTTTGATAGCGGCCGGGGTCAAATCTGCAGATCTATCTTTAGGCACAACGACAGCCTGAACACCAGTTGCGTCCGCAACTCTTAAACACGCACCGAGATTTCTCGGATCTGTAACGCCGTCCAGGATCAGCAAAAGAGTTTTCGGATTAATTGCGTCCATCAGATCATCAAAACTCATCGCGCTTTCGATAGGCTTTGCTAAAGCCACCAATCCTTGATGAGGAATACCTCCTGACAATCCTTCCAATCTTTGGTGGTCAGCCTTCATGACACGCACACCGGCTTTTGCCAGTTGCTCAAGAATCTGCTTCATGCGTGCGTCACGACGATTGGGATCGGCGTAAACAGCTTCAATAGTTGAAGGATCTTTTTTCAATCTTGCGCTGACTGCATGAAAGCCAGTCAGCACAGTATCATTTTTTGCCATTATTCAACTCTGCCTTCTTATTTGGTTTTCGCAGCCGAAGCTCTTTTGGAGCGCGCCGAAGTCCTTTTCGGCGCCTTTTCTTCTTTTGCAGGCTCGGCTTTTTGTTTTTTCTTTAGATGCTCTGGATCTAGAGTTAGCAGAAGATGCTTTAGCTACCTTCTTGGCAGGAGCATCCTCAACCAGAATAAATTCTATTCTGCGGTTCTCTAAGTCACATCGCATTAGTTTAACTCTAACCGGTGTGCCTAATTTATAGATCTTGCCTGAGTAGGAGCCTTTCAGCTGATTCAGTTTTTCGTCGTAGACAAAGTAATCAGCTCCGAGTTCGGCGACGTGGATCGAACCTTCTACGTAGTAGTCGTTCAAAGTAACAAAGATCGCAAATGGAGCTACTCCGGTCACCACACCGCTGAATGTCTGTCCGATAAAGTCTCTCATGTAATAGCACTTTAACCAGGCCATGACATCGTAGCTGGCTTCATCTGCCCTTCTTTCATACTCAGAGCACAGCAAACCAAGTTTTTCCCATGTTTCAATGTGAGGGATCTTCTTTGCACCTTCTTCAGGTTCTGCCTCCGCTTTTCTAAGCTGGAGGGTTGTTTCAGACAGATCGGGCTCAACCAACAGTTTCGGAACGTAATGTTTACCAGCCAAAATTCCTCTGATAGCTCTATGCACCAACAAATCCGGATAACGTCTGATCGGAGAAGTAAAGTGAGTGTATGCCTGATAGGCCAATCCGAAGTGTCCAAGATTATGAGGACTATAAACCGCCTGCTGCATGGATCTCAGAAGCAGCATCTGAAGAGGAACCTTATCCGGTCTGTCTTTAATCTTATCCAGAACTTTGCAGTAATCTGCAGGTGTCGGCTTATCTCCTCCTTCCAAAACTAATCCGAAAGGCGCAAGGCTGGCTCTGACCTTCCCCAACCTGTCTTCGCTGGGCGGTTCATGAACTCTGTAAAGACACGGAGCTTTATTTAACTGCAAAAGATCTGCAGCGCATGTATTTGCCACCAGCATCATCTCTTCAATCAAGCGATGTGCATCGTTTCTCTCCCTTGGGAGAATTTTTTTCAATCTTTCCCTGAGCATCGGCAACGATGTAAGTCTCGACGGTTTCAAAGTCCATCGCTCCTCGGTACTCCCGGGAAGTCAACAAAATTTTGAAGAGGTCATAAAGATCTTTTACATGAGGGTAAACATCCTTCATTGCAAGGGCTGCCGGACCATTCGGATCTTGCAAAGCGAGCCAAACATTGTCATAAATTAATCGGGCAGCCGAACAAATGACTGCCGGGTAGAACTGATAGGCGATCACTTCTCCCTTACGGCCGAGAACGGCATCGCACACCAAAGTACACCGATCTACATTCGGATTTAAAGAACACAACCCATTAGAGAGCTCCTCAGGAAGCATAGGAATAACTTTCGTTGGAAAGTACACACTGGTCGTTCTTTCCTGTGCGTCTTTATCAATTGCAGAGCCTGGTTTTACATAGTGTGAGACGTCAGCAATAGCAACGAGCAAGCGGTAGCTTCCGTCTTTTCCTATGGGTTCGCAATAAACCGCATCATCGAAGTCTTTTGCATCAGGACCGTCAATTGTCACAAACGGAATGTCTCTTAAATCGACACGATTTCTTAAATCAGTTTTAGTGACGTGATCGGAAAACTTTTTGACGGCCTCAAGAGTTGCTTCAGAAAATTTATGCGGAACGCCAAACTTTCTAACGGCAATCTCGATCTCCATGCCCTTGTCTTCCGGCTTCCCAATCACTTCCTTCATTGTCGCATGAGGGCGCAAGGACAAGAAACCGGCATCTTTCAGTTCAATTTCGACGACATCACCCGGACTAGCATTCTGAGTGTCTCCGTCAATAATAAAATCCTGCTGAATTCGCGGATCTTCGGGCTTAACAATCTTCCTGCCTTTTACGGTTTCGTACACTCCGACGATAGTCTTGAGTTTTCTTGAGACTACCTTATGCACGGAAGCGATCATCTTATCTTTATAGTCGAAACCAATGCATGTAGCCTCAACTCTGTCGTCAGGAAGCAGTTTTTCCATTTCTTCATCAGGGATGAAGAGATCAGGCACATCCTCGTCGCAAATTAAAAAACCAAAACCGTTCTTATGAGCCTGAACCACGCCGGTATAGATTTTTTTGTCTCCGATGTAGCTAATCTTATTAACGTGATCACGTTTAATCTGTCCGTCTTTAACGAGCTGCTCAAGGACGTCTTTAACAAATGATGCGCTCACGCCGAATTTTTTAATCAGACGAGTTATGAGGATCGACATTCCTATTTCACCTTGGCAGGAGCAAAGGTAATTCAAAAAACTCTCTTTGGCCTCACCAATAGTTGAAATCGGTTCGAAGTCTTCTTCCCATCTTGTTTCTTTAGATTTTTTTCTCGAAGTAATTTTGGGTTCCTCTTCAAGCAAATTTATATGATTTGAAAATTGTAACTTCTATAAATCGAGGAGACATCTAAAAACCGCTCAGACTGGAGAAAGTCTCGCTCCGAGCCGTAAATTCCAGTTCAAAGAGTTCGGTGCCGCACGACGGACTCGAACTCGAATCTCCACAAGTTTCTTACGGGCTTATATTTGACAACCGGATTTGTTTGTGTAAAATCTTGGGTTCGTGCCCATGTGGCGAAATTGGTAGACGCACCAGCTTCAGGTGCTGGCGCCTTCACGGGCGTGCTGGTTCGAGTCCAGTCGTGGGCACCAAGGATTTCATCTGGAAAAGGGATTCGGAAAACTCGAGTCCCTTTTCCATTTCTTTTTCAAATTATCTTTTCCCGATATTTCGTACGCGACTTAGCTCCCTGATTTAGCCATTGACGCTCTTGACATTTACAAATTATTTTTTCAATTTCGTAAAAATTACTTTCAACTGTAACCAAAATCTGGTACTGTTACGCGCTTATTTTGTTTTCATTCAAGCGATAACAGAAACTTCCATAGAATTCTGTAAAATATCCTGTTACAAATTATCTTTAGACTTTTCGACACTTGGTATAAGGCTTTTCGGTACCACAAATGAATTTTAAGAGTAGGTTAGGCACCATTATTTTTGGCGTATTGATTGGAAGTTCTCTTTGCGCCTCTCCCGCCTTTTCAGCTACGTCTTCTTGCGAAAACCAACTGGCAGTTGCTCGTGAATTAGTTCTCAAAACAAACTTTGATCGCCGGACCGAAGTTGTTGAAATAATTCCTGCCTGTGTTAACGGAAAACTAGTATTAAACGGAAAAACATCAGCCGAAGGAGTTTTGAGGAGCATCCTCGACGAACTCCTTCAAAAAAATATTAATTTCACCGATCAGGTTGTCATTCTTCCCGTAGAAGATGAAATTATTGAAAAGAGCTGGGGCTTAATCAACGTACCTGTTGCTTCGATGCACGCTCAGCCCAAATTTGCTTCGGCTTTGGTAACTCAAGCCGTTTTAGGTACACCTATTAGAAAAATCCAGTCCCGCGGTGCTTGGGTACAAGTTCAGACCCCTGACGGCTATATGGGCTGGCTTCACAAAAAACAATTTAAATCTTTGAGTACCAGCGGACTGAGCAAATGGAATAGTTCAGAACTAGTCATTGTTACTAATCTGCATCTTGAGCTCAACGGGGTCAATAACGCTAAGAAGATGTTCCTCCCGGCAGGCTCTATTCTGAAGAAAATATCAGAAAGTAAAAACACCGTTACCGTTGCCCTCCCTTCCGGGATGATGGGAACTGTGAACAAAGAAGGAATTCAGGACTTTCATCAATGGGCTGCTGAAAAAGCGAAAGAAATTAATGAAGATCCGACCAAATTTATGGACAATGTTTTAAAGACTGCGGAAAGTCTTTTGGGCACTCCATATATGTGGGGCGGAAATACGGCTTCGGGCTTGGACTGCTCAGGTTTCATTAATACTATTTTCCGCTTGAACGGATTAATACTTCCTCGAGACAGCGATCAGCTCACCAATCTCAAAGGAAAAGTTAAAAGAAACCAAGCCTTTAAGAAAATACGAGCTCCTATTCTTTGGTAAAGAGGAAAATGGCTTAGCAGAAATCCAGCACGTTGCCATTGCCAAAAACTCTAATGAATTTCTTCATGCTCTGGGAGATGTACATGAGACAAGTTTTGAAAAGGACTCTCCCAACTTTGAACAATACGAAAAAGATCGATTTATGTTCTCGATGGAGCTGCCTGAAAAGTTAACGGACGGAACATGCTCGACAACTTTTAAAGACAATCCTTTTTTTGCAAAAGTTCCGAGAACTTTGCGCTATTGCATACCGATTGATCTTTCTTTTCAGCGCCAGCCGAGCAGAAATTATTAAATTTAAGACTAACAAAGGGTAGTAGGAGGAAGAGCCGCGAATCGCGGCTCTTGTCATTTGTTGGGTTAGGCTTTCTGCAAATTCAGATGTTTAGCGATTTCTTCCTGAGAATCGTAAATCTTTTCTCCCTTGGCTGGAGAAAGCTTCTTATAAGAAACCGTCGGAAAGCAAGACCCAAGCATGGATATTGTCTTTAAGCTGCGGTTCAATAATCTGCTTCATCACATTAGTGCGAAGAACAGGATCCAGAATCGGAGTCAGAACTTCGATACGCCCTGATAAGTTACGTGTCATCATGTCAGCACTGCCGAAGTAAACTTCAGGCTTGCCGCCATTATGGAAGTAATACACGCGTGCATGCTCCAATAAACGTCCGACGATGGAACGAACACTGAGAGTTTCGGATACTCCGGAGACTCCTGGACGCAAACCGCAAATACCGCGGACGATACACTCAACCTTAACTCCGGCTCTGCAGGCCTCGTAGATTTCTTTCATCATCTCAGCGTCAACTAGCTGGTTGCATTTGATAATGATGTGGCCGTTACCTTCCTTCTTATGAATAGCAACTTCGCGGCGGATGTGCTCGACGAGTTTGCCTCTCAGGGTGTTAGGAGAAACCAAGAGTTCACGGTAATGCTTAACTCGACCATAACCGGTCATTACGTTGAACAAATCTTGAATATCGTCGCAGATTGCTCTGTTTGCAGTAAACAGCCCAAGGTCGGTGTAAATCTTGGCGGAAGCTGCGTTATAGTTCCCTGATCCGATGTGAGCGTATCTAACCAAGGATCCGTGCTCACGTCTGATGACAAAGCATAATTTTGCGTGAATCTTCAGGCCGGCAAAACCGTATACAACGTTAACACCGTTGCGTTCCATTTCTTCAGCCCAGTTCATGTTCTGCTCTTCGTCAAAGCGTGCTTTCAATTCGACCACAGCAGTAACCTGTTTGCCTCTTCTGCGGGCTTCGAGCAGCCATTTAGCAACCGGAGAATCACTGCCGCAGCGATAAAGGGTTTGTTTAATAGCTACAACGTTCGGATCCAAAGCTGCTTGACGAAGGAATTCTAAAACGCAATTAAAAGAATCATATGGATGGTAGACCATCAAATCTTTTTTGCGAATTTCCGTGAAGCAGTTTCTATCAGGCTCGAATTCCTTCGGTGTTCTCGGATGCGTTTCAGGATACTTCAAACCCGGACGATCGATACGCATCAGTCTTCCGAAGTCTGAGAAGCCGAGCGGAATGCTGTAGCGGTAAATTTGAACTTGAATCAAATCCAAGTGGTCAACAAGGAAGTCTTGGAGACGCTGAGGCATGCCTCGTTCGATTTCCAAGCGGACAACGGAACCGAATCTTCTTTGTTCCACATAATCTCTAACAGCAGCTAACAAATCGTCTGCTTCGTCTTCTTCGATTTCTCCGTCCGTATTACGAGTAATTCTGAATAAGCCGGAAGTAATTACACGATAGCCGGAAACAGAGTCTCGAGTCTGTTAGCGATGAGATCTTCAGAAAGAATCAGAACGCCTTCGCTGACTGTGACTCCCAAGTTTGGTGTAACTGTAGAATCTTTGTTAGAGACAAAGAGGAAACGAGGAACATTGTTCGGACACTTAACACGTGCGTAACGGACTTTTCCTTCCTTGCCGATTTCTTCCAGTTCAATTACAAAGTTCAAACTGGTATTGGAAATCATCGGAAAAGGACGGCCTGCGTCTACACCTTGCGGAGTCAAAACCGGAAAAATATCTTCATCGTAGTAACGGTTCAGATTTTCTTGCTGTTCTTTTGTCAGATCTGCATACTTCGCAATAACAATATCTTTTTTAGCAAGAGCAGGTTTTAACTGGTCAAGCCACAAATCTTCGGCTTGATCGACAATTTCTAAAACTTTTCTTCTAATTTCAGAAAGCTGTTTTGCCGGAGAAAGCTTATCCGGACCGGTCGGTTCGGCTCCGCTTCTGGCCTGCTTCTGCAAATTCATAACACGGACCATGTAGAACTCGTCCAGGTTATTGAAGAAAATGGAAAGGAACAGCACTCTATTCAACAGAGGAATAGCCGGATCCATGGCAGTTTCCAGAACTTTTCTGTCAAATTCAATCCAACTAAGTTCACGGTTGGTATAGAGAGCAGGATCTTCTAGTGAAATGTGCTTAGGAGCCGGCAACTCCTGAATTGCTTCAGCAACCGGTTTCTTTGCAGAAGTACTAGCCCGTCTTGGAGTTCTAGCAACAGGAGTTTTTGCGGCAGCTGCCTTGGAAGCTGCAGGTTTCTTGACTGCTGTAGTTCTTACACGCGGTTTTCTTGCAGGTTTTGCTGCAGGCTGCTCAGCCTTTGGTGTTTCCTGGACCGGTGTCTCAGTTTTAGTTTGCTCTGGAAGTTGAGTTGTTTCGGTTGCTGTGGTCTCTGTTTTGTTGGCGGCCATAAAATTGACATCCTCGTTGTAATTTAGCGGGCAAAAAGATGAAGTTTTTCTCGGAATAAAAGAGTGTTTAAACCACATTCCTCCCCGATAGCATTAAATTTATAGGATATTTTAATGTTAGCAAATAGTTATTGTACGTCACCCCTCAAATACTCGTGCTAACATCTTTCAGTGTTAGTTTGATAGGAAAAACCCTATCTGTCAATTAGTTATCGTTAATCAGCATCGTTTTTGTAATGCAAACGATACTTTTATCAGTAAGAGTCCTAAGAGAGAACAAATCACGCCGTAAATTGTATCGATAAGGCGCCACGCAATCATGTATCCGTCACCTCCATAGGCGAGAAGAAGCCAATCCAGCGCAAAGAGAATAAAGGCCGTAATTGCCGTATTAGCAAAAAGATAATTCGTAGGAAGAAACACAGGAATTAGCATTCCTGACAAAACTATCAAAATTCCCAAGAAAGCGTAATGATTGGCATAAGGAAAGATAGCCACAACTAAGAGATAGCCGAATAAAGTCCCGAAAATTCTTTGATAGCTTCTCTTAAATCCCATAGATACCCGAGTGTTAAGCAGATAAATAACACTCATACCGACCCATGCCGGCTGCATGAAATGAAAGAGTTGGGCCGACCATAAAGAAAACACCACAATAATCGCTGAAATGACGGCAAAAAAAAGCGGATTTCTGGTGCCTCCTATAAACTCTTTGAGTTGGTCCATTGGTCTGCGTCCGAGATTATCAGCACGCCAGAGATAATGGTCAACAATTATTACCACACCGGAAAGAGCAAAGCCTGCGGAGTATCCGATGACAGCGCTTTCAGTCGGAGTAAAGTCAAAAAGAGAGATCAATAAAAAGATTAGAGAATACTTGCCTAACAGCCACCAAAACTGCTCCACAAAAGGAAGCAAAGCGGAGCCGAAAACACAGAGTCCTAGGATCAGCCATTTGCCGTGAGGTAAGTCTTTGAGCACGTATCCGAGCCATGCTGAAAACATGACGCAGAGGAAGGTCAATAGAAGTCCGAGTAAACGAGACGATAAAGAATTCTTATCGTCTGACAAAAGCGCCATAAAACAAGCCAAACAGGCAAAGCCTCCGACTTTCTCATCATGAAATACAAAAGATAACGAAAGAGCAGCTGACAAAGCGACAAAGAATCGTAAAGCGGCCATCGCTAAGGCTTTCTTT
>PDYJ01003141.1_pt1 | contig 12493 bp, 11 predicted proteins | sample 1430841 | NCBI WGS metagenome assembly PDYJ01 (sample SAMN07237672, study PRJNA390542) | Gut metagenome, whole genome shotgun sequencing project. | isolation source: fecal pellets | host: Mus musculus | place: USA: New York, NY | collected 2016-10 | reverse complement strand
CACAACCCGAAAAACCATGGGAATTCCGGGCTAAACCGGCATGGCAGCGTCTGCTTGTGATGCTTGGCGGCGTAATGTTCAATTTCATTCTGGCCATAATCATATATGCCGGCATAGCATGGCACTGGGGATCAGCCTACATACCTCTGCAGGAAGCCTATGAAGGCATGGACTTCGTAGAGGAAGCCCGGACTATCGGGTTCCGCAACGGCGACATCCCTCTTAAAGCCGACGGCAAAGAGATCGACTCATCCACAGGCGACTTCGCCTACGTAATAGCCTCGGCATCGAAAGTCGATGTGCTCCGCGACCATCGCGACACAGTAAGCATCGCCATACCCGAAAACTTCATTCTGAAGATCAACGAACGCGGAGGATTCATGTCGTTCCGTGTGCCGGCATTTGTCGGCCGACTGCAACCCGGTGGCCCCGCCGCCGAAGCAGGCATCAGGGAGGGTGACCGTATCATCGCCGTTGACTCCACCGCTACTCCGGCCTTTACCGAACTTGTTCCGGCGCTTCTCGCCAAAGCCGGCCGCAAGGCACAGATCACGCTGATGCGCGACGGACAGACCATGACTGTTGAAGCCACACCTACCGAAGGTGGCAAACTCGGCTTTCAGCTGAAGCCCATTACAGAAATTTACCCCACCGTTCGCCAGCATTTCAGTCTGTTCCAGTCATTCCCCAAAGGATGGGAAAACGGCACCGGAACTATGGCCAACTACGTCAGCTCCATGAAACACGTGTTCACATCCGAGGGCGCGCAGAGCATCGGCGGATTCGGAGCCATCGGCAGCCTGTTCCCTGAAAAATGGGACTGGTATGGATTCTGGCAGATAACGGCATTTCTTTCGGTAGCTCTTGCGTTCATGAACATAATTCCCATACCTGGACTTGATGGAGGCCACGTGATGTTTCTGCTCTACGAGATAATCTCGCGCCGCAAGCCCAATGAGAAAGTCATGGAATACGCACAATACGCCGGAATGCTGTTCCTCCTGCTGCTGCTCGTCTACGCCAATGGCAACGACATATTCCGTGCATTCAAATAAACCCACCCGATAATTTTGACAATGACCCGCTACAAGAACATAACTCTGCGCAAAGGCAAAGAGGAATCATTGCTCCGTTTCCACCCTTGGGTATTTTCCGGAGCTATCGACACACTGCCCGACGGCCTCGAAGAGGGCGATACGGTGACGGTGACTGCATCCGACGGCCGACTGCTCGGCACCGGACATTTTCAGATCGGATCCATCGCCGTCAGAATGCTGTCATCGGCCGACGAACCTATCGACGAAGCGTTCTACGCATCACGGCTCCGACAGGCCTGGATAATGCGAAAGACCATAGGCGTCATACGCCCCGACACCGATGCCTACAGGCTCGTACACGGCGAAGGAGATTTCCTTCCTGGACTTGTAGTGGATGTCTATGGGCCCACAGCTGTGGTGCAGGCTCACTCTCCTGCCATGCATTTCGCGCGCGACATCATAGCACGCGCTTTGGTGAGCCTGCCCGAGGCCGGCATATCCAACGTCTATTACAAATCCGAAACCACACTGCCGTTCAAAGCCCGCCTTGATCCGCAAAACGACTATATCATCGGAGCCTACGCCGGCAATGTAGCGACAGAAAACGGACTGAAATTCCATGTCGACTGGCTTAAGGGACAGAAAACCGGATTTTTCGTGGATCAGCGCGACAATCGTGCGCTGCTTGAAAGATATAGCGCCGGACGCCGTGTGCTAAACATGTTCTGCTACACCGGCGGATTTTCGGTCTACGCCATGCGTGGCGGAGCTTTGAGCGTCGACTCTGTCGACAGTTCGGCCAAAGCGGTCACACTGACCGATGCCAACATACACCTCAACTTTCCCGATGACACACGCCACCGCTCCCACGCCGAAGATGCATTCAAATTTCTTGCCGATATGCCGCATGGAGCCTACGATCTGATAGTGCTTGATCCGCCGGCTTTCGCCAAACACCGCAGCGCCATACGCAATGCTTTGCGCGGCTATCAGAGGATCAACGCCAAGGCATTCGCCAAAATCGCCCCGGGAGGCATACTGTTCACATTTTCGTGCTCACAGGCCATCACCCGCGAACAGTTCAGGCTCGCGGTATTCTCGGCTGCAGCCGAGAGCCGGCGTAAAGTGAGAATACTGCATCAGCTCACACAGCCCGCCGACCATCCTGTCAATATATATCATCCCGAAGGCGAATACCTCAAAGGACTGATACTTTACGTCGAATAACCCCATCAATGTCAAATCTTACAATTATGGAAAAAATAAAAACCGCCACACTGGCAATAGCCATAGCCGCTTCATCGCTCGCATCTCCGGCCATGGCCGACGACTTCGATTATGTAGTCGACCGTTTTGCCGACATTCAGGTGCTCCGCTACAAAGTGCCCGACTTCGAATCACTGTCGCTTCGCCAGAAAATGCTCGTTTATCATCTGACCGAAGCCGCACTCGCCGGACGCGATATACTGTGGGATCAGAACAACCGATACAATCTCTCGCTCCGCCACCTGCTCGAAAACATTTACAGCAACTATGACGGCGACCGCAATTCGGACGATTACAAGGCGTTTGAAACATATCTCAAACAGGTATGGTTTGCCAACGGCAACCACCATCATTACTCCATGGACAAGTTCGTGCCCGCTTTCAGCCGCGACTTCATGGAAAAACAGATCGCCGCGCTGCCTGACGACAAACGACCGGCCGACAAGGATCAGCTGCTCCGCTACATATTCGATCCGGCGTTCATGCCTAAAAAAGTCAATCAGGTGGCCGGGGAGGATCTGATACTCACCTCAGCCGTAAATCTCTACGACGGAGTGACACAGGCCGAAGTGGAGCAATACTACGCCTCCCGCAAGGATTCGACCGACCTGACACCGGTAATGCACGGACTCAACACACGCGTGGTAAAGGACTCCGACGGTAAAATCGTGGAGCAGACCTACAAGATCGGAGGAGTCTATTCCGAAGCTATATCACGGATCGTCGATCAGCTCGAAAAAGCCCGTCAATATGCCGAAAACCCCGTTCAGGCATCGGTCATAGACAAGCTGATAGCCTACTATCGCTCGGGCGACCTCAAAGACTTTGACGAGTACTCCATACTATGGGTGGGCGATACCGATTCGCGTGTCGACTTCATCAACGGATTCATCGAAAGCTACGATGACCCTCTCGGCATGACCGGTTCATGGGAATCGATTGTCAACTTCAAGAATCTCGAAGCCTCACATCGCACCGAAGCCATCAGCTCCGATGCCCAGTGGTTTGAGGATCACTCGCCTGTCGATCCCCGCTTCCGCAAAGACAAAGTGCAGGGAGTGACTGCCAAAGTGATCACTGCCGCCATACTCGCCGGCGACTCATATCCGGCTACACCCATAGGCATCAACCTGCCCAACTCCAACTGGATACGCGCCAGCCACGGATCCAAGTCGGTGACAATCGAGAACATCACACAGGCCTACGACGCCGCATCGCACGGCAACGGCTTCAACGAGGAATTCGTGCCCGACACCGCCACAAGAGCGCTCATAGATAAGTATCTTTTTGTTACCGACAATCTGCACACCGATCTGCACGAATGTCTGGGTCATGCATCTGGCCGACTGTTGCCCGGAGTGGATCCCGACGCCCTGAAAGCCCATGGCTCGACTCTCGAGGAAGCTCGCGCCGATCTCTTCGCCCTCTATTATCTGGCCGATCCCAAGCTTGTGGAACTCGGTCTGCTTGACAACCCCGACGCCTATAAAGCACAATATTATCACTATCTGCTCAACGGCCTCATGACACAGCTCATGCGCATCGAACCGGGCAAGGACGTGGAGGAAGCCCACATGCGCAACCGCAAGCTTATAAGCGAATGGGTGCTCGATCATGGAAAGGAAGCCAACGTCGCATCACTCGACAAGATCAACGGCAAGACCGTGCTCACGGTCAACGATTACGAAGCCCTGCGCCGACTGTTCGGAGAATTGCTCGGAGAAGTACAGCGCATCAAGAGCGAAGGTGACTACGAGGCGGGTGAAACACTCGTCGAAAAATACGCAGTGAAAGTCGACCCACAGCTCCACAAGGAGATCCTCGACCGCTACTCCAACCTCTCGATAGCACCCTATAAGGGATTTGTCAATCCTCGTTACGAAGTAGTGCGTGATGATGCCGGCAACCCTGTCGATGTGACGGTCACCTACACCGAACAGTATCCCGAACAGATGCTGCGCTACTCACGGCAGTACTCCACTCTCTGATCCATCGCACATCCGCTCGTGAGTGTGCGCCAAGCCGCTTTGCAAACAAAGCTGACATAAAAAAATGGTTTGTCATCCCGACAAACCATTTTTTTTTAACCTTAAATCTAATACCATGAAAAAACACAGTGCAAATATAGTAATTATACTATCATAACACCACCATAGGAGAGTGGTTCGCGCATATCGCCGTTTTAACACACATTAACGCCGCCGATGCCTATATAATTAGTAACTTTACATCGCAAGAACGAAGCATTCACATCATCTATATTTCCTAAACGACAATGAACAACAGAATACTGGTAATAGACGACGAAGAATCACTCTGCGAAATACTCAAATTCAACCTTGAAAAAGAAGGATATGAGGTCAATTGCGCGTACAGTGCCGAAGAAGCGCTCACGCTTGACCTCTCGGTATATTCTCTGATGATTGTCGACATAATGATGGAACGGCTCAGCGGATTTGATTTTGCAAAACGCATCCGCAACAGCTCAGCCACCGAAACCACCCCCATTATATTCTGCTCGGCTCTCAACGGAGAGGACGACACCGTCATGGGGCTTAATATCGGCGCTGACGACTATATCACCAAACCTTTTGTCATAAGCGAGGTGCTTGCCCGCGTAAGAGCCGTGCTCCGTCGCAGCCAGTCCCACCGCCAGTGGACAATGTCGGCTCCCAAAAGCATCTACGAGCCCGACATCACATTCAACGGTCTGCGTATCGACCGCAACGAAAAACTATGCTATCTCAACAACCAGGAGATCAACCTGACCAAGACCGAATTTGACATACTGCTATTCCTTATATCCCACCGCAACCGCATCCACTCGCGCGAAGAGATAATACGCAATGTGTGGTCAAAACGATGTCGTGGTCACCAACCGTACCATCGACACCAACATAGCCCGTCTGCGCAAAAAGATAGGAAGCTACGGCGACAACATCGTGACCCGTCTCGGTTTCGGATATGGCTTCAAAGAGACAGTTTAGTTACCGCTGGCGACTGTTCATCCCATGCTGGTACTGATGTGGACCGGCATGCTCGTACTGCTGTATCAGCAGTATAAACATGAATCGGCCATACGCACCGAACAGATCAGCAAGGAACTGAAGTTTATCAACAGCCGCATCATCAATGCCTATAAAAACGACATTGACATGCGGCCGTTCATGAACTTCATCAACGACTACTTCGCCAACTCCATGTACGAAGGCATTTCGGTATGCGTCTACGACAAGGAGGGCGACTGATCTACAATGCCGGCGACACACCCATCATACAGGACTTCTCGGAAGCCGCCGAACGCGCCGAATTCCGCGAAGCCGAAGCCACCGGCGAAGGATCAAACGAATATCAGGAAGACGACCAGTTCTTCTACTCCGCCGCACTGAAAAGCAACGACGGGAAGATCTACGTGCAGACTACCGTACCCTACACCATGACCATCGGCGAGGCCATCAGAACCAATACCAACTTCTGGATCATATTTGTGATATTCGTGGCCATGGGAGGAATCTGCTACTTCTCCACACGATATCTGACAAAAAACATCGGACTACTGCGCGACTTCGCCACCAAAGCCGCCGACAACATCGAGACCGTCGACGAAACCGACTTCCCCCACGACGAACTCGGCGACATATCACGAAAGATCATCAAGCTCTACCGCGACAAAGCCGACGCTGTCAAGAAAAGCGAACGCGAGCACAAGATCGCCCTTCATGCAGTAGAGGAAAAAGCCCGCATAAAACGACAGCTCACCAACAACATCAACCACGAGCTGAAAACGCCTGTAGGAGTCATCAAAGGCTACCTCGACACCATCGCGTCAAACCCCGACATGGACACACCCACAAGGCAACGCTTCATAAGCCGCGCGCAGGACAACGTGGAACGCCTGTGCATCCTGCTCGGAGATGTATCCACCATGACACGCCTTGAAGAAGGCACTGGAAATATACCGGTAAAGGAAATCGACTTCCACGACATCGTTTTCACTATCGAAAACGACCTGACTGCATCAGGAATCAACGGCAACATGAAGTTCAGCTACAATCTGCCCCTCGACTGCATGATCAGAGGAAATGCCACTCTCCTCACCGGAATGATCTCCAACCTCATCAAAAACGCCGCTATCCACTCCGGCGGAACCGAAATGGGACTCGACCTGATAGTCGAATCCGAGCGCTACTACACATTCCGTTTCTACGACAACGGCACCGGTGTAGATCCGCAGCATCTGCCTCATCTCTTCGAACGTTTCTACCGGATCGATGCCGGACGCTCGCGCAAGGTCGGCGGGACAGGACTCGGACTGCCCATCGTCAAAAACACCGTCGAGGCTCTTGGGGGAAGCATTTCAGTACACAACGGCCCGATGGGCGGACTCGAATTCCTCTTCACATTAGAAAAATGGAAAGACTGACTTCGGACAATGGATCAGTCAGCGCGCCAATACATAGCTATTGACCTGAAATCGTTTTACGCATCAGTGGAATGCGTCGAACGAGGTCTTGACCCGCTCGACACAAATCTTGTCGTGGCCGACGCGAGTCGCACATCCAAGACAATATGTCTGGCAGTATCACCATCGCTAAAACGCCTCGGGCTGGGCGGACGGCCACGCCTGTTTGAAGTGGAACAGAAGGTCAGAGAAACCAACCGTAAGCGTACGGGCAGCGGATGTAGCGGACGGTCATATTCGGCCGCGAGACTTGACGCCGACCCCAGTCTCGCCGTAGACTACATCGTAGCGCCGCCGCGGATGGCACACTATATCGACTACAGCAGCCGTATCTACAGCATCTATCTGCGCCATGTGTCGCCCGATGACATGCACGTCTACTCTATCGACGAAGTGTTTATCGATGCCACCGACTACCTGCGCCTATACAATCTCACCGCTCACGATTTCGCCATGCGGATGATCCGGGAGGTGCTTGCCGCTACTGGCGTCACTGCCACCGCCGGAATAGGAACCAACATGTATCTGTGCAAGATAGCCATGGATATTGTAGCCAAGAAGATGGCGCCGGATGCCGACGGAGTCAGAATAGCCGAACTCGACGAATTTTCCTACCGGTCAATGCTTTGGGATCATAAACCCATAACCGATTTCTGGCGCATAGGCAGCGGCATCGCCCGCCGCCTGGCACCATACGGCATCGATACCATGGGCCAGATAGCCCGCATATCGCTTACCAACGAGAAGCTCTTCTACGACATGTTCGGTGTCAATGCCGAGCTGCTTATCGACCACGCCTGGGGATGGGAACCGGTGGAAATACGACATATTAAGGCCTACAGACCCGAAAGCCGATCCATAAGCAGCGGTCAGGTACTCACCTGCCCCTACGACACCGGCAAAGCGCGGATCGTGGTCAGAGAGATGGCCGATACCATGGGGCTGAAACTTGTAGCCATGAAGATGGTCACAAGCCAGATCGTGCTCCACATAGGCTACGACGCCACATCGCCATATCAGAACCAATATGACGACATTCCTGTCAAACGTGACAGATTTGGCCGTACGGTGCCTGTATCATCCCACGGCTCCACAACGTTTGCATATCCTACATCATCGTCCGAGGAAATCTCCACTGCCGCCGCGACACTCTACGATCGCATAGTGAGAAAGGATATGCTTGTCAGACGCATCACGATCACAGCAGCCGATATCACCGACGAATCACTGAAATCCAATGCCGGCGACAAAGCCATTCAGCTCGAGCTGTTCAGTCCGACGGATATAGAAGCCGGGATCATGCATCAGAAGCGTGAGCGATTGCTTCAGGAAGCTATGTTGAAAATAAAAAAAGCCTACGGAAAAAACTCCATATTAAAAGGACTCAACTTTGCCGAAGGTGCCACACAGCGGCTTCGCAACCGCCAGATAGGAGGACACCATGAATAAAGATAACAACCGACAAGACAATCCAACCGTCCACACCCTGCATGGTCATCCATATGCCGACATACTGTTCCGGCCACACCACGTCAGCCCGGTCCATCCGCAAATGTCCATGAGAGCGAGAGCCGCGCAGTTCGCTCCCTTTGCAGCTCTTCCCGGCCATAGCGACGTGCTGGAGGAAACAGCCCGATATACCGACCATCCTGATGATCTGGCCGACGACGAACGCGTATGGCTTGACAATGCGCTCGCGGCAATATTTGACTCACACTCGCGTAAAGCATCGATCACATATCTTGAGCCTGACAGTCACAAAAGCGGAGGCCGTATCGTGACCGTCAGCGACTCCATTATCTCGGTTGATCCTGTGCAACGTACTGTAAGGTTATCCAACGGAACCCGTATCGACATATCCATGATCCGCCACATCACTCCGATAGAACCATTAAACAGATGACGCCGCAATCATCAGACTGCGGCGTCATGCCTTATAAGTGTATTCACAACCGTAATTCACCGATCTTCACCGGCCATACGGCTTGAGGCTGCTGTTCAGGCGTTCTTCACCTTCTCTACGATAGCCTTGAATGCGGCGGGATTGTTGAGAGCGAGATCGGCAAGCACCTTGCGGTTGATCTCGATTCCAGCCTTATGGATAAGACCCATGAGCTTCGAGTAGCTGAGATCCTCCATGCGTGCGGCAGCGTTGATACGCTGGATCCAGAGAGCACGGAAATTGCCCTTCTTGTCCTTACGGTCGCGGTAAGCGTAGGTAAGACCTTTTTCCCAGGTGTTCTTGGCAACGGTCCACACATTGCGGCGGCAGCCAAAGTAACGCGGGTGAGTTTTAAGATTTTCTTTCTGCGAGCTCTTGAAGCTACATGATTTACTGATCTTGGCATTTCTTTTGTCGTTTATTGGGTGTTAGCGCTCGTGCCCTATGCGCACGGGTCTTTTTTGCTAAACATCCGGTTAATAACTGTTATAAAGTCACGAATTATACATGAACTGTATTGCGGAAAACGCTTCCGGTGCCTGATTTACTTGAGGGCGAGAAGCTCCAGCACGGCGCTGCGGTCGGCCGATGCCACAGTAGCGGCATGGGTGAGGTTGCGCTTCTGCTTTTTGGTCTTCTTGGTCAAGATGTGGCTCTTGAAAGCATGTTTTCTCTTGATTTTTCCTGTTCGGTAAGGGCGAACCTCTTTTTGGCACCGGAATTAGTCTTAATCTTTGGCATTTGGGTTACTTTTGTTGATTAATTCGAGTTTATACTGTACCGCTGCCGACTCGCGACCGCGGCTGTTTCTTTGCACGCGCTGTGTCAGTCACTTCTTTTTCGGCGAGATCATGATGATCATTCTCTTGCCTTCAAGCACCGGCATCTGTTCTACCTTGCCGTACTCCTCCAGATCATTTGCAAAGCGGAGCAGCAACACTTCGCCCTGCTCTTTGAAGAGGATCGAGCGTCCCTTGAAGAATACGTATGCTTTCACTTTGGCACCCTCCTGAAGGAAACCCACAGCATGCTTGAGCTTGAAGCTGTAGTCATGATCATCGGTCTGCGGACCGAAACGGATCTCCTTCACCACGACTTTTGTAGCCTTGGCCTTCTGCTCTTTCTGACGTTTCTTCTGCTGATATAGAAACTTCTGATAGTCGAGTATCTTACATACCGGCGGCTCGGCGGTAGGAGAGATCTCAATCAAATCAAGCCCCTGCTCTTCGGCTATTTTCAAGGCCTGGGCTATCGGGTAGATGCCGGTCTCGACGTTGTCACCCACCAGACGCACTTCACGGGCATGGATACGTTCGTTGATAGCGTATGGATCCTTTGAGGCGTTGTTCCTATCGGGCCTTCTGGCGCCTGGATTGGAGCTGTTCGGTCTGCGCGGACCGAGTACGTAGGGTTTTTTCTGCATTAAAGCGTTTATTGATTTGTGAGATTTTTGACTTCTTCAGTCAAATTCGCTGCAAAGGTAGCAATTTTCATCGTACCTTTATCACCTTCGCCCTGTTTTCTTACAGAAACTTCGCCATTTTGTGCTTCTTTTTCTCCGACTACCAGCAGATAGGGGATACGTTTAAGCTCATTGTCGCGAATTTTCTTGCCGATCTTCTCGTTGCGGTCATCCACGATCGCACGCACATCGGCCTCGTTGAGCTGACGTGCCACTTCGAAGGCATAGTCGTTGTATTTCTCGCTGATCGGAAGCACCACAGCCTGATCGGGAGCGAGCCACAGCGGAAAGCGTCCGGCCGTATGCTCCAGAAGCACAGCTACAAATCGCTCCATCGAGCGAAAGGAGCGCGGTGTATCATCACCGGACGGTGCTTCTGATTGTCGGCGCCGGTATATTCAAGACCGAAGCGTTCGGGCAGATTGTAGTCCACCTGGATGTGCCGAGCTGCCAGCGGCGGCCGAGAGCATCCTTCACCATGAAGTCGAGCTTCGGACCATAGAATGCGGCTTCGCCAAGTTCGGTACGTGCTTTCAGACCCTTCTCCTGACAGGCCTCTATGATGGCCTGCTCGGCGAGATGCCAGTTTTCATCCGATCCGATATATTTCTCCTTGTTGTTGGGGTCGCGAAGTGAGATCTGTGCCTCGAAGTTTCTCAAATTTCAGAGCCTTGAAGATGTAGAATATTATATCCATCACCTTGAGGAACTCATCCTTGATCTGATCGGGAGCGCAGAAGATATGAGCGTCGTCCTGCGTGAATCCGCGCACACGGGTCAGGCCGTGAAGCTCACCGCTCTGCTCGTAGCGGTACACTGTACCGAATTCGGCCAGTCGCAAAGGCAGTTCGCGGTAGCTGCGCGGAAACGCTCTGAATATCTCGCAGTGGTGCGGGCAGTTCATCGGTTTGAGCAGATACTCCTCGCCCTCCTCCGGAGTGTGGATAGGCTGGAAAGAGTCTTTGCCATATTTCGCATAGTGACCCGATGTCACATAGAGCATCTTGTTGCCTATATGCGGAGTGATCACTGCTGGTAGCCGTAACGGCGCTGTATCTTGCGCAGGAACTGTTCCAAACGGTCGCGCAGTGCGGCGCCCTTGGGTAGCCACAGAGGCAGACCGGCTCCGACATTCTGCGAGAATGCAAACAGTTCCATCTCTTTGCCGAGTTTGCGGTGATCGCGCTTCTTGGCCTCCTCAAGCATCACGAGATACTCGTCGAGCATCTTCTGCTTGGGGAATGTGATGCCGTATACACGTATGAGCTGCTCGCGCTTCTCGTCGCCGCGCCAGTATGCGCCTGCAAGCGAAGTGATCTTCACAGCCTTTATAGGAGCCGTATTGGCGATATGCGGACCACGGCACAGATCGGTGAATCCGCCCTGTGTGTACGTGGTGATATGCCCGTCCTCAAGCTCGCTGATAAGCTCGCACTTATACGACTCGCCACGGTCACCGAACAGTTTCAGTGCATCCGATTTGCTGATGTCGGCTCTCACTATTGCATTCTTTTCCCTTGCAAGTTCGAGCATTTTTTTTCTCGATCTTTGGAAACTCAGAGGCCGTGATTTCATTACCGTTGGGATCGATGTCGTAATAAAAACCGTTGTCGACAGCCGGTCCGATGCCGAATTTTACGCCCGGATACAAAGCCTGAAGAGCCTCGGCCAGAAGATGAGCCGAACTGTGCCAGAAGGCATGCTTTCCTTCCGGGTCATCCCACTTGAAGAGCTTTATTGTGGCGTCCTCCTCTATGGGGCGGGTGATGTCCCATTCCTGACCGTTGACAGATGCGGCCAGAATGTCTTGTGCAAGCCTGGAGCTGATACTTTCGGCTATGGCGAGAGGCGTCACGCCGGCTTCAAACTGCTTTACCGAATTATCGGGAAAAGTTATGTTTATCATATTGTTTTGATGTCCACGATTTGCGATAGCGTGTTAACGGCTGCAAAATTAATGAATATCCTTGTAATTTTCAAAATCATTTGACGCTGAGCCTGAATATTGTCAGTCGCCCATGGTGCGGAGCAGTTCGTCGTTGTCGGGTGTACGCTCCATGCGGTCCTTGACAAATTCCATGGCCTCGATCGAATTGCGGTCCGAGAGGAAACGGCGCAGTATCCACATGCGGTTGAGCGTCTCCGTGCGGAGCAGCAGGTCGTCGCGACGTGTGCTCGACGCCATGATGTCCACAGCCGGGAATATGCGCTTGTTCGACAGCTTGCGGTCGAGCTGCAGCTCCATATTGCCAGTGCCCTTGAACTCCTCGAAGATCACTTCGTCCATCTTAGAGCTTGTTTCGGTCAGAGCAGTGGCTATGATG
>PDYJ01000943.1_pt1 | contig 12516 bp, 15 predicted proteins | sample 1430841 | NCBI WGS metagenome assembly PDYJ01 (sample SAMN07237672, study PRJNA390542) | Gut metagenome, whole genome shotgun sequencing project. | isolation source: fecal pellets | host: Mus musculus | place: USA: New York, NY | collected 2016-10 | reverse complement strand
CAGTCATAATGGTGCGATCAGAAGAGCGACCAGCTGACTGTCAGTCCGGCCATCACGATGGCCACCATCGACATCAGCTTGATAAGGATGTTGAGCGACGGGCCGGAAGTGTCCTTGAACGGATCGCCCACTGTATCGCCGGTGACCGTAGCCTTATGCACTTCACTTCCCTTGCCGCCGAAGTTGCCCTCTTCGACATATTTCTTGGCATTATCCCAGGCACCGCCTGAGTTGGCCATGAATATTGCCAGCACGAATCCGGCCGACAGTCCGCCGGTCAGCAGGCCGATCACTCCGGGCACTCCAAACACGAGTCCGGTGATGATCGGAGCCACAATGGCGAGCACCGACGGAAACACCATCTCGCGCTGCGCTCCTTTTGTGGAGATCTGCACGCAGCGTGCATAGTCGGGATCGGCTTTCCCTTCGAGAATACCCTTGATCTCACGGAACTGGCGGCGCACCTCGTCGACCATGTGGGCTGCTGCGCGTCCGACGGCGTTCATGGTCAGTCCGCAGAACAGGAAAGCCATCATGGAGCCGATAAACATACCCGAAAGCACCTTGGGGCTCATAAGGTTGACCTCAAAATAGGCCATAAAATCAGTAAACGTAGCGTCGTGGAGAGCCACCGCACGGTCGCCGAGCTGTATGAAAGTCTGTCCCAGACGGTCGAGACCTATGCGTATTTCTTCGATATATGAAGCTAACAGCGCCAGTCCGGTCAGAGCTGCCGATCCGATCGCGAATCCCTTGCCTGTGGCGGCCGTAGTGTTGCCGAGCGAGTCGAGCGAGTCGGTGCGCTTGCGCACACTCTCGCCGAGTCCGCTCATCTCCGCGTTGCCGCCGGCATTGTCGGCGATCGGGCCGTAGGCGTCGGTAGCGAGTGTGATGCCGAGTGTCGACAGCATGCCTACCGCCGCGATGCCTATGCCGTAAAGTCCCATGCCCACATTGGTGAAGTCGAATCCCGACGCAAACCAGTAGGAGAGTATTATGCCCGCCACCACAGCTATTACCGGTATTGCCGTAGACACCATGCCGAGCCCCACACCCAATATGATCACCGTTGCCGGCCCGGTCTTTCCCGATTCGGCGAGCCGCTGTGTAGGCTTATAGCTCTGCGAGGTATAGTACTCCGTGGCCTGTCCGATGACAATACCCACGAGCAGCCCACCACCACCGAACATCCGATGAGCGCCCAGTTGGTGATCTGAAGCACCCAGAGTATGCCGAACGTGGCGGCCACGATCAGCGCCGAACTGAGATTGGTGCCGCGCGACAGAGCCTTCAGAAGTCCCTTCATGTCGGCGTCCTCGCGTGTGCGAACCGTAAATATACCTATGATAGACAATATGATGCCCACAGCCGCTATAAGCATCGGGCGATGACCGCCTTGACCTGCATGGCCGGATCGGGACCCGCAGCCTGCATGAATGCGGCTGCTCCGAGTGCGGCTGTGGCAAGGATAGAGCGCAATAGCTCTCGTAGAGGTCGGCGCCCATGCCGGCCACGTCGCCCACATTGTCGCCCACATTGTCGGCTATAGTCGCGGGATTGCGCGGATCATCCTCCGGTATGCCGGCCTCGACTTTACCTACAAGGTCGGCGCCCACGTCGGCGGCCTTGGTATATATGCCGCCTCCCACTCTGGCGAAAAGCGCCTGCGTTGAAGCACCCATGCCGAATGTCAGCATGGTAGTGGTGATCATAGTCATCTTCTGCATGGGATTGGCATTGTCGACAAACATATTGAGCAGCACATACCATATCGAGATGTCGAGCAGTCCCAGCCCACGACAACGAGTCCCATGACAGCGCCGGAGCGGAATGCCACATTGAGGCCTCCGTTAAGGCTCTCACGCGCGGCATTGGCTGTTCGGGCTGAAGCATTTGTGGCTGTCTTCATGCCCAGAAAGCCCGACAGTCCGGAGAAGAATCCTCCGGTCAGGAATGCCACCGGCACCCATGGATTCTGCAGCTGGAATCCGTAGGCCATAATCGAAAACACGATCACCAGAGCCAGAAACACGATGCCAACGATCTTGTATTGCTGGCGCAGATATGACATAGCTCCCTTGCGCACGTGAGATGCGATTCGCTGCATCGTTTCGGTGCCCTCGCTGCGGCGCATCATCCCTCGATAAAAATACCATGCGAGCAGGAGAGCTATGACAGCTGCCGCAGGCACAATCCAGAATAAAGTCTGTTCCATTGATTGATATTGAAGTTTAAGGTAAGACATTGAGTTAACAAAGTTAGTCAATTTTATTAAAACTTCCACCTTGCCGTGAGCGCAAAAACCGAAAAAACGCCCATGTCAACGCATTATTTTATGGAAAAAATATGTAATTTTGCAATTCACGTTTCTTGTAATGACAATGAAAAGACTGATACTGCACATGACCCTATTGGCTCTTTCAGCCATTTCAGGAGCCGTAGCGGCCGCCACACCGCTGAGATCCGCGCTCTGCCGTGAAACCATTCAGCCTGCGTATGGCGAAACAGCGCACACTGTGTCGAACGATCCCGACACTGTCATCATCCTGCCCTGGTTTGACGACGAGCTTGCCGACGACATCCACATGCTCGATACCGCAACATAGAGCCCGACACCATCATCACGGACTATTACAGAACGATTTTTCCAATACCTGCCGGCGACTACTCGAAACCGGTATTTGACGGCTACCAGTTTCTCGACACCCTGACTCTGGAACGTCCCGAGCATTCAGCCATAGCCGGCGACGCATATTACTGGCTCGATGACCTGAAACAGGGCCGGCTTCTGGTCGCACGCGCGCGTCAGCAATACATGTCGCAGAATCCGCAAGCGGTGAGATACAACGTGTGGATGCTTCCCGAGCGCCCCAAGGAATATGCGGCGATAATCAATCCGCACACCCGGCGCATCGAGATGCAGGAGCGCGCCGTCGGCGACCGCCGCAACGAAGTCACCTCCCTTGCTCCAGAGATCGACCGCAAGATATGGATACAGAGCCTGGCTGTCACCGCCCAGTTCTCACAGGCCTATGTGTCGCCCAACTGGTATCAGGGCGGCAACCGCAGCCTTATAATGCTGGTGAACGCCGCCTATAACGTGAAGCTCAACCAGCATTATTATCCCAATCTGCTCTTCGAAACATCGGCCGGCTACAAACTCGGCACCAACACCGCCCCGACGACACCATCCGCTCGATGAACATATCGGAGGATCTGCTGCAGATCAACTCCACATTCGGCTACAAAGCAGCGCGCAGATGGTACTATTCGCTCAATCTGCAGTTCAAGACACAGCTTTTCAACTCCTACCCCTCCAACTCCGACAAACTCAAATCGGCATTTCTCTCGCCGGGCGAGCTAAACCTCGGTCTCGGTATGACCTACAACTATCAGAACGACAAAAAGACATTTGATTTTAACGCTACCATAGCTCCTTTGTCGTGGCAGCTCTCCACCTGCATCTCGCAAAGAATCAACGAAGAATCATACGGTATACGTCCGGGACGCAATGCCCGTTGCGAATACGGTTCAAAACGCCGAATACAAGCTCAGCTGGAAGATAACCTACAACATCAAGTATCAGTCGCGACTGTTCCTCTTTTCGGATTACTCACGCTTTCAGGGCGACTGGGAGCACACCCTGTCGTTCAACATCAACCGTTATCTCTCGACCAACATATACGCCCACATGCGCTATGACACGTCGAGCGTACGCGACGGCGGCTGGTCGAAATTCCAGTTCAAGGAGATCCTGTCGTTTGGATTCGCCTACACGTTTGCCAATACATGAATCTGACACGACATGTTCCGTCCTCTCCTCCTTGCTCTCATGCTTCTGACCGTCCAGGCCATCAGCGCCACCGGCTTCAGCCGAGGGTATGACAACATTGACTCCGTGGCGGCACGGATCATAGCCTCCGGCCCGCATCCGATCGAAGGATATGGCAGTTTCCCGCCGACGGCTCACTTATGGCCATCGAACGCCGCGACGATCCCTCAGGAGCCACTGTCTACAGGCTTACGGTGGTCAGCAGCGCCGACCGCACCGTTCGTCCCGGAACCCTCATAGGCGAGGCCACTCCGGCCGGCGACTCCACCACTTTCGACGCACGGATCTCCACCGACGGGCAGGGACGCCTATCAGGCGGACGATTCACCATAAGGCTCGGAGAGGAAGCCTCGCGGCTGGCCTTCACCAAAGCCCGCGGCGAATATTACCTTGACCTCACCCGCCTGCTCCCCTATATGTTCAGACGGGTGATACGTCACCGCCGCGCCACACCTCAGGCCGCACAGATATGCTTCAAGATCATACCACAACCGGCCATTCCGGCCACTCCGCGATATTTATGACACGGCCACTCGTCACGATCGCCGCTCTCGCAGCCATGATCATTGCCGCCGCAGGGACTCCCGACCGCACTACCCGGCGCGGTCTGCGGCCACAGACGCGGCTGTCGGCTCCAACAACGGCCATGACAGCGGAAGCCGCCGACACGTTGACCCCATCGCATGGCATGATCGACGTTTCGGGCTACGACAAGCCGCTCAGGTCGGCCAGCGAAACCCTTTTCATAACCAACCACAGCCGACGCCGGCTGACGGGGGTACAGCTCAGGATAACGTATCTCGACGCACACGGCCGTCAGCTCCACGAAGCGACGATGTGGCTTGACACCGACATACCACCCGGCGAAACACGCCGTATGAAATTCAAATCGTGGGACATACAGCGCACCTTCTACTACCGCCTGACGGGAAAACCGCGCCGCTCGGACGGAACGCTCTACGACGTAAGCATACGTCCGCTGCGTGCGGTATATCCGACTGCCGGACACAGCACACATTCACCGGAGCAATAAAAACCAACAGATGAAAACCGAGACACTTCTCAATGACGGAACGATATCCCTGCGCGCACTCGAACCGTCGGATCTCGATGCGATGATCCGATGGGAAAACGACACACGGCTATGGTCGGCCGGAAGCCAGGGAGCACCGCTATCGCGGCATGCAATAGCCGAATATATCGCCAATTACGACGCCGATATATTCGCTGCGCGGCAGTTGAGGCTGATCGTTGTTGAAAACGCCACAGGCAATGCCGCAGGTGCCGTGGATCTCTACGACTTCGATCCGCTGAGCCTTCGTGCAGGCATCGGAATCATCATTGATGAAAACGCACGCGGCCACGGCTTCGGCACACGCGCCCTGACACTTTTATGGCAATACGCATCGCTGCATCTCGGCATGAATCAGCTCTGGGCCATGACGGCAATCGACAACACTGCCGCATGCCACGCATTCACCAGTGCCGGATTTACGACAGCCGGCCGCCTGCGGAGCTGGATCCGCCGCGGCCGGCAATGGGTCGACGCGCTGATGTTTCAGCGGTTGAATATCGAGGCGTAGCGCACCATCAGCTGATGGAAGCGCGGATCAGAGCGCAACGGCTCCACGTTGACATATCCGAGATCGAGATCCATCCAGTTGTGATAGTCGGCATATCCGTTCTGCATGGCAAGCTGCGCGCAGTCGACAGCCCGGTCGATCATGCCACGGCGGGCATAATAGCATGATGCATAATAATGGATCATCCCGTCATAGTCGGGCTGTGAATTGAGTATATTCTCCATCCACCGGTCGGCCTCTTCTACGCGTTCGAGCTGCAGAAGCGCGAATCCGAGAAGCGACCGCACATTATCGGCGACATATCCGAGGCGGCTTCGACCGCACGCTGGCAGAGAAGCTTCGAGAGCGACGCCTGGTCAAGACTGTCGGAGCACACCCACGCGCGAAGCAGCAACAGCCGCGGATCGTTGGGGCTGTCGAGTATTGCTTCAGCCAGACTCACCGATGCGTCGTGAGGATGTCCGAGCGCCAGATCGGCTGCCGCCTTTGCCTCCAGACCCTCTACCAGTCCCGGCTGCTTGGAAAGCGCCTGATCGGCATTGACAAGAGCCTCGCGGTATTCGCCGAGCGCACAAAGGATACGCGCCTTCAGAGCGTAGTAAGGAGCGTTTTCCTCAGTGGCCGATATGGCGTAGTCGGCATTTGCCAGAGCGGTGTCATACTGTCCGATAGCATAGAAACATTTGGCCAGCGACGAATTGAGCCCGGCATAGGAATAGAGGCCGTCGTTGAGTATCTTGTCGTAGTCCTCGATCGCGGCCGTGTAGTTGTAGTGGCTCTCGGCGATCGCCGCGCGGATATAGTAGAACATCCCGACTCTCGGCGCCTGGCGTATGGCTCTCGACAGTCCGTTCATGACCGCCGGGTAATTGGTGCGGGCAAGCACCACAAGCTCGTTGAGTGCCTTGGCATTGACATTGCTGTCCATCGACAGGGCTATGATATAGTCGTCGACAGCCCCCTCGGTGTTGCCGAGCAGAGTGCGGACCGAAGCACGCCGTATGTAGCTCTCGGCCTTGTCGGGGGCGTAATCGACAGCACGGTCGGCCAGATCGTTGGCCATGCCGAAGTTCTGCTCCCGGGCGGCACAGCGCGCAAGGCCGAAGACAGCCTCCTGCGAGTGAGGGAACTGACGCTGCAACCGCTGATAGTCGGCCCGCGCATCGGCGTAACGGCCAAGTTCGTAGAGCACGTTGGCTCTCTGGTAGAGACATGTATAGGCCGACGGATCAAGCTGCAGCGCGGCATTGAGGTCGTCGAGGCATCGCTGTAGCGACCCATGCGCTCTCTCGCTCCGGCACGAAGCTGATGGGCGGAGAAACGCACCTCACGAGCCGATTCGGGCGCGTAGCGGAGCGCCTGATCGAGATCGGAGATCGCCTTGAGATACTCGTCGCGGTTGTATAGCTCACCGGCTCTTGCCAGCAGAGTTTCGTAGTCGGTCGGATCATTTTCGATCATTTTGTCGTAGACCCTCATCACGGCCACGCTCATGGCCGAATTGGATGACGACTGCGCCACGCAGGCTATGGGCGCGGCCATCAATAGCAGAAATGCGATGAACGGTTTCATTGGCAACATTTTTATGATTCTGTCACTATTTCGTTTATAACGGTGCGGATGCGCGTGAGTCGCTCAAGCAGTCCGGGCAGAAGATCGAGCCGGAGCATATTGGCGCCGTCGCTCTTTGCCTTCGAAGGCTCGGGATGTGTTTCGATGAAGAGTCCGTCGGCACCGGCGGCTATGCCGCATCGGGCTATGGTCTCGATCATGTCGGGACGTCCGCCCGTGACTCCGCAGGTCTGATTGGGCTGCTGAAGCGAGTGAGTGCAGTCGAGCACCACCGGACAGCCAAAACTCTTCATGACCGGTATGCCGCGGTAGTCCACCACCAGATCCTGATAGCCGAATGTCACTCCGCGCTCCGTCACAGCAACATCGTCGCAACCGGCGTCGCGCACCTTCTGCACGGCGAACTCCATGGCTTCGGGCGAGAGAAACTGGCCCTTCTTGACGTTGACATCACGGCCGGTGCGGGCCGCCGCCACAAGCAGATCGGTCTGACGGCACAGGAATGCCGGGATCTGTAGCACGTCGACAAACTCCGCGGCCATGTCGGCCTCCTCAGGCGAGTGTATGTCGGTCACCACAGGCACTCCGAACTCCTCCCTGACTTTGGCGAGAATCCTCAGTGCCTCAAGGTCGCCGATGCCGGTGAACGAATCGAGCCGCGAGCGGTTGGCCTTGCGATAGGAGCCTTTGAACACATAGGGTATGCCCAGGCGGCTCGTGGCCTCCACTATACGCCCGGCAATGTCGAGAGCCATGCGCTCGCCTTCGATCACGCACGGACCGGCGAGAAGAAAGAAATTATCCGATGGTTTTATTGATTTCATATTTCTGGATTATCTGTGATTGAACGGTATTGGTCGAGTATATGGATAGCGTCGACAGCCCGCAGAGCCGCCGTTTCGGTACGCAAACGTTCCGGGCCGAGAGCCACCGGTTTCCAGCCCGCGTCAAGCGCCGCCTTGATCTCTTCGGGAGCGAAATCGCCCTCCGGGCCGATCATTATGGCTGTGACAGGCGCTCCGCTGCGATATGTCGCCACAAGCTCGCGGCGCGGTATCGAACGGTCGCAGTAGGCTATCAGCGCCTGTGCTCCGGCATAGCGTGCCGTCACCTCGCCAACCGGGGTCATCGGTTCGACGACCGGAAGCACAGCCTTGAGCGACTGCTTCATGGCCGCCACAGCAATCTTTTCGAGCCGTTCGGGCTTCAGCTCACGTCGTTCCGAACGGCGGCACAGCAACGGTATGATACGGTCAACACCTATCTCGGTCAGCTTTTCGGTCATCCACTCCATGCGGTCGAGATGCTTTGACGGCGCCACCGCGGCCACTATCTCGCCCGACCACGAAGGGAGCAGCGTCTCGGATGAGAGAATCTCCACGGTGGTGTGGCGCTGATGCGCACCGGTGATGACGCAACGGTAGCGGCGTCCCTTGCCGTCGACCACTGTCAGCTCGTCGCCCTCGCGCAGGCGCAGCACTCTGACGGCGTGCTGCGAATCACTTTCGGGGAGCGTGAGCGTGTCGGCTATGTCGGGTGCATAGAACTGTATCATATCATTCTATCTCCAGAGCGGCATCCTCCGCCTTGGCAATACTGCGGCGGTCGGGTGCCGGATTATGACGGTACTTGAAGAATATCGCGAACAGAATGGCCACTACAAGCGCGTAGAGCGCAAAGATGGTCCATGGGGTAGACCAGTCGCCAAGCATATAGGAGCGGCCGTCGGTCATGGTCTGCCAGCTGACATAGCGGTTGACCACCGCTCCTGCTATCAGCGTGCCTACGGATGCTCCTATGCCATTGGTCATCAGCATAAACAGTCCCTGTGCCGACGACTTGACTCGCTCTGAAGTCTCCTGCTCGACAAACAGTGCGCCGCTGACATTGAAAAAGTCGAAAGCCACGCCGTAGACTATCATCGACAGGATGAAGAGCCACACCCCCGGACCGGGATTGCCTATGGCGAAAAACTCGAAGCGCAGCACCCATGCCAGCATGGCTATGAGCATCACACGCTTTATGCCGAAACGACGCAGACAGAACGGGATAAGCAATATGCACAGCGCCTCGCTGACCTGCGACAGCGAAGTGAGCAGAGTGGCGTTGTTGGCTCCGAAAGTCGAAGCATATTGTTCGACCCCTTTGAAGGAGGTGATAAACGTGGTGGCAAAGCCATTGGTAATCTGCAGGGCTACTCCGAGCAACATCGAGAAGACGAAGAATAGAGCCATGCGACGGTCGGCAAACAGCCTGAATGCCGAGAGGCCGAGAGTGTCGGCCACGCTGCGTCCCTGCGCTGCGCTGCGGTCTACGGGGCTGACCGGAAGAGTGAACGCGAACACGCCGAGAATCAGTCCGAGCACGGCCGAAGCGAGCAGCTGCATATCGGTGTATTGGAAACGATAGGTGCTCATCGGGTTGGCGTCGGAGAGCGTAAAGCCCCACTCTCCGGCATGATAATAAACTGAATTGACAAACCACATCGACGCGATGAATCCGACTGTGCCGAGCGTGCGGATGGGAGGGAATGCTGCCACTGTGTCGTAGCCTTTCATCTTCAGTGCCTTGAAAGCTGTGGAATTGGCCAGCGCGATCGTAGGCATATAGAATGCCACGCTCAGCGTGTAGAGCGTGAAAAACGGCGCGAACTCAAGCTGCGGATGGGTATGGCCATACCACCAGGCAGCTCCCATGAACAGAGCCGCGAGCAGATGACAGATGCCGAGCACACGGTTGACCGGAATCCAGCGGTCGGCCAGTATTCCCATCAGAGCGGGCATGAATATCGACACCATTCCCTGCACCGAATAGAACAGAGCTATGTCGCTTCCCAGACCTGCCGCGCCGACATACTGACCCAGACAGGTGAGATAAGCTCCCCAGATGGCGAACTGTAGAAAATTGAGGATTATAAGCCGTAATTTAAGCATTGCTGTAGACTGTCGGTATAATGTGATTATCGAGTTGTGATGGTATCAATTTGGTGTCATGCAACAGGTGCGGATCTCAGTCGGCGTCGTCCGACGGGCGTCGGCGCCGCTTGTCTTCGAGTATGCGGCTCACCCGTGCCGCCTCCTCGTAGTTTTCCTCGCCTATAAGCTTCTGCAGGGTGCGCTCAAGCTCTTCGACCGCATAGTTTTCAAGCCGCGGCTCAGGATCGGAAGACTCTTCGCGGTCATCGCGGTCGGAAGGGTCGTCGGACGTTTCCTCCACCTCGAATCCGGTTTCGTCAAGAATCGCGCGCGTGGTGTAGATAGGCGCCGATGTGCGCATCGCTATGGCTATGGAGTCGGATGTGCGTGAATCGATAGTCACCGTACGGTCACCGTCGGTAAATGTCAGCTCGGAGGAGAATATCCCGTCCTCAAACCGATATATGAACACCTCGCGCAGCTTGACGCCGAAGGCGTGGGCGAAGCTGACAAACAGATCGTGGGTCATAGGCCGCGGAGGAGTCACGCTTTCCATCCTTATGGCTATCGACTGGGCTTCGGCCGGCCCGATCACGACCGGAATGCGTCCGGGGCCATCGGCCTCGGCAAGTATCAGCGCGTATGCGCCGTTCTGCAGCTGGCTGTACGACAGCCCGAGCACTCTCAGTCGGATTCGTTCTGACATGGCTGTGTGAGTTTGAAATGACGAGGATCGTCGGTGGTGATGATGCCGCTGCCCAGACAGATGCGCCTGTCGGGGGTATATATCACGGCAAACTGCCCCGGAGCGATTCCCTGCACCGGCTGCGAGCTTTCTATGACGTAGCGCGACTGTCCGAGGCGTGTGAGTGTGGCCTCTATGAATTCCGGCATGTGACGGTTTTTGAACACTATCGGCTCGGCGTCGCACCGGTCGGGCCAGGGATCGCGCGTGATCCAGTGCATCTCGTCGAGACATATGGTGCGGCCATACTGCCTCAGAGTGCCGTAGCCTCCGCTGACGTAGACGGCATTGTCCACGATGTTCTTTCCCACCACATACCATGGTCCGCCGCTCAGACCGAGCCCCTTGCGCTGTCCGATCGTATGAAACCAGTAGCCGCGGTGCTCTCCGAGCTTGCGGCCGCTCTCTATCTCGATAATCGGTCCAGGACGCTCGCCGAGATGACGGCGTATGAAGTCGTTGTAGTTGATTTTTCCGAGGAAGCAGATCCCCTGGCTGTCGCGTCGTCGGGCGTTGGGCAGATTCAGCTCCACAGCCATCCGCCTCACTTCCGCTTTGGGCAGGTCGCCGATCGGGAACATCGCGTGGCTCAGCTGGCGATAACTTATGCGCGCCAGAAAATCGGTCTGATCCTTGACAGGATCGGGCGCCGTGGCAAGATATACGAGTCCGTCGGCCGGGTCGGTCAGCGTGCGTGCATAATGCCCCGTGGCCGTATAGTCAAACTCGTAGCCGCGGCGCTCCTCGAAGTAGCCGAACTTGATGAACCTGTTGCACATTATGTCGGGATTGGGAGTCAGTCCCTGACGGACCGTGCGGAGGGCATACTCCATGACGCTTTCCCAGTATTCCTTGTTGAGATCGACCGTGTCGAGCGGCAAGCCATAGCGCGACGCGATCAGACGGCACATCTCGAGATCTTCCTCGGCCGAGCAGTCGCCGCGGCCGTCGTCGGACGCGATACGGATATAGAACAGGCTGACGTCGTGGCCCTGCTCCACCAGCCGGTGGACAGCCACGGCGCTGTCGACGCCACCTGATATCAACGCTGCGATCCTCATGGTTCAGACATCTTCAAGCTCCTCGTCGCCGCTCTTGCCCTGACGGCTTATCAGGAACAGCGAGATGAAATAATCAAGCGAGATCTTGCCCGGCCCGGCCAGCAAAATATACAGGTAGATCCCTATGAACATTATGGGCAGATAGCCCGGCTGCGTGTCCGACAGGCCGTAGACCGACACGTTGGGCAGCAGATTATGGAGTATATAGTACTCCGCCGCCATCATTGACAGCGCAGGTGGCACCACAGCTATCCTGGTCAGGAAACCCACCATAATGAACAGCGAGCACACGATCTCGATCACAATCATGATGATCAGACACGTTTCGGAATGAAGTCCGAACATAGACGGGAATGTATGGCGCAACTGCTCGAACGCCACAAGATGGCGTATGCCGAACTGCATGAACATCACTCCGACAAAAAGGCGCATGAACAGCCGGGCCATGTTGCTGTAGGTATAACCCGTGCATTTCACGAATGTATGCGCTATGAGTTTATTGAGTTTCGACATCATGAAGAGTTTTTATGTTAAGGGACATGACGGCGCCCGACGGCCGGAGCGAGTCAAAGACGCGACATGATAGTCAGAACGGTGTCGATGTTCGCATTCTTCATTCGTATCACCGAATTCTCGTCAAGTATATAGAACGACGGGGTCGACTTGATATCATAGACCGTATCGATGTCGGGGGCAGAGCCGACGGTCCATGTCGACGGGAAATTCTTAACTTTCTCACGCCACTCCTCGTCGGGTTCCTCGGCCGATATGGCCACAACCCTTACCAGTCCGGCATCAAGATATCGCG
>PDYJ01002480.1_pt1 | contig 12527 bp, 19 predicted proteins | sample 1430841 | NCBI WGS metagenome assembly PDYJ01 (sample SAMN07237672, study PRJNA390542) | Gut metagenome, whole genome shotgun sequencing project. | isolation source: fecal pellets | host: Mus musculus | place: USA: New York, NY | collected 2016-10 | reverse complement strand
TTCATTACATTTCGTTTTGCTTCATCCTCCGTCAATCCAAGCTGCTTTAATATTGGCAGGGCGTCCTGTTTTGCAGTCAATTTTACGTTTTCAATCGGCGTCATATAATCAATAAGATTGTAATTCTGGAATATGACAGAAACATGATTGCGCCTATGGTATTCAAGTCCCTGCTCCGATATATCCCTGTCATGAAACATAATTTTTCCTTCCTGTGGAATATCAAGACCGCCTATCAATGATAACAGGGTCGTTTTCCCAGAACCAGATGCGCCAAGTATCGCATACATTTTTCCTGTTTCAAATTGAGTTGTTGATATGTTCTAAGACCTTTGAGCCTTTTTCATATTGATATGTTACGTTTTCACATATTAGCGTTGTCATCTTTTTCTCCTCCTAACTCATGCGGGATAAAATTTCACGCGGCTTCAAACGCATGACCGCAATAGACGATATCATAACAGATACAATGATAATTACAAATCCAACAAGATATAACTGTAATAAATTTTCTATGCTTACAGAAACTTCAATATCCGTTTCCAAATAATCTGTATTTTCTGCACCGCTCAATTCTATATTGTCTACACCTCCTAATGCTGTACTTTCAAAACGATTCTATCGCAATGTCATCTTGCTGCACGTCATTCGGTTCTTCTATTTTATTCTGTATATCCTGCTGTAAAAGCACATCGGCGATACGGTTTGAAACCATATTACTTGTAAAAAAGGAAATCCCAAAAGCAACGATTGCAATCAGCAATACTTCTGTCAGATATTGCCCTATAATGTCTGTCTTTTTTATGCCAAGCGAGAGGAACACACCTGTTTCACGGACACGTGATTTTCCCCATAGAGTAAGAATAAGCGATAAGATTACAACGCTGACAAGGATAGCCGCAATCAGCAGACCTATCACCAGTTTATCCATACTTTCCAGAGAGGAAGCCGTATTTTCATAAGTTTCATTGTCCGTATCAATCGTAAATCCATCCTCTTTAAATCCAGGCGTCTTTTTCACTTTTTCGATAATTTCATCCATTTCTTCTGGGTCGTTTATGGTAATTGAAACTTCTGAAAATCCCTGAACTGCAGGGGTGTTCTCGATAAGAATTGCCGACGCTATATCTATAAACACCCGATTCTGTATTTTATTATAGCCCTCTATATTCTTGCCGATTTTTTCTGTTTCCATTGCTGTAAACAATCCAACGATTTCCAGTGTCATGCTGCGCCCATCCATAGACCTCGTTTTCAGCATATCGCCTATCCCTAAGCCATTTTTATCAGCCAAATCTTTACAAATAATTGCTTTCCCCGTATCTTTTTCTGTAATATGCCTGCCTTCCGTTAGTTTGACAACACCATTTGTAAACAAATTGTGTTCTTCGGAACGCCATAGACTTACCGTAGTCGTGCTATTCCCTAATTCTTCCTCCAAAGGAATTGTCCCCTTGAAAAAAGACAACTGTTCAAAATCCAGTAATGTTTCATCAAATGCATCGCAATATTTCACTCCTGCTATATCACGGATATTTTTCACCATATCAGAGGATAACTGCTCTGTGGAATACATGATATATCCAGTCCCTCCACTTTCATCCTCGTCCGATTCTTTATGCAGATAGGGGTTATTATCTGTGTAGTCCGTCCAGACATGAAAAGAACCGCCAAGGCTTTGACGCAGATTTTGCTGTGCTTGTTTTGTAGCTTTCCCGATAGACAATCCCGACAAGACAAAGGTTGCCATAATAAGCAATATACAAAAAAGCACTATGCTTTTTCCCTTTTTTTCGAGTAACATATAACATTGCCCGTTTTAAAAAATTCATATTGATACCTCCGTTTTTTATTTTTTGAACACAATATTAAAATAACATTCCTATATGGAACGTATATGGAATATCTGTGAAAAATAAACGGAAGAAAAAAATCCTCCGAAACATCGGAGGGTTTTTCATCATAAATATATAGTAAAACACATTCTTTGCGGATTGTCTTTCGCTTGAAATGTATATGGAATAGAAAGTGCAGAAAAAATAGTGTCCACAATATACAAGCCTAAGCCATTTCCTCCTTGCTCTCTGCTTCTTGCATAATCAAGACGGTAAAATGGCTCAAACAACCGGGGGATTTCGGATTGACGAACAGGGACACATTCATTTTCAACAACAAGATTTCTGCCATCCATAGAAACAGAAATCAGCTTCCCGCTTTCTGTATATGCAACTGCATTTGCAAGAATATTAGAAACTGCCTTTTCAAATAAGGAAATGGGTATACTGACTGTAAAATGTTGTGGCAGGCAGACAGAAAAATTTATCTCGTTTGCAGCGGCAATCAGTTTATATGGCTCACAAAGGTTTGTGAGCAGTTCTGGCAAATTTATTTCGGTCGGTTTTTCTTCATTTGTAATATTCATTTTGGATGTTTCTAAAATTTCATGTATCATCTCGGAAAGCTGTTCTGTTATTTCTTTGCACTCTGGCAGATATACGTCATAGTCTTGATATTTTCCTACTCCAAGTATCATATTTTCAAGAGTGGCGTTTAAAGCAGTAACAGGCGTTTTTAATTCGTGGGAAGCCGCACGTAAAAAATCTATTTTCAATTTCTCGCTTTCCTGCACATACTTTTTTTCTAATTCAAGATTATGGATTGCCTTCAGCAAATTCCTATAAAGGCTATTGATATTCTCTGCCAAATCTTCAATTTCATCTCCCGAAGTTACAGAACATATCGCAGATTTATCCATTTTTGTCATGCGCTGCGCTGTTTCTGATAAATGACAAATATTTCGTGTTATGCTTCTGGAAAAAAGTGCAGCACAGACAATGGCAATCACGATACAACAGGAAACAGAAACAGGCAGGGCACGTTTTATCGTAAATGTTACAAACTGTGAGGCATCTACGTCCGTACTGACGAAAAATCCGTCCAGTTCCATTCCTTTCTCGCCAACAAGCCCTAAAGATATTTGCGGGGCAAGAACATACATGATGCCATGTGCAGTTATTACAATAAATATCAAGACGCTCAATGTATATAAAAATGTTTTAGGAAATATTTTTATTCGTGCCATATTAGTCCACCTCATATTTATATCCAATTCCTTTTACAGTAACAATGCAGTCAAGATGCAGTTTTTTTCGCAGGTTTTTTATATAAGTATCTACTGTCCTGTCAATAATAGGATGGCTGTCGCCCCATAAATCGTCAAGTATCTGAGAACGGGTCAGAACCAGTCCTTTATGCTCCACAAACAATTTCAGCAAGTCAATCTCTTTTGGAGTAACGTCGATTTTTCCATTGTCATCTTTTGCTGTATAACCTAAAAAATCTACAATTACATTTCCAAATTCGATTGTATCTGGCAAAATCCCCTTTCCGCTTCTTCTTAAAAGTGCAGTAATGCGCCGCCCTAACAAAATCATGGAAAAGGGTTTTACGATATAGTCATCTGCCTGTCCGTCAAAGCTGGAAACTTGTGTATATTCGTCCCCTATTGCTGTTAGCATAAGTATCGGGACAGAACTTTTTTCTCTGATTTCATGCAAAACAGAAAGCCCCGATATTTTTGGAAGCATAATGTCAAGTACAATTAAGTCAATCCTGCTATTGCTAAAACATTGCAGCGCAGATTCCCCGTCATACGCAGGAATTAATTTGTGTCCCGCTAATTTCAAATACTCGCAAATCGCTTCATTTGTTTTTCGGTCATCTTCAACAATAAGTAATGTCGCCATATAAATCACCTCTTTTTTCAGTTTAACACTCCAATATGGAGCGAATGTGAAATTTTAGAAAGAACATCCATTTATGTGCTAATTTACATCTATTATAACCGCTTATATAAATAGCAACAATTATGCAAAAATAGGAATTTCACATCGTTTAGTAGGATACCACACCTCTGTAAAATATAAGGGTAAAAGTTTTCAGAGTACAGGTGGTGAACGCATGGACAAAAGAAACAACGATTTTGACTTTGATTTCAGACCGTTAGGACTGGCAATCAAAAAAGCCCGTAAAGCTCAAGGCGTGACCAGAGAACAGCTTGCGGAGATTATTGATTATAATCCCAGACATCTTCAAGCTGTTGAAAATGAGGGGCAGTATCCAAGCATAGAGCTGTTTCTTCAACTTATCACAATGTTTGATGTATCAGTTGACGAACATATACATACTGAGGAAAAAGCAAAGAAAAGTTCTATCCGAAGACGTTTGGATGCTATGCTTGACCGACTGGATGACAAAGAACTGTCCGTTGTCGAAGCAACTGTAAACGGGCTATGTAAAGCAAAAGAGCCAGAGGATTGACCTCTGGTTTCCTTTTGCTCCGCCCAACTAATAGTTTGGGCATCCGTAGCCGTAGATTGAGCCGCTCCCGACTGGATAGCTCTGCTGTTTGCAGGCATCCCCAGAGTTGCCCTCCACGGTGTAGACCGTTCCATTCTCGCATCTCTCCACGATTCCACATGGTCGATTGAGCCGTCGCTCCCCCAATCAAAGAAAATGAGGTCGCCTGCCTGCGGCTCATAGTTCTTGTCCTGCCATTGTCCTTTGCCCTTGAACCAGTTTACGCCGTCCGAGCAGAGGGAGAATTTCGGCACAATTCCGCTTTCCAGATAGCCGCACTGGTCGGCACACCACGATGCGAAGCAGGCACACCATTCCACACGCCCGCCAAATCCATACCAGCTCCAATAAGGCTGCCCGCCCTCGTTGCCGAGCTGTGTTAAGGCAACTTCTACAATGGCTTGGTTTCCTCCGCTTGTGAATGCCCGCCCGTATGGGTAGTAGCGTAACACATGGGCGGGGTACTGCGTGTCACCGTATTTCTCCCAACCGAGCCGCTGTGCCTGCATTGCGGAAAACTCCACCGCATTTGCATAGGAATAGCCGCCGTAGTTGGTCTTTGCCCATGAGATATACCCGTTGCCGAAGTTGTATCCCTGCAGGGCGAGCTTGATACGCTCCATGTCAATCGGGCTTTCCACTTCGGCTGATGTGAGGGCGGCTTTTAATTCCTGCACGCCGCACTCAATGGAATATTCGGGTCTTTGATGCCGTTCGGCTGATGGGGGTACTTTTTGTTGAAGCTCCCCTCCGCCGCCTGCATCGGGTCGTTGCCTTTACCGCCAGATTCCTGCATCATCACCGCCTTGATAAGCTCCACATATTCGGGGATTCCGTACTGCTTCGCATACTTCTGTATCAATGGCGTGTAAGCTTCGACCTCCGCACTGACAGGGGTATAGGATGTGCTGTCGCTACCGCCCCCGAACAGGGAAACGGCGCACCCAAGCAGGACGACGATGAGGATTATCACGACGGCAATCCAGCCGCCTGCGATAAGGGCAGAAATCAACGCCTTAGTCCTGCGATAATCGCCTTAACTGCCGCAATGGTCGCCTTGACCGTGGCTTTCGTTGCTTCGGCTGTCGCTTTGCGGTGGCTTTCGCTGTCTGCGCCGCTTTCTGGGCGGCTTTGGCAGACGCTTTCGCCGTTTTCTGCGCCGCCTTTACGGTCTGCGACCTGGTCTTAATCGCTGTCTTGGATGTCGCCTTTGCGGTTTTTCACGCCTTTTTCCGTCGCCTTGACCGTGCCTTTGGCTGTGGTCTTGACGGTTTTTTCCGCATTTCTGGCGGTTGTCTTTATCGTCCGCTTTCCCTGCTGTCTGGTCTTTATCAATGAGTTTGCCGCCGTCTGGGGCGTTTCGGTCTTGGTAGAAAGTAGCAGAAACAGCGGGACGGCTCGCAGTCCCTTGTATTTCCTGCAAGCCGTCCTGTCCCATTGTACGCATGGCGTTTTGTCCTGCCTTATTCCGCATTGTTTTCTGCTCTGCGGCTTTCTTCGCCCGCTTTGCCTTAAAGTCGGCGATTTTATCCTTTGCCTTACCGATATTTTCCCTTGTGGCTTCAGCGTTTTTCTGCCCCTGCTTATTAAATTGGTGGATGCCCTCGTCCTTGATACGCCCCGAAGCATGGGAAACCTTGTCGGCGGCATATTCCGTGGGGGAATTTTCCTCTGCATAATATCCCTGCTCCGCCTTGTCCTTTGTCTTGGTGTAAGCGGATTTCATGCGTTCCCCTGCAACAGCCGCCTTATCAAGCGTCTTAATTGTGCCTTTAACCGCATCTCTGGTCTTTATATCAGCCATAAAATCCGACCTCCTTTCCCAGAAGATTTGCGGTCATGTCAGTTTACCTTTTTTGCCACGACGACAAGCCTGCCGTTCTGTGCCGAGTATTCGCAGGTGGAGAGGGTAATGAGCTTATCCCCGTATTCAGCGGTCACGCCCGTATCATACAAGGCAAGCTCCTTACACTTCCGACATAGGCATCAAATTCTTTTTCATTTTCCGCATTGACAAAATCATAGTAGCGGTAGCCCTCCGAACTGTACGCCACGGTCTTAAAAACGGCGATGATTTCATACTCTGCCTGCTCCGTGAGCGTGTCAAACTGGACGGTCTTATGCTTCTCATAAAAGTTCTTGGATTTGTAATCTTCCAACGCCCCGAACATCCTGCCGCCTTTGATGTGGTGTCCGTAAAATAACCAGATTGTCGCTTGTGAGGATGTCGCAGTCCTCTTGGATATACGGCACTCCCAAATCGCTGTATTCCTTTTCAAAGCTGTGTTTCAGATAGAAATTCGGGCTGTTCCTGCTCTGCATGACGGGGTAGTTGATACCTGTTCCGTCAATGGCAATCCAACCGACCATATCCTCATTCTGCAAATACAGTTCCTTGTATTTCGCCAATATATCCTCGCCCTCGCTGACGGGCGTATCCTTATCTTTTGGCGGTTCTTCTTCTGGCTCGGCGTTCTCCACAACCTCGGCAATCTCCGCAAAGGCTTCCGTCTGCTCGTCTATCTGCTGGTAATGGGTGTAAATCTTAAAGCCGCAAAAAACTGCTGCTCCTAAAAGGTAACAGCGGCAGCGATACATAGAATACATTTATAGTTTTTCAGATTCATAAATTATTCCTTTCCTTAATCCTGCCTGCTTTCTGGGCATAGAGGGATACCCGCAGGGTGTTTCTTTGTTCTCGCCCTGCTTTTGGGCATAAAGGTATGCCCGCAGGGTAATTCCTTGACATTTATTTTCAGTTACCGTGTATGCTCCGCTTGCTTCTTGAGCGTGGGTAAGTCCCTGCAATATTCGGGATACCGTGCCTTGATGCCCTCCATGAAATACGGGGCGAACTCGCAGCAGAACAATTCCTCTGGCGTAAAGAGTTTCTCACGCCCCTCCTCGGCGTAACCGTTCCAGAGGTTAAAGGCAAGGTGACAGACTTTGACCGTGCCGCTTGTCTGCCATCCTGCGTGCATCCCCTCTGGCTTGATGCAGTCTGTCTTGAAGTCGAACATGGCATTGATGTTCTGCCTTGTTTCCCCCGCAATCCCCATCACATAGAAAAACGCCCTGTGGTAGCAGTCGTTTACCCTGCATTTCATCATGTTTTCCAGAAAAAAATCACGGTGAGCCGCATTGCGGAATCTTATCTCTGACATAAAGAATCCCCTCTCTTAGACCTCACCAAATTTTGTCGTCATCAGTTTATACAGCTCCGTATTGCGTGGAAACTTGTTTACGAACGGCACAAGGGAGCTGCCGACTTTCAATAATCCCTGCCCCGCACCAACATTCGTGATATAGCTCATCTGCAAATCGGAGATATTAAGAAGCTTCGCAAGCTCAATCCTATCCGTAGATGCTTGGTTCAGCATGATGATAAATTCAGAGTTGGCAAGCATCGTCCTTGCCGTATGGCTCTGCAAGAGGTCGTCCACGTTCTGCGTGATGCCCGTGCAGTACGCCCCGTACTTACGCACACGCTTCCAGAGGGTAAAGAGGAAGTTAGCGGAATACTCGTGCTGGAACAGCAGATAAATCTCGTCAATGAAAATAAACGTGTTCCTGCCTTTCGCCCTGTTCTGGGTGATGCGGTTTAAAATACTGTCAAGCACCACAAGCATACCGATAGGCTGTAACTGCTTGCCCAAATCCAGAATGTCGTAGCAGATAAGGCGGCTGTGGGTGTCCACGTTGGTATGCTTGGCAAAGGTGTTGAGAGAGCCGTCCGTGAAAAGCTCAATCGCAAGGGCGATTTCCTGCGCTTCTGGCTCGTCCTGCTTTAACAGTTCCTCACGGAAGTCCTGCAAGGTCGGCGCGTACCCATATAGTTGCCCTGCTGGTAATAGCGATAGACGCTCGCCGTGCAGCGGTCAATGATGGACTTCTGCTTTGCCCCAAGGCTTGCCCCGCCAATGAAGCTGCTCGCAGAGGGATAAAATAAACTCTGATTTCAAGATGACGGGGTTCGCACCGTCGCCGTAATCAGAGTTCATGTCCATTGCGTTGATGTGGTTGTCGCTTGTCGCGAGATGTGGACGACCTCGCCCTGCATCGCCTTTACGAGAGGGAGTACTCATGTTCGGGGTCTATAACGATACATCGGCGTTGGGGTCGGTAAGGATGATGTTCGTCATTTCCTCCTTTGCCGTGAACGACTTGCCCGCACCAGACACGCCGAGGATAAAGGAATTGCCGTTCAAAAGGTGGCGGCGGTTGGCGATTATCATATTTTACTGATGACGTTCTGCCCGTAATACACGCCGTCCTTATGGTAGATTTCCTGCACACGGAAGGATAAACACCGCAAGGCTCTCCGTTGTGAGCGTCCTCAACGCATCAATCTTCCTCACGCCGAACGGCAGGGCGGTGTTCAGACCGTCCATCTGCTGGTACTTCAGCACGGCAAACTGGCAGAGATGTTTCCGTGCGTCGTAAGCAGGGCTTCCGTGTCATTGTCAAGCTGCTCTTTGGTATCTGCGGTATGCACCATCGTAAGAACGGCAAACATCATCCTCTGGTCACGGGTCGTCAAATCGTCGAGGAACTCTTTGCTCTCTTTTCTCTGCTGCTCCAAGTCGTAGGGGATGACGGCGGAAAAGTTGTTGTTCTGGTTCTGTTTCCTCTGCCAGTTCGTGATGTTGGTTTCCACACCGAGCAGGCGGTTTTCCACCTCCCGCACGGCTTCGTCCGTCGGGACAGGAACAACATCCACGGAGAGCATCATGTTACGGTTTAATTCGCAAAGCTCCGCCACCATACTGTCCTTGATATAGGCGGCGTACTCTCTGAGGAATATCACACGCCCGTAGCGGTTTCCCATCTTAAAATAATCTTTCTCGAACTCAAAGGAGTCGGGGCAGATATAGTCCTTGAAATCGTGACCTTTCCGCATGGTCTGTGCCATGTCAAAGGAGAACGCCGTTTCCTCGCCCGTGCGGTAAAAATCATGGAAGATACGCAGCTTGTCGTTTGCATCCAGTTCCGTACACTTCGAGCCTAAGCGGTTGAAATGCCCGATAAGGTCAGCCCGACACGGGCAAAATAATTCCTCGCTTCCTCATGTTCTTCTTGCAGACGGAAACCGTCACATATTTATCCTGCACGGTGGAGTTTGCCCCGTTGCTTTATCGAGCAGCATCTTGTTATACTCTTTGCGGTATTTATCCAAATCGTCCTCCGCCATCGGGATTAAGATGGTCTGCTCAAAGTCTGCTTATTCAACGGCGGTTGTTTATCGTGATTTTGTGGTCGCCCCGCTGTCGAGGGCGTTTAAAAGCTCCGAGTATTCGAGGAACATCGCTTCCTTGTCCTCACGGCTTGCCACGGCGTAGTTGATGTCCTCAAACTTGAATGTCTTTGCGTATTTGTTCCTGCCCACAAGGAAAATGCCGTCCTCCCACATGGTCTTTAACGGGATGACCGCCTGCACCGACTTCGGCACAATGAATTTCTCCCTGTCCTGCTTGAAACAGCGTTTTCAGCGTCTTAATCATAGTCTACCTCCTTACGCTTTCTTGATTTCTTATGGCTGCTTTCGCCGTCTGTCTTCGTTCTTTTTTTCCTGCGTTTCCCCTTTTTCCGTTTCTTATCCTGCACGGCGGGCAAGCCTTTCTCATGTGCGTCCAGTGCCTGCTTCACCGCTTCGTAATATAAATTCTCTGGGACAAATAAAATCTTCTTCGGCATCAGAAACTGCGACTTTATCCATGCCCACACAAACTGCTCGGCGGTCATGCCGTTGTACCTTACAAATCCCATGACCGCAAAAGGGGAAGCCCCCAAGATGCACATCCAGCTTACTGTTTCCGTCCCGAACCTGCCACGGAGCAGGAAGAACAAGCCGACCGCCACGCCGCAGGCAAGCACGGAAAACAGGAACTGCCGCATCGACAGCCCGAAGAACATGGATTCCGTGTAGTTGCGGATTTCCTTATTTATCTTGACTTCCATATCAGCACCTCTCCTCCCTTACATCCCCTGTCGAAATAAAAAGGATGCTGCGTTTTTGGGATATATGCAAATCCAGAAATGGCATCCCCGATTTCAAATATCTCGTTATCGTCAGCTTTTTCAAATTTTCCGACCAGTCCTTTTTCCGCAGGCAGGTCATAGGCTTCGGAAGCCCCGATGACTTCTCCATTTAACAAATGGATATCATAATTTCTGGCAATACTTCGTTTCTTTTTTCATTTCAATTTTCCTTTCCTGTTGGATAATTACAAGCCCATCATTTCCCTTACCACACGGTCTGCCATCTTGACCGCACCGACAAGGACGAGCATATTGAACACCAATTCCCCGATATAGCCCCACACCATCGTGACCGCCGCCGCATCGGGGTTGACTGCGGGCGGGGACGCCGCAAACACCGAGAAGATGATGCAGGCAAGCACGATGATTGCCCCTCTAAGGCAGACGGCGGAGTAGCTCTTGATGAAGCTCTTTCCCACGCTCTGGCTCGGCTCTCCGCAAACGAGGACAGCGGCACGGGGGCGATGGCGGTATATAAATATAGCTTGAAAAAATCTCCCGTACACGGACATTATCATAATGAACGACAGCACCGTGATGAACAGCCCGCCTATCAGCGTGACCGCCCATAAGGGGATGCTCTCGAAAAAAGCCGCAGTCCTCCACGGCTGTCACTATCTCTGTCGGCAAGACGGTCTTTTGCGCCGAGCCGAAGCCTGCGGCTTTCATAATGGCGGAAATCACGCCCTGCACGATTTTAAACAGAGCCATCATCAGCTCCAAGCCGTAAGTGACCGCACCTTTCGCAAGGGCAAAGCGGATGAACAGCTTCAAGGCGTGTTCGGGCTTCTTCACGCTTGCGAAGTCGCCGCAGGTACGCATCACGCCGACGACAAAGAACAGCACGAGCAGGGCAAGCCCGATAGCCTGCAACGCCCCGTGGATGTCAACGATGACTTTCCATATCGCACCGCCCTTAAAGGTTTCGGGGGATTGGGTGATGAGCTGCCATATCTCGGCTAACTTTTCATTCCATGTGTCAAGGGCGTTCTCCAAGTTCTGGACTACCCAGTTGTCTGACATTCGACCACCTCCGTTCTTAAAATTTGATAGCGGGGCAAGTCCCGCAGAGCGGATCTGCCCCGTTATCCTGTCTTGTGTCAGTCTGTTATTTCAGTCTGTTTTGGATTAGCCTGTGATGAGGGTTAAAATCTCTTTCGCAAAGGTAATCACAACGCCGCCCGCCAGTGTGAGGAAGCCGTTCGCCCTCTGGGACGGGTCGTGGGATTTCAGCGACAAGCCGACCTGCACGATGCCGAAAGCCGAGCATAATCATCCCGACCGCCCGTATCAGACCGAAGATGAAATTGGAGAGGTTGTTGACAACGGCAATCGGGTCATTGGCGGCAAAGGCGGTCATGGACGTTCCAAGACATCAGACCGCAGCCAGTACCGCCATGCAGTAGAAGCGGAAACCCTTTTTACCTTGCCTGCCATCGGCAGTTTCTGGGTTGCTTTCTTCTCGTTTTTCTGAAAAAGTTTCATAGGGTGATTCCTCCTTATAAATTGAATATTTCTTCCAAGTCCTCATCGGACAGAAGCTCATAGGAAGTGCTGACAGGGTTAAGCGCAACAGCGTCTTTTGGAATATCCCCGCCAAACACAAGGTTGCGACCGCCTGCGTCGGCTCGCCGTGGATATACGGCGGCTTTCCCCCGTCGGCGGTCAGTTTCACGTTCGGATGTTTCAGGATGTCGTACTTCAAATCCATGACGGGGCGTTCCCCACGCACAAAAAGAAGTGCGTAGCGGTTGTCCAGCATACGCACTTCGTCTGGGTTAAAAGCTCACGCCCCGAAATCTGGTAGTTGGTGGAATAGTTGCCGCTCCGCCCAGAGCTTTTCCCGTAGGTGTTCGTGTCTATCGTGGCTTTTCCAAGAAGCTCACTTACAAACTTATGGGTACTCTGCTCGTTGCCGCCGAGATAGAGGAACTCATCGGCGTTCCCGACGATGCTTTCCCACTGTTTCTCGAAACAGGCTTTAAGCTGTGCCAAGATTTTGCAGATAATCGAAACGACACGCCCCTTGACCGCATGACGCTCAAAATCTTGTCAAAGTCATCGGGCAAACTTACGTTCGCAAATTCATCCATAATGAACTGGCAGTGGACGGGCAGGCTCCCGCCGTA
>PDYJ01003396.1_pt1 | contig 12529 bp, 18 predicted proteins | sample 1430841 | NCBI WGS metagenome assembly PDYJ01 (sample SAMN07237672, study PRJNA390542) | Gut metagenome, whole genome shotgun sequencing project. | isolation source: fecal pellets | host: Mus musculus | place: USA: New York, NY | collected 2016-10 | reverse complement strand
AACAAGCAAAAGCACAAGGTGAACCTGCTCAACTCCGCCGAGCGGTACTATATCGCCAACGAGGTCGTTACGCGCCTCGAAACGATAAACACCGACCTGTGGCTGCTGGCATGGCAGGTGCGCACGCTCTCATGGAACGACCTTGGTTTTCTCTCGACCCGGACGGCTGGGCCTCGGTGATGTCGGGAAAGGCTATCGCCGAAAATCTTGTGTGGGAGTGGAACACCATCAAATACAGATAACGAGAATACAGTTGAAGACAATCAAATTTTTACATTTCAATATGGATAACGAAACAAAGATTATCGGCCGCTGCCCGGTGTGCGGCGGCAACGTGGTAAAAGACCTGCAAGGGCTACCGCTGCGAGAACAATACCGGGGAGGACGGCAAGTGCGGCCTCTTCATCAACGGTGTGATCGGCAACCGCAAGATGTCCGATGACGAGATTGCGAAACTGCTTGAGAAGCGGAGCATATTGCTCGACGGCTTCGCCACCAAGGAGTGGAAGGCTTTTCCAACGGTGCTTGTCATGGGTGACGACGGGGTTATATCAATGGAGTCTATTGTGGCGCGTTGCCCCCGGTGCGGCGGAGAGATCCGTGTCGGAGCAAAGGCGTTCAACTGCTCCAACTACGTCAGGAGGGGAATCCCTGCGATTTCGTGATATGGCGCAAACATAGGCGGCCACCTGATGACGCTCGACGACGTGCGCGAGATATGCGCCGACGGCGTTACATCACGCGAGATAGAGATGTATGGCGAGAACGGCGCGATATACCGCCGCAAGCTCGGCCTATCACCCGACAAGACAAAGGTTATCAAGGTATGAGGCCGGGAACGAAACTCGCAATAATGCTCGCCTCCGGCGCGTTGGTCTGGGGGATTATAGCGATGGCCGTGTGCTGGCGCGAGAAGCCGCAGAAGCGGGCCGTAAGAGTGGCGCAGACCGCCCTCCATGCCTCGGTTGACAATCCTGAATCGGTGAAGGTGATTGCCGTCAGCGATCCGGACAGCGTTTTCGGACGCTGCTACATCGACGACGAGGAAAAGATGGCGATAGCCGTGTCTATGATGAAGGTAAACGAGAGGGTGATGTCGCAGACCGACAACCTCGGCAGCATGGACTTTGACAATCCCGCCCTCCGGGAGCTTGTCGAGAGGCAGATGTCCTCTATGTCGGCCATGCGCTCCCTTATGTCGTTGGAAGGCCCGGACGCTCCCCGAAAGCCGTTCAGCGGCTGGAAGGTCAAGATAGAGTACGAGGCCGTATCGGAAAGCGGCACTCCCTACCGCTCGGAATACTGGTTTATCACCGACCGCGACGCGCAGTGCGTGGTAAGCTCTTTCGAGATACCGTTGCTGTAAACAATATTCATCATTCAACCAACCCGTAAACACGATTATATCAACTCCAAAACAACTAACGCTTATGAAGGATCTTCTTAATCAAATCGAAACTCTCACCACCTCGTTTATGAAGGACGCCTCGTCGCAGCTTGACAAGGGTAACAAGGCGGCGGGGCTTCGCGCCCGTCGCGCCTCCCTGGAGCTGGAGCCGCTGCTAAAGCGGTTCCGCAAACTGTCACTGGCGGCTGCAGCCTCCGGCAAAAGACAAGATTAGCATCAGGATGTTCTGGCAGGGACATTCATTATCCACATTATTGCGGCTTCCATTTTACTGCCATTCCAAATAATAGGACAATTTCTTTGCTATCCGGGAATCTCTGTGCGCGAGCATGGGGATTCTCTCTTCTGTCGGCCCGTGGCTCTCGCGCCCGTGTATTTTTCGTTACAAAGTTACGGCTGGCGGTGACGGCGGCAAGCGACCGCCTTCGGCTTGCCTGCGTGAAAAAATCCGGCAGCCTTCCGCGATTTGTGCCAAATCGGGTATTCCGTATTTTTTCGCTTGCCACGCTTGCCTTGCGCCCCCTGTGCCCTCCGTCCTGATTGTATCGAAAAAATCACCCGGACGCGAGAAGCCGCAAGGCTTCAGACAAAAGGGAAAAAACAAACATTTCTCAAACATCTAAAACCCTTTTAATTATGGAAGCAGCAAACCATACCAACGCCAACAACGCAGTAAACGTGACCACAATCGCCCTCTCGCTCATTCAGCCGAGTGGCTTCAACCCCCGAAAGAGTTTCGACGAGCAGGCTCTTACCGAACTTGCCGATTCTATCCGTCAGCACGGGGTGATACAGCCTGTAGGGTTGCGCCCCATACCCGGCACCGACCGATACGAGATAGTGTTCGGCGAAAGGCGTTACCGCGCCTCGCTCATAGCCGAGCAGACGGGAATCCCGGCAGAGATATATGACAACCTTTCCGACAGGAGGCGGAGGAAATGGCGATTACCGAGAATCTGCAACGGCAGGACATCGCCCCTATGGAGGAAGCCTCGGCTTTCCGTCGCCTCATAGAGAGCGGACGCTACGACGCGCAGTCACTCGCCGTGCAGGTAGGCAAGAGCGTGGCCTATATCCGCACCCGAATGAAACTTACGACCCTCATACCCGAAATAGCCTCATTGCTTGACACGGACGACATCACCGTCAGCGTGGCCTCCGAGATATGCCGTTACGGCGAGGACATCCAGCGTGAGGTTTACGAAAAGCACCTCAAAGACGGTCTGCCGTACAATAGTTGGCGTGGCATGAACGCCTCTAAGGTGGCGCAGATGATAGAGCGCGACTTCACAACCGAGCTTTGCCGTTACAGCTTCGACAAATCAGCGTGTGCCTCATGCCCCCACAACACCTGCAATCTGCTCCTTTTCGTGGAAGAGGGCTACGAGGGAAAATGCGCAAAATCCTCATGCCTCAAAGAGAAGCACACCGCATACCTCGCCGAAAAGGCAGTATCCATGCTTGCCGAATACCCCGAAGCCAACCTCTGCCAATACCAATACGACACCAACGAGGCGGTTGCCTCGCGCCTTGCCGAAATGGGCTACGAGATAGAGACCGTAAGCGATTATCCCAAACGCTTCCCGACCGAACCCGACGCACCGCAGAGGGGAAGATGATACCGACGAGGAATACGCGGATATGGTGCAGGACTATCAAGAGGAAATGCAGGAGTATTACACTGAACGTGCCGAACTGCTCTCAAAGAGCGAGGCAGGAGAAATAACCCTCTATATATGGGTTGGGCGCAATGACGTGACCCTCGGCTACAAGGCTGTGCCCGTAAAACAGCGCGAGGACGGCAGTGCCTCCACCGCGATAATAGCCGACTTGAAGGCAAAGGATATGCGTAACAAGGAGATAGCCGTTGAGCATACATCGCCGACACAAAGGAGCAAATCAAAAAGGTTGACATCACCGAGGCGAAATTCTCCAACGAGGAAGACAAGATGATATATTTCTTCCTGCTCTCATCGCTTCGCAGGGAGCATTACGAGGCCGTGGGTCTGACCGACCGTGACCCATACAAGGCTCTCGACGACATGGAGAAAATGGCAATCATCGCCAAACTCAACGCCAAGACCAAGGCGATTATCCGCAGGGATTTCCTTATCGCCAATTTCCAAGGCGCATACCGCACCAACGCAATATCCGGCCTCCTTTTCGCTTTCGCCAAGAAGCACATGCCGGACGAGTTCGCGGCAATCGAGAGCCAATACAACGAGATATACGAGAAGCGTCACAAACGCCTTGAAGAGCGCATAGCGCAACTCAGACCTACCGACTTGCCGGAGGCTGAACCCGAGGCTCCCGAAACTGCCGAAACGCCCGAAGCCGACGAGCCGGAGGAAGCCGTGACCGACCCTGCCGAGGAAATTGCGGCTGAACCTGCCGATAAAGCACCCGAAGAAACCACCGAAGAAACCACCGAAGAAGCCGAGGTCATTCAACCCGACCCTGCCGAGGACGCACCGCAGGGAACTGACAACGACACCGAAGAAGCTGCCGCCTAAGCGATAGGCAAATGTTTGAGCAAGCCACCCCAAACCGAATGGTGCGGGGTGGCTTTTGCTCGTACCCGACCAAAAGCCGCCGGTTTTGGAAACCTGTCAGCCAGACTGATTTGGAAAATTGTTTATCAAATAAGCCCCATAGGATATTACATATAATCAGGATGTCGGGGAAGACTGCTACTAATTGACAGATTTCTGTATCTGAAAAACGAGGGAGACTATTTTAATTAGTGAATAACATTCATTGCTGACCAATTTAGTAAAACAAGATAATAGGTTTGTGAATACCTATATTATATATGGACTCAAAACTTGTATGTCAGCATCAAGTGAAACCCAAGCTGCTTGCTCTCTATATGAGGACTTATGGTTGATGTTCCCCCATCTCTTATGGTCAATCCATCATAATTGGTATTTCTGATATACATATCGAATCCTGCCGTGAAATACAACCTTTTCCAAATGTCATAGCTAAATGATGCCTCAAAATGATTGAATGAAGAATTAGAGGAATCACCTTGCACATTGACAGGCTTGCCTTCTGGTGTAGTTGACCAATCAAAATCAGAATCATAGCCATTCCATGTATAAATCTTGTAAAACTGGTTTGCAAGCCTTAACGACAGCCTGTCATTCCAAAGATTAAGATTTGCTCCCGCCTTTATTGAGAATCCTGATCCCCAGTTGTAGTTGCGGTGATAGTCACGATAGAAGTCGGTAAGGATTCCCGCCAAAGCTATACCGTTTAGATGCAGAAAACCGTCAATTCTCATTATCGGCAATGGCTTGTATCTGAACATAACGCCGCCTCCGACCGAAGCCGGGGCACCCAGCTTGTACGGTACGGCGCATGGAAACAGTTTCGAGCTGTTTCTCTCTTCGCGGATTGTGTCAGAGTCAAAAAAGTCAAAATGCTGGTATGACCAACATTTAGGTTTAAATCTTTTTTATCCACAATCTCCTTTGAAAAGAAGTCTGCCGACAATCTCTGCACGACTTAAAAGCGGCTGAGATTTTATCCCTGTACTTCAAGCAAGAAAGTAAAATAATCGTATGGAGCTTTCGTTGTCTCAGCAAATTTGTCGCCATACTCTATATTTACTTCCGCCGCAACGCCTCCTTGGTACCCTCGTCATTATCCCACAATGTAAGCAATCGTCCGCCTAACGATAGCTCTACACTGATTGGGGAATTCCGAAATTGCGTCCGGAGTATTGCGCTTTTTCCAGGCATCACCGGAAAATATACGGGTAAGTCCCCTCATGGGGTTAACAACGAATGCAGCAAGCTCCTTCCAAATCTTTCCCCACCCGATGCTCGGTCGTCGATGATAAGGTCGGAAGCCCTGTAAAGCACCTCTCCGATAGCGCACCGCCCACAGGGGTGGCTATTATATCGTTTGTAGAGGGGTATTCACACTCCATGAACATCTCCCACTGGCACTGCCTCCTATGGCAAACAGTTCCGACTGCCAGAAATTATAGCCGTTGGAACGCCCTGCATTGAAGAAAATTGATCCATTATAGGGATGGTCGAACATATTGGTATGCAGATGGTCGTCATCCCACTCGAAGCCGTGCCGGAAATTCTCTTTGATGGTGCTCCATGATATATAGCATAGTGCCGTCAAGCACATAACGGTCGAACGCCCATAAACCGATATTGAAACCGACAGTCTCTCCGGCAGCGCGCCAGAAATGCTTCTTTCGATACCTTGCAACATCAATACTGTCTGGAGGAACCACCTCCGAGACAGTGTGTGAGTCTTGAAACCGGAGTTTGCCCGAAGATATAACAGATAAGGTATCCGCTTCTCTAATGTGTCGGTGTCAATCTGGAGTAAGCCGGCAATATTGCAGCATATACTGATATAATTACTAAAAGCAAAAGTCTTTTCATATTGTTCATCTCATCTTATTCAGTTGGAAATGGTCCTACAATCTTCATTACATCAATCTCACTTTCTGCCATAGTATAGCACCCCAATATGCCAACTCCGCCCTCTATGTTAGAGAAAACCTTTACCGGGTCAGCAATGCCGAGGTCAATCATACCACCCTGCAGCCCTTTGTCTCCCGTCTGGTTTATCAGAACGCTTACAAGATAGTCATAATATGCCTTGGAGATTGCATAAAGTCTGAATCCACGCTTCATCTGTGTTTTTCTCCATTCATTAGACCCTTTTACCATCTGCACTATTTCCTTGACTACAATGGTGTGTTCTTTACCATCAATCCCTTTGTCAGAAAAAGGAAGCCCGTATGGTGAATATGGCTCCCATCCTGGAAGTGTGGAATGGATTTGGCTGGCAAGCTGCTGAAATACAAGCTCATGGGCAAAGTCTCGTTCTCCCATCCTGATGTCCTTGCCTCGCTCCACCGCGTCCCATTGCAGAAAATAATAATTGTCTTCATCCGGACGGTCTGTAAACGTAATGCCATACGTGAATATAAAGTCTGAGTTGGTATAGATACTTACCGGACCCTGCCGCTCTACCGAGACTCCTTCTATGCTGGCCGCATCCGGCATAATGTCGGATGCGGAGACGAAGGTCTCTGAGTATTCGGTGCTGATAGTAACCCTGTCACCAGACTGTATTTTTATATCCGATATATATAGATTTCTTGTTTTATCATATTCCATGATTCCTCTTCCAACTTCGTTTACCTTAACCAATATGTTAAGGTCTTTCACGTATGTCCTGTCGTTATGGATGTCGGAAAAGAAATAGGTCTTTGTCGCCGACACCTGCAGTGAAGAATCCGGACATACCAAAGAATTGATGTAAGGATATTCTCGCCGTCCTTGTCGCGGTATTCGTCAAGATCCACCTCGTGATAGCACGAGATAAGCATGACCGGAACAAGGCTGAAAGCAGATATTGTTTGTTTCGCATTTTTTTAGAATGAATATGTATAGGAGACTGATGGAATTATAGGAATGAAGCTCAACGTCTTGAACGCTCTGTGCCAGTTATCTTTGTTGGCGGAGTCAATAATGTTGTTCTCATTGTCTTTCTTGATAGTTTATGGCATTCATCCGACAATAGGCATTGTAGAGACTGAAATTCCAAACCCCGGAACGTCCGTTCTTATATGTCTTGTAGATGCTCATGCCGAGGTCAAGCCTGTGGTATGCCGGAAGACGCACATTGTTTCTCGATGAATAATAGTCTATTCCGTCAACTTCGTTGCCGTATCCCGGAGGACCTACTGTAGGCGCGTCGGGGAACTGGCTCCCAGGTATGTCATAGTTATACATCGAGAGTGTGAGCCGGTTGCCGGTCATATAAGTCCACCCGGCATTGAAATCTATTTTGTCGTTGAGCTTGTAAGACAGGTTTATATTGATTTTGTGACGGTTGTCAAAACTTTGCAGGGAACTTTCTTCCGATATTCAAATCCTCAAAACTTGCGCCAGTTCCACATCAGCCCGTAACCGAGCGAGCCTGTAAACCTGCCCGCTCCTTTGTAACACTAAAATCCAGCCCGTAAGACCACCCTTTCCCGGAAGTGAGTTTCTCATTCCATGAGAGTCCGGATTCAGTACAGATACGCCTTCACGATATTCGAGAAGATTGTCCATGTCCTTATACCATCCTCAAAAGAGAAATACATATACCATGGAAGGTTGCCCGTAAAATCCCAGTGAATACTGGTCAACTTCTTAGAGGCTTGAACCCTGCGGCGACGGGTTGCCAAAGGTCGGTTGGAAGACTTATATAGTTTGTTTTGAAACCTGCTGCACATATTGGTGCATTCTCGCATAGCTTGCTTGACGCTATAGTTTGTCCCTATGGCTATCTTCAGAGATGCCCTTGGTTCAATATTGGAAAATGTGTGTCCCTGAATTCGGCAAAATGTCCTCTAAGACCTAAGTTGAACGCTATCTTGTCATTGAAGTTTAGAGTGTTGTCAAGGTATGCAGCCAGTTCATTGGATGAGATATGAGGGCTGTTATGTCATCCTCACTGCATTCCCCGTCGGAATAGAATTGGTTTACAAGACCTTCCGCAGATAGTCGTGGCTGACAAACTCTATTCCGGCTCGAAGCCTGTAAGTTTTGGAGAAATCGGCAAGATAGCTTGTCCTGACACCGATGTCGGCGATGCTGTTTTTTGTCCGACTTTGTTATATCCGTATGTGTCAGAATCCTCCAGATCACTCTGATATTCCCTTTCCTGACGGTAGGTGGAAGAATATTTGGAGTAATATACAGATGTATTTCCATATCCTGGTCGAGTCTGTAGTCGAATGCACCGAGCAACACCCAGTTGCCCATGACAGACGATTGACATCCTCATCAAGAAACGGGTGGTTGACTCAGTGTCGTCAGGCACCGTTATGCCGTCAGCCCCACTACATAGCTCTCATTCTTACCCTCAAATTCACGCAGGCCTATTTTGAGGCGGTCATGACCATAATATCCTATTATATAAGCCGTCATGTCTTGGTTAAACTTGTGGTCAAGACGGAGATTGAGGTCAGTGAAGCTATATCCGGCAATATGTTTCTTTCCTTTTTTCTTTTCACCGCGTTCATTATTGCAAGTGTCGGTGCCGAGACCAGGTCAATCCATGAACGCCTGACACCTATGGTAAATGCCGTACGGTCTTTTATAACAGGTCCGGTAAGGAAGATATTGGCGCTGAGCAACCCCACGGAAAACTTTCCATGAAACTTTTCAAAATCAGAACGCTTCATGGCAACATCAGTTATTGAAGATATTCTCCCTCCGTAGCGCGCAGGAAATGCGGCCTTGTAGAAGTCAACACGGCTTACAGTCGGGACATTGAACGACGAGAATATGCCTCCAAGATGGCTAACATGATAAAGCGGTAAACCTTGGTAGAGAAAAAGGTTCTGGTCATTGTCTCCGCCTCTCACATACATTCCCGTGAATCCTTCGACACCCTGGGAGACCCCAGGCAGAGTCTGCAATGCCTTGACAATATCAGGTTCGCCAAACATCACTGGTAAGTCCATTACCATCTTGTTACTTAGGCTTATCCTTCCCATTTCCGGAGCGTTGAGGTTGCGGTCGGCACCATAACCCCGTACTTCCACTTCTTTCAGTACATTGACTTTGCCGACTGAATCGGACGTGGCAAAGCCGTCTTGACCTAAAACACAGATGGCAGGGAAGCAAAACAGCCCTGCCATAATGGCGATTATCCTTAATGTCATTTTGTAGTTAGCTTAAGGATAAGACCTTTATTCTCGTGATGCGAGAGGGGATCGCCGGTAAACTCGCCGACGTACTCATATTCTATATTCTGTATCATGGTCGTGCCTTTGAACCCCATTATATTGGAGACAGTCACAAACGACGACTTATCGCCTTCCAAGGGGAAGCCGGCAATCGATACGGTAGTCGTATAAGTCGGATCCGACGGATGGGCTATTTGGTCCGGATCCTTATCGGGGTCTAAATTGGCATCTAAAAGCCTTGAAGTCAATGTTACAGAGGATACTGTCATGGTCTCTTTTCCGTCAACACTGAACTCAAGTTGTTTCCCCGAATAAATGCCGTCGCGATAGCTTGGAGAATTGGGGAGTGATGGCTCAGTCTCCTCATTATTGCAAGACAATATTACTAATGGTACTATAAAGAGCCAAATCCTATATATCAATTTCATTATTTATTCTTATAAAACTGGGGTTTAGCGAATCAAAGCTACATTTTAGAAATTTACCCCTGCTACATATTACTGCGGCAGGGGTAAATCATAATATTTATACATCACACCTTAAATTGAGGGCTGGTATTGACCTTTCTTCGCAAATAATAATTTGAAAGAAGACATCTTATCATTAAATCCCGGAAGGCTCGGATATTTTTTTACCGAAGTAGGAGGAGCTACACAAGTAATGGTGCGATCACTGAAATTACGATCATCGTAGCCGATAAATACAGCCTCAATTTCAGAACAGGGGTATTCAAAATAACCCAATTTAAAGATTTTATTGGGATCATCGGGCATGTTGTTTGTCAAGATTAGAGACGAACACTTATCGTTAAACTCCCAAGGCTTATTTTTTAAGTTGGCCACCTCAGTATAGATAATCGAGTCATTCAACTGGAAAGAATAGTTTCTATCCTTGAAGTCTCTATCATCATATAATGTAACCTCAGCCAAGTCATTGTACCCTGCACGCGTAAGGGCTACGGCAAGAGCAGCATCAACAGCCTCAATACTCTCATCCACCTCTATACCATTCGAATCGAGATTATTCTTCAAATCAGGATAGAATGTAATGTTGTGCGAATCTTTGGCAGAGATAGACCAATCCAAATCGTTCGCAAGCTCTTCGGCATAGATTGCCGAGAACTCCGAGTCAAGGAACAAGAAGTCCCCATTCTCGTCATAAGAAGTTGGCACATTCTGGTAAGTTTTGCCTTTATATGTAATATTAAGGCATTCGACCAATTCACCAGATCTGGTCGAAATTTCTTCGTCCTGTGGGACAGGAACATCCGCATCGTTACTACAAGACCAAAGTCCCGCGATTGAAGCAACGAGCAAAGAATACAATAATGTTTTCTTCATCTGTTAGTTGTTGTATATGTTTTTATAGTATAACGCAACAAGAGGATAATTGTTCAGCAGTGTAAAAATCTTAGGAATAATTAACATTTAGAGCGTTACTTCTTCTTGATGAATTATTTTGCAAAGTTATAAATTATTTTCTAACCCTCCAAATATAAAATTGTTTTTTTGATTTGCGAACCACAAACAGTAGCACAAATAGCATTTGGATTAAAGCCTAAATATAACATAACTCTCTGTAAATTAGCAGATAATATCATTAGTGCCCTTTGCCACTACAACGATGAGGAGTTCTGACATCTATCTATACATCTTAGGGAAACCTACCGGGCTGAAGCCGAGGCAAAGCGGAGCGAGGTGTGGGCGCATGGAGCGCATCACGCCTCACTACCTTGCATTCCTCCGCTCCCTCCCGAATACCTGATAATCCGGGCTATATGCCATGTCCGTGAGCCGGGAGGCACACCGACATCACATATAGCCTTTCGTGTGTAAACCGGCCGCGCCACAAGACTGAAGCCTCCGTGAAGGCGGCTTCCGACTTGATCCGCGCTCTATGCCCGGAACACCGCAACCCCGATGCCGTGAACGGCATCCGGCCTGCCGCAACCTGCCGGTTAAGGTCGCCGGATATACTTTTTTGTTTGAAAACCCTGCGGGCTTCACCTGCGGCGGCGTTTTTGTGTGCGAAGCTACGGCGGACGGGCGGAACGACAAGTGACGCCGCGCTTGAGGTCGGAGTTCCGCGCCCGTGAGCCTCCGCATTTTTTGTCGCTCAAAAAATGGGTATCCCGCGCTTGCCCTCTGACTTCACACTTGTCTAATCCGCCCCGGTGGTCCGCCGTGGTGTATGCACAAAAAACATACCCCCTGCGGATGAAGCCCGGAGCTTCAAGCCAAAAGGGAAAAAACAAATTCAAACACTAAAACATGGACTATCAAGCAGCAGCAACCATCATCGACCGCAATTCGGGTCTTTACGACATTACCACCAACGAGGGCAGAGAACGCAGACGCCTGTTTTTCTCCACACAGGGCTATATATGCGAGTTCGCTCCACGCTCACGCAGACGCGGCTACATCATACCGCAGTCAACCGTAGCCAACTGGCTCGGAGTAGTGAAAGTGGAGAAGCCTGAAGCAAATATTGTGGAAAAGTTCAGGCGTTACGCCTCGCGTGCCACCTTCCCCTCGGCTTTCGTGCGAAAATGCCTCATGGCAGACCCTACAAAGGGCTGTTACGAAAACCGGCTCACAACCGGCACTCGCATAGATGGTGAGATTATCTCCCTCAAAGCCGTGGAGCGTCATGCGCCGTGGGCGGTAGAGGAATTTCGCAAGGCACTTGCCGAAAGGTGCGCCTATCATTCCGGCAGGTTCGACTTCCGGGGCTATGACGGCACCCTATGGATAGAGATAGCCGACAAGGACGACGGATATTATCGCAAGGGCGACATCAAAGCCGGACTTAGCAAGGAGTATCGCGGCTGTGGCAACGGCTACTACTATCTGTTGATTGACAACGAGCACTTTATAGGAGTTGATATAGACTGATTTATAAACCGCTCCCTGCGCGGTCAGAGGCGCAGGGAGCATAAACACAATACCGATATGATTACAACTGAAATCAACTACAAGGGCAAGGAATACACCTGCCGTATCGTGAGAAGCAACGAGGGCGAGGAACTGATAATCGCGGGAACAAGCCTGCTTGATGTCCTTATGCCTTATCCTGCAACCGACGGCTCGGACGGCTTCGCCGACAAGGAGGCTGAAAAGGTCGATGAAGATATTTTCTTCTATACCGCTGACAGCAACCTCGGTCTGCCCGATGACGCATTAATCGAGGAACTTAAAGAGGATAATCCGGAATGGTTTGATTGACAAAGCGAAACGATTATGAACCGAAAAGAGGAAATACGAAAAGAAGCCGCCGAGCGGTATAAGGACAGCGATTTTCGTGTGCCTAATATGTATTGCTTCATAGAGGGCGCGGAATGGGCTGACAAAAATCCATGTCCCGAATGGCATAGGTTTTCGGAGTGTGTGCCGGAAAAA
>PDYJ01002420.1_pt1 | contig 12537 bp, 13 predicted proteins | sample 1430841 | NCBI WGS metagenome assembly PDYJ01 (sample SAMN07237672, study PRJNA390542) | Gut metagenome, whole genome shotgun sequencing project. | isolation source: fecal pellets | host: Mus musculus | place: USA: New York, NY | collected 2016-10 | reverse complement strand
GATATTTTTTGCAGCAGCACCCAGTGCATCATTGGTAGATATACCGATTACAACAGGTCTGTTGTTGCGCAGATGACTTTTTGTTGCCATGGTCACGGCACCATCGGTTATTCCTGTTGCAAGCTTGGCAAGCGTGTTGCCTGTACATGGCACAATTGCAAGAACATCAAACATTTTCTGCGGACCTATCGGCTCCGCCTGCTCGATAGTGTGGATTATGCTGTTGCCTGTTATCTGAATCAATTTATTCTGAATATCAACCGCATCGCCGAAGCGGGTATCAATTGAGTATGCATTTTTCGCTCATAATCGGTGTAACATTATGACCTCTTGTTACCAGCTCCTCCAATGCGTCAATGGATTTTGAAAAGGTACAAAAGGAACCGGTCAGACAATAACCTATGTTCAAGAAAAAATCCTCCCTTATTATTTTTTCCACGGTTCTGCCTATCAGCTCACCTGCTGACTGCTTTGAATAGCGCGAAGGCAGTTTTTTTCCGTCAATCAATTTAACACCCTTTGACTTGGCATAAAGTGTATCAACTCCGCCCGGGAAAGATGCCAAATCAAAAAGCAAGGTATCCTTGTTAATTTTATCAAGCTCATTTTTAGTAAAAATCATATGAGGTACAGTATTGAATACAAAATCATAACTGTTATTCTTTTTCAGCTCATCAAAACCTATAACATCTGCACCTCTGAAGCCTGCTTCAGTTTTTGCTCTGTCACTTCTGCAGCAGATTGTAACCTTAGCACCCATTGCGTCAAGCGCCCTATGTAATGCTTTTGCAATTCTGCCGTAGCCTGTAATAAGCACTTTGGAATTATAGACTGATTTATCACTGTTTTCCTTCAAAAGAGATATTGCTCCTTCGCTTGTAAGATAAGCATTTTCCATTACAAATGCCTCAAGCTTATTATAATCAAATCCGCGAAATTCGCCTGCACCATAGAATACTGTTTTATCACCCAAGTTTTCAAACATATAGTCTTTTGCAGGAATAGGCAGCAGAATAAAATCTGCATCATCAGAACAGTCAACACATTTATATCCCTGTGTCTGCAAATACTCACTTGCAAAAACCATTCGTTCATCAACAATATATGGCACACAAAAAGTTTTTAATTTCATTATGACACCCCTTTAGTTAAACAAGGGATATTATCCCCTGCATAGGCAAGAGAGAGTTGAAAAAATGGGCTTTGCCTGACAATTCTCTCTTGCTTACATTCTATGAAATAAAAAAATATTAGTTAATCATAAACAGGTATTTATTTTTTGCATAAATGGTAGTATAATAGATAAGTAAATAAATTTGGAGGCATCTTCAGTGAATATAGATGAATATTTAAAAAAAGTAAACAGAGTACATTTTATCGGCATCGGCGGTGCAGGAATGTGCCCTATTGCAGAAATTATGCTGTCACTTGGCTATAAACTTTCAGGCTCAGACAATAATGATACCGAAACATTCAGAAGAATTGAAAAAGAGGGCGCTAAGGTTTATCTCGGACAGACAAAGGACAATTTAACAGATGACATTGAGCTTGTAATTTATACAAACGCAATACTCGCCGGAAATGAAGAGCTTGACTATGCAAAGAAGCATTTCCCCTGCTTTGAAAGGGCGGAGCTGCTTGGTGCAATGAGCAGAATTTTTTCAAACTGCATAGGTGTATGCGGAACACACGGCAAAACAACAACATCATCAATGATTACACAGATTCTGCTTGAGGCGGGTCTTGACCCAAGTGCTGTTATCGGCGGTAAGCTCCCTGTTATTGATGCATATGGCAGATATGGTCACAGTCAGAATTTTGTTTGTGAAAGCTGTGAATTCAACAACACATTTTTAAAAATGAATCCCGACATTGCAGTAATTCTTAACATTGACGAGGATCATCTTGATTTCTTCGGAAATCTTGATAACATAAAAAAATCTTTCAGAGAATTTGCAGACAAAACAACAAAAACCATTATATATAATGGTGACGACGAAAACACGGTTGATACGCTAAAGGGTATTGAGGGCAAAAAGCTCATTTCAATCGGTAAAAATGATGATAACGAATGGGTTGCAAAAAATGTTAAGGTACCGGGCGGATTTCATTCAAGCTATGATATTTATCACAACGGTGAATTTGTGACAGAGGTTGAGCTGTCTGTACCGGGCGAACACAATATCCTTAACTCTCTTTGTGCCTTTGCTGCAGCAATTGAAAGCGGTGCAGATGTTGACAGCATCTGCAGAGGTTTAAAAAATTTCGGAGGTGCTGCAAGGCGCTTTGAGCTGCTCGGAAAATATAAAGGGATAACCTTTGCAGACGATTATGCGCATCACCCTGCTGAAATCAAAGTAACACTTGAGGCCGCTATGAAAATGGGCTATAACAATGTATGGGCAGTTCATCAGCCTTTCACATTTACAAGAACCTCACTTCTTCTTGATGATTTTGCAGAGGTTTTGCAAATAGCAGATAAGTGTGTTATATCAGCAATTATGGGCAGCCGTGAGGTTAATACAATCGGTATCAAGGCTAAGGATTTAGCTGTTAAAGTGCCGGGCTCTGTTCAGCTTGATACCTTTGAAGAAATTTGTGACTATATAACAGAAAATGCTCAGGATGGTGATTTGGTAATTACCCTTGGCTGCGGTGATGTATACAAGGTTGCAAGAATGATGGTTAACAAGTTAAAAGATTAATTTATTTTCATAAAAACGGGCGGATATTATCCGCCCTATAATTAAGCATAACAAAAAAACACGGACATACGCCCGTGTTTTTTGCTTTATAAATATTATTATTTATTAATCTGCTTTGAGTATTTAGCAAGATAAACAGTTCTCATCAGGAAGCATTCAGCCTTTGGTACGTAATGAGGACGATTGAAAATATCACAATCAATTGCAGCCTCACAGCCCTTTGTCATAATGATATCAAGTGCCTGCATATCTCCCTCGCTGTTACCTGTAACAAGAGCACCGTTACCCTCAATAAGAACAGCATTTCTGCCATCGAGTGCCTTAGCAATTTCCTTAGCACAAGCATCCGTATCGCCGTCAATCCAAGGGCAGTTTTTAACATCAAGACCAACAATCTGAGCAAAATCATCAATCATAGGAAGCATTGTGTCACCTGTTGCTGAATATGCAACAACACTTGGGTCAGCAACATGCTTAATCATTGTGAACGATGAGCTGAGATAAATTGCTCTGTGAATTTTAGCACATTTTGGTGCAACACCGTTTACACCAAGACCTGTACCTAAATCAACATCAACCTTTTTGCCGCCGTCATAGGTAAGAGTAAAAGCACCGCCGTTTCTTACGGATGAGCCGAGGTCACAAATACGCTCAGGCATTGAGGATGAATCATTTTTCTTAAGGAAGTAATTGAGCTTGTTTGTGAGTGAGTACTCCTTGTCCCAGGAATGACGAAGATAATTATCCTTAATCACCTTTTCACAGCACTGCTCAAGAACATCTGCTACCTCAAATGCCTTTTCATAGCTTTCACCAACACAAAGTGTGCCGTGGTGCATAAGCATAATTGCAGGACACTCAGGATTAGCAACAAGGCATTTTTCAACCTTTTTTCTGAGTGAATTTGTAGTTGACATTGCGTACTCAGCAGTCGGAACCTTAGTGCCGAGAACTGACTTGAATTCATCATATACATTCCTGATTTCCATACCGGTAATGCTGACAATTGTAGCAGCCTTCTGGTGAGTGTGGATAACAAAGTTAACCTCAGGACGATGCTTATAGGCATCTGCATGAACGCCCTTTTCTGATGAAGGCTTGATATCACCCTCATGAGAGCAATCCTCAATGTTAACTACAACAACCTCCTCAGGCGTAAGTGTTTCATATGCTCGTCCTGACGGAGTAATAACAAACTGAGTGTCACTGATTCTTGCTGAAACATTACCCCATGTACGGGCAATAAGTCCTGTTTCAACTAATTTTTTACCAGCCTCAACAACCAGTCTTTTAGCTTCTTCAATTTCGTAAGCCATAAAGTTTTCTCCTTATATATAAAACCTACTAAAGGGAGCAGGTATCCCTACTCCCTATAAGTATTAATAATTAATAGTCAATCTTCTCGCACTGTGAAAGTACCTTGTCAAAACGACGGATACATTCATCAATATCCTCCTCAGTGTAAGCACTTGAGGTGTAAAGACGAGAACCAGCAAGTGTAACAAGACCCTCTGCCATATAAGCAGCACCCATATACTGCATCTCTGACTGACGGATACTTGTCTGCTTGAGAGTGCTTGGAATTGTCCAAGGCTTTTTCCAGTCAACCTTGAAGTGCATGGTAGCAACAGTATGAAGATGGCAAACTGAACCGATGTTGTAGCAAACAAACGGAAGGTCATACTTCTTGATTGACTCGTTAATTCCCTTAACAAGTCTGTCAGCCATCTGACCTGCAACCTGACAAGCATTTCTCTTCTCAATCTCACAAATTACAGTATAACCTGCACAGCATGAAAGAGGAGTAGCAGCCATTGTACCGCCGCACATAGCCTTATGAATCTTTTTGCCCTCAGACTTATCAAGACCGGCACCAAGATACTTCATAACCTCTTTGTGACCGCCGATACCGCCTGCACCTGGATAACCGCCGGCAATAATCTTACCGAAAATTGTAATATCAGGATCAATACCATAGTAGCCCTGAGCACCTGAAAGACCGATACGGAAACCGGATACAACCTCATCACAAACGAGGAGAGCACCATACTTACGGCAAAGTGCCTGAACACCCTTCGGGAAATCCTTATCAACAGGACGTGTTGCTGATTCAGGACCGATTGGCTCAATGAATACAGCAGCAGTACCGCCGCGGAATTTATTTAAAATAAGCTTTTTCTCTAAGCTCTTAAGGTCATTCGGGAAGAATTCCTGTGTATGCTTGAATACAAACATAGGAACGCCGTGTGACTGAAGATTTAATGTACCCGGAACACGCATACCCCAAGCAAGCTGATCTGACCAGCCGTGGTAAGCACCACCCATTTTGATGATGTTCTTATGACCTGTAGCAAGACGAGCAACACGAACAGCACACATACAAGCCTCAGTACCTGAACCGAGCATACGGAACATCTCTACTGAAGGAACGCACTCACTGATTTTTTTTAGCAAGCTTATACTCATATGGATGGAAAAGACCTGTTGAAGGACCGCAGTCATCAAGAAGCTTCTTAACCTCTTCCTTAACAACATCATCATTTGAGCCGATGATTGTAGGACCGCCTGCCTGCAGAAAATCGAAATACTCATTGCCGTCGATATCATAAAGTCTATTACCCTTAGCCTTTGTGATAACGATTGGGAAAGGATAGTTGAAAGCGAGGTTGTGCTGAACACCGCCGGGAATAACTTCTCTTGCTTCGGTAATCATTTCCTTTGATTTTGCACACTTCTTTTCAAAGTACTCTTCCTCATACTTCTTAAGAGCGTCACGGTTGATTGAATAAATTGGTTTTTTGATGAGCGCATCAAGCTGTGCTGTAAGAAGCGCTGCATCAGGATACTCAGTAATGGCAAATCTTGTATCCATAGGATTATCCCCCTTTATATTTTTTGTGAGTGACCGCTCACCCTTTGGGTGTGTGAGTAGTTACTCACCATATTTACACATTAAGTATATCACTTTTTAACGATTTGTCAAATGTTTTTAAAGTAAATTTTAGTAAATTTATTGCAAATGCATTGAAATAATGTTAGTATATCTATAATATTTAACGCAAATGTCTGGGGGATTTGTAAACCTTGCACAAACGACAGTTGTTCTTTTTGTGCAACGATACGAAATTTAGAAAAATGTTAGAAAAACAATTTTATAAAGATGCCTTTCAAAGAATTGATGATGATAGAAAAAACATCATTCTTGAAGCAGGCATTGAGGAGTTTTCCTCCAAGGGTTATGAAAATGCAAACATTAATATTATTGCGAAAAATGCCGGCATATCTATAGGATTAATGTATAAGTATTTTTCTACCAAAGAGGATTTATTTATGACCTGCCTTACAAGAGGTATGGATATTCTTGAGAAAGCTCTGTATGATATTATGATTAGTGATGACAAGCTGCTTGTAAAAGCAGAAAAGCTTATCAGAACAATTTGTATACATTCAAGAAAGCATTCCAATTATATTAAGATGTATAATGAAATTTCTGCAGAAAAAGGTTCGATTGAAAGAATAAGGCTGATGGTAGAGGAAATTGAGAGCAAAAGAAGTTCAATATATATTACAACTATCGGCAAGGCGCTCAGCCAGGGAGAGGTACGTCCCGACCTTGACCCAAGGCTGTTTGCTTATTTTCTTGACAATCTGCTGACGACCCTGCAGTTTTCATATACCTGTGATTATTACAAAGAGAAACTGAGGATTTACACAGGTGTTGATGTCAATGAAAACAATGAGGAGCAGGTTATTGTTCAGCTTTTAAAATTCATTGAATCTGCATTTACATTTGAAAAATAATTTCGGAAATTTTAGGAGGATATTAAAATATGAGTAAGTATGTAATCACCTATGATATCGGCACAACTGGTATCAAAACCTGCCTGATTGAGATTGATGAAACAATGAAAATCCTTGCTTCATCAACAGCAGGCTACAATCTCTATGTTGACGAGGAAACAGGCGTAAAAGGCGGATCTGAGCAGGATGCTGACGAATGGTGGGAGGCTATGTGCACAACCACAAAGACAGTATTTGCTAAAGTTCCAAATGTAACGAATGAACAGATTGAAGGTATCAGCTTCTGTTCAGCTATGCAGGGTCTTGTTCTTGTTGACAAGGAGGGTAAGTGTATCCGCCGTCCTATGACATATATGGACCAGAGAGCAAGAGAAGAGCTGAAAAAAGGCATTGCACACGGTGTACAGGTTGCAGGTGCAGAGGTTACAAAACTGCTTAAGTATTTAAGATATACAGGTGCAGTAAGTTCATCAGTTAAAGACCCTATCTGGAAATACAGATGGGTTGAAGCTCACGAGCCTGAAAACTTCAAGAAAATATACAAATGGCTTGACATTAAAGAATATTTAATTCTCCGTGCCAGCGGCGAATTTGTTATGACACAGGACTCTGCCTTCGGCACACTGCTTTATGACACAAGAAGAGGACACGAGGGCTGGTGCAAGCCTGTATGCAATATGGTCGGTGTTAAAATGGAACACCTTGCACCGATAAAAAAGAGTACTGAAAAGGTCGGCGAAGTTACCGAACAGGCAGCCAAGGAGCTTGGACTTGCACCGGGCACAGCAGTTTACGGCGGCGGCGGTGATGCCTCACTTATCGGTGTTGGTGCAGGTGCAGTTGAAATCGGTGACACACATATTTATTCAGGTACATCAGGCTGGGTCGGCACAGTTGTTCCCGAGCAGCTTGTTGATGCAGGTGCTATGATGGCAGCAATTGTCGGTGTTAACCCTGAAACCTTTAACTATTTCGGTGAGCTTGAAACATCAAACAAATGCGTTGGCTGGGTTAAGGATCACCTTGCACTTGATGAAATCGGTGTATTCTTAAAAAAATACGGCAGTGCTACAGACAGTCTTGAGCAGGTTGAGTTCAATATGTATGACTATCTTGAGGAGGTAATTGATTCAATCCCTGCAGGCTCAAACGGTGTTGTATTTACTCCGTGGCTCCACGGAAACCGCTGTCCGTTTGAAGACCCTAACGCAGCCGGCATGTTCTTTAACATTCGTCTTGACACAGGCAAAACAGAGCTGATCAGAGCTGTTGTTGAGGGTATCTGCTTCCATATGAGATGGATGCTTGAAAGACAGGAGCAGAAGGTTAATAAATTCAAAACTACTGATGCAGTACGTTTTTGCGGAGGCGGTGCTCTTGGCGAAACAACCTGTCAGATTTTGGCTGATGTTTTGCAACGTGATATAGTCGTTGTTGAGTCACCTCAGAACATTGGTGCCGTAGGTGCTGCTGCCTGTATTGCTGTGGGAATCGGCGTTATTCCTAAAATGACAGATGTTAAAAAACTTATACCTATCAAGACTACATATCATCCTAAAAAAGAAAATAAGCAGATTTATGACAGAAACTTCAAAGTATTCAAAAATCTTTATAAGTGCAATAAAGAAAACTTTGCTATACTGAATGGTTGATAAATTAAAGGGAGGGCTAAAGCCCTCCCTTTAATTTAGTCCATTTTTTTATCTTTCTAATTTCAATCAAAGCATCAACGATATCCTCAGATTTTAACATTTTATCACCCTAATTAATGATATCATAATATTAAACTGAATTTGAACACCTATGTATTCAAATCAAAATAAATTTATATTTATAAACTATCGTATATAAAAAACCGATACGGTTCACATTGAACTGCATCGGTTTTTACTTTCATTAATTATGCACCGCGTACTTCGTCACATCTGTTGAGAAGCTCATACCAACGGCGGTCAACCTCTTTCTGGAATGACTCAATCATCCACTCATTGCCGGGCTTGAACATATGCTTGAATCTGCCCTGCTTAACAAGCCACTCCTCAATTGGAACATAGCTCTTTGGCTGGTAGTTTAAAATCCATCTGCCGTCAACGACCTCAAATAACGGCCAATAGCGTGTTTCAACTGCAAGCTTGCAGATTTCCATAATATCGTATGTCGGGTATCTCCAGCCTCTCGGACACGGTGCCATAATATTTAAGAACGCTGCACCCTTTGTATAAATTGCTTTTTCGCTTTTTTTATACAAGTCCTTAAAATTCTGTACAAATGTAGTCTGTGCAACATAAGGTACCTGATGCTCTGCGATGATTGCAGCAAGGTCCTTTCTGTACTGCGGCTTACCCAATGACTCTCTGCCGACAGGAGTAGTTGTTGTATCGGCAAACATGGGTGTCGCTGATGAACGCTGAATACCTGTATTCATATAAGCACCGTTATCGTAGCAAACATAAACCATATCGTGATTACGCTCCATTGCACCTGAAAGGGACTGGAAACCGATATCATATGTACCGCCGTCACCACCGAAGGTAATGAACTTATAGGTTTCGTCAAGCTTGCCTTTTCTTCTGAGAGCGTTATATGCACCCTCAACACCTGACATTGTTGCACCTGCATTTTCAAATGCATTATGAATATAGCTGTCCTTATAAGCAGTATAAGGATACATAAAGGTTGAAACCTCAAGACAGCCTGTAGCATTGCCTACAACAGCCTTATCACCCGGCTTGATAGCCTTTAAAACATTTCTTACGGCAATTGTACCGCCGCAGCCTGCACACATTCTGTGACCACCGACAAGGCGGTCTTCTCTTGAAACATATTCTTTAAAATTATACATATCAGACGACCTCCTTATTCTCTTACGCCCATATAACGATATGGATTTTCAACCTTGCCTGCTCTGCAGTCTTAACAAGCTCTTTGTATACCTCAACCATATCACTGACCTTAACATCACGTCCGCCAAGACCGTAAACATAGTTGACTGCCAGAGCATTTGAGCCTGCTCTGTAAAGAGCGGTTGTAACCTCTGAGCCGATAGGTCCGCAGTTGTCGTTATAAGACTCTGTTCTGTCCATAAGTGCAACAGCTTTAATATTCTTTAAGCTCTCAGCAATTTCTTCTGCAGGGAAAGGTCTGAACAATCTGATTTTTATTAAGCCTGCCTTAATGCCCTGTTCCCTCAGCTCATCAACAGCATCCTTTGCTGTACCTGCTGCTGAGCCGATAATTACAACTGCATACTCAGCATCATCCATTTTATATTCTTCAAAAAGTCCATACTCTCTGCCTGAGATTTTTGCATACTCCTTGGCAACATCGAGTGTAACCTGCTTTGCATTCTTAAGTGCCTCAGCCTGTGCTCTCTTAGCCTCAAAGTAATAGTTCGTAACACTGTAAGGACCTACTGCCATAGGGCATTCGGGATTAAGGAGTGAATTTTCAGGATTGTATTCACCTACAAAATTCTTAACATCCTCATCCTCATTAAGAACAATATTTTCAACAGCGTGTGATGTAATAAAACCATCCTGACAAATCATAACCGGAAGCATAACATCCTTATGCTCTGCGATACGGTAAGCCATACAAAGGTTATCATAAACCTCCTGATTATTTTCGGCATAAATCTGAATCCAGCCTGAATCCCTTGCACCCATTGAGTCACTGTGGTCGCAGTTGATATTGATAGGACCGGAGAGTGCTCTGTTAACAAGGGTTAACACACAAGGCAGTCTGTTGGAAGCAGCAAGATAAAGCTCCTCCCACATAAGCGCCATACCTGCTGATGAGGTAGCTGTAACACTTCTTGCACCTGCTGACTGAGAGCCGATAACCGCAGACATAGCTGAATGCTCGCTTTCAACAGGAATGAATTCACTGTCGACCTGTCCGTTGGCAACAAGCTTTGAAAAATACTGAGGAATTTCAGTTGAAGGCGTAATGGGGAAAGCCGCCATTACATCCGGATTGATCTGGCGTAAAGCCTCGGCAACAGCTTCGTTACCGCTTAATCTGTCTTTTCTTGCCATATTACTTTACCCCTCCATTGTGATTGCACCTACATGACAGCTTTTAACGCATATGCCGCAGCCCTTGCAGTGGTCATAATCAATTTCGCTTCTTTTGCCGTCAACAACAGCAATACAGCTGTCAGGGCAGACAGGCACACACATCAAGCAGTGGATGCATTTTTCGTTATCAACAACAGGCTGAACCGATGTCCATTCGCCTGTATTAAACTCAAGTGAGGTAGCCTCACCGTAAATCTGCATACCCTCGGTTAAATCCTGCCAGGTGCAGTCGAGGTGTAATTTATTTAAATCTGATTTCATTTATCTTACCTCCTCAAAAGCCATATTAAGTGCATTCATATTGCCCTCGATAACCTCAGGCTTTGATGCAAACTTATGAGAAAATGAATTTTCCATTTCCTTTAAGAAAATCTCTTTTTCCATAACACCCGACACCTTAACAATAGCAGCAAGCATAGGCGTATTAGGAAAATATTTACCAAGGCAGGCTTTTGAAACCTTTCTTGCATCAATTGTATAAACCTTACCTGTATAGCCGTTCAGCTTTTCTCTGATTTCATCAGGTGATTTGGATGTATTGACAACAATGCCGCCGTCAGCCTTAAGTCCATCGGTTACACGCACTACATCAAGAAGCCCCTCATCAACAACTACAACATAATCAGGCTCATAAATATTTGAATGAACTCTGATTTCGCTTTCACTGATTCTGTTATATGCAGTAATGGAGCACCCATACGCTCCGGACCATATTCCGGAAAGCCCTGCACAAAACTGCCTGTTTTAAAGGCAACGTCGGCCAACAGTAAAGCGGCTGTCTTAGCACCCTGACCGCCACGGCCATGCCAACGGATTTCTACTAAATCTGCCATATTAATCACCATAACCTTTCGAGCTACATATATTTATTGAAAATCATTAACATCTTATGTAGCCTGATAAGGTGTTAATGGTGATTACAGCCATCTCAAAATTATGCATCAGCAAATTTTGAGGGCAATGTAATCTCATTCGTGCGATTTTCACACGAATCCCTCTTTCTGAATAAAAATAAAAGCCTCTCTGCCCATAGGCAAAGAGGCGATATAAATACCGTGGTACCACTCTTTTTCGTTAAAAACGCACTTTAATGTACTATCATACACTATCCGTATAACGGCGGCGACCGTCTGCACCTACTGCCTTTCAGCACAGCCACTCAAGGAGGATACCTCATTTAACATTGTACCGACTCACACCAACCGTCGGCTCTCTTAAACAACTACATAAATGAAACTTGTTCCCATCAACGTGTTTTATTTATGCAACAATTATATTACAGGAAAAACCATTTGTCAACATTTTTTTATTTTTTTAACTTTGAAAAAAATCCCTTTTTCTCATATGGCTCTTTCGTTATTGACTTAAGCTCATAGCCTGTTTCGGCAACAACAGATTTCAACTTTTCTTCATCAAGTGCATCAGCAACAATAACGCACTGCTTTTTTGTATGAGAGGATTCAACCTTTTTGACAGAAAAATTATTTCTGAGCACATCATTCATATGAGCCTCACAGTGACCGCACATCATACCTTCAATTTTCAGAATATATTTCGTCATAATAATAACTCCTTAATCTTTAATTTCGTTCAATATCATATCATTTTAATAGGAATTTGTCAATATAAAATCCTAATCCGTTTTAGAAATTCCCTTAACTTAAAGATTATAAAAACTATTGAAAAGATACAAAATATAACTTATAATGAAGATAAACTATGACAAACTACTCAGGAGATTTGCTATGAAAAAATCATTAAACGGAAAATGGTATTTTAAAGAGGTAGGCACACAATATTGGTATGATGCAATCGTGCCCGGCTGCAACTTTTTGGATTTAATGTCAAACGGCAAAATTCCCGACCCGTTCATCGGTTTAAATGAAGCTAAGGTTACTTGGGTTGGTGAAAAAGATTGGGAATATAAAAAGACTTTTATCATAAAAGAAAAA
>PDYJ01002408.1_pt1 | contig 12547 bp, 17 predicted proteins | sample 1430841 | NCBI WGS metagenome assembly PDYJ01 (sample SAMN07237672, study PRJNA390542) | Gut metagenome, whole genome shotgun sequencing project. | isolation source: fecal pellets | host: Mus musculus | place: USA: New York, NY | collected 2016-10 | reverse complement strand
TGATAAAATCTTTAAACCAAAATAAAAAATGAATTGGATATTGCTGTTTCTTGCCGGATTGTTTGAGGTTAGCCTCGCATTCTGTCTTGGAAAAACCAAGGCAACAACCGGAACAGAGTTTTATTTATGGGGTACTGGTTTTCTTTTGTCCACAGTGCTTAGCATGTACCTACTTGCGAAGGCCATTCAGACCTTGCCGATAGGTACGGCATACGCGGTCTGGACAGGAATCGGTGCAGTCGGTACGGTAATTATAGGCATCTTGGTTTTCAAAGAGCCGGCCACCCTTTGCGGTTGTTTTTTATCTTTACTCTTATTGCATCAATTATCGGACTAAAGCTCGTGACAAACTAAGAAAAGATGCCTTGTGTTTTGAAAGAAAATGAAGGAATACCAAAACTCCTTCTTATTATTATGGCATTGGCTACTGGCTTCTCGGTAGCCAATTGTTATTACAACCAATCGCTATTGGGCAGTATTGTTTCCGACTTCCACGCTTCTGAGTATGATGGAAGCATAATCAGCGCGCTTACTCAATTCGGATACGTCGTAGGATTATGTATAGTCATTCCTCTTGGCAATACTCTATCAAAAAAAGCGTATCATAACAATTGATTATTTTTGCTGTTTCTATGGCTCTTCTATCAGTCGCTATAACGAAAGACTTGTTTATCACCAAATTATCATCTTTCATAATAGGGATCAGTTCTGTAATGCCTCAATTTTTTATACCGATGGCGGCTCTTTATTCCGAGCCTAAAAAACAAGGCTCTGAACATAGGTATAATTCAGTCTTGTTTATTGATTGGCATTTTAGGCTCCCGATTTCTAAGCGGAATCATATCAGAAGCCATTTCCTGGCGTTACGATTATTTCTTTACATCCGTTGTGATGCTTTTATGCCTGATAGCAATAGCGATAACTTTACCCGGCGATAAGACGTTGCCAACGTCCAACTACAGAGGGACTCTAAAATCAATGATCAGTCTATTGCGGCATCACAAAACGCTGCATACTTCAGCAGCAAGATCTGCAACCGCCTACGCATCTTTCTTCGCCCTGTGGAGTTGTATATCATATCGGATGAAAGCCTCCCCGTTTTTTGCCTCAGATGATGTAATCGGCAGTCTTGGGCTCTGCGGTATAGCAGGTGCTTCATGTGTGATAATACTAAGCAAGCACATCCAAACTTGGGGAAGTAGGAGATGTTCGATTGTCGGTGCGTTATCAATGTTATTCGCTTGGTTTACAGCACTTGCATTTGATGGATATTTCGTAAGCATAGTTATCACAGTCCTGATTATTGATGCCGGTATGCAATGCATACATCTCTCCAATCAGACAAAAGTAGTAACAAGCAGCAATGTCAATGCAAATTTCCTAAACACATTGTATATGATACTATATTTCGTCGGGGGAACCATAGGAACACTTATAGCGGGCATATTGTGGACAAAATATCAATGGATTGGGACTATTATTATTGGAATATTATTTACACTGATTTCATTATTCATAAGCATATTAACTACCGATTGAATTATAATGACACTAAAATCAACGTAACATGAACAGGATCCTCATTGTAGATGCCTCCGAATCAGACCGTCGGCTTATTTCGGGCTTGCTTGTCAAGTCCGGCTATGAGCCGATTGCCGTCGAGGCAATCGAGGCAGCAAAGGACGAGGTGGCGTTATCGCCTTGGCGCTCTCAGCGAAGCGTAGAGAGAATCTGCCACCGGGCGCAGTTATCGTTGCGGCGATGACATTCGTCCGTGGCACAGCACAGGAGTTAATCAACTGCAGAAGACTGAGGGATACGGATTTCCTGTAGTCGCCATAGTGGACAATCTCAACCCATTGGATATTGCCGATGTGATGATGGACGGCGGTGCCGTCAACATCATTCAGCGTCCGGCAATGGACAAGCAGTTTGTTGAAACAGTGTGCAGGTATGTAAGATCGGGCAGAACAATGCTCCTGCTCCTGACGAGCTTATCCCACGCCAAAGCGAGGCATTTGCCGTGATTGAACGGGCAATAAGAAATATTGCCGCGACGGATGTCAATGCCGTCATCTTCGGCGAATGCGGCTCAGGAAAAGAGCAGATTGCAAAAGAGATATACAGGCTCAGTTCACGGTCACAAAAGCCATGCACCGTCATAGAAGCCGCGGCGCGGCACTTGTCGGCAACCACGACCCTGCAAATTTGCGCAGCGAAGTGCTAAACCGGATGGAAGGGTACTTCAAGAAGGCTGACGGCGGTACAATCATCATCAAGAACGTGCAGTTGTTGAACTTCGAGAAACAATCGGTGCTATATATTTCGAGGGAAAATATCCATCAACTCGTTCATAGTCATTGCTTGGAAAAGCAAATTGCCGCCGTACAGTAATATCGCATTTGGCTGTATTCCGAAAATATTGTAATTTTGCAGTAAATTCGGAATAGGAATGAACAACGACAAATACATACAAAGAGATTCTTATCTCAAAAAACTGATTATCAGAAAAGATAACGGTGAAGTAAAAAATTATAACCGGCCCCCGCCGGTGTGGCAAATCTTGGCTATTAAGTCATATATACCGGGATTATCTCACCGATCAAGGAGTACCCTCTGAAAATATCATTGCTTTGGACTTTGACAAGGATGACGACAAATATGATTTCGACATTCTTGATCCAAAAGCTGTAAAGAATCATATCTACTCACAGATAAAGAGCGATACCGAGAATTACTATATCTTTCTTGACGAGATACAAGAACTTGAAAATTTTGAGCGACTCGTAAACGGTCTTAACGGTCATGACAATACAGATGTGTATGTGACCGGCAGCAACTCCCGTTTCCTGTCAAAAGACATACGGACTATATTCCGTGCAGGGGAGATGAAATCAGGGTGTTCCCTTTGTCATTCAGGGAGTTCTATCAGGCATTACACTATGACGTTCGTGAAGCATGGAAAGTGTACTCGACTTTTGGAGGGATGCCTCGTCTTATCCACTATACTGATGATGAGCAGAAAATAAATTATCTTCAAAACTTGTGGACAAGACTTATATAGATGATGTGGTAGAGAGAAACAAAGTAAGGAATGAACTTGCCGTTTCTCGACTTGCCACCTCGTTATGTAGTTCCATTGTTCGCTCACCAATCCTGCACGCATAGCCAATACCCTCGAATCGGTGCAAAAGATGAAGATCGATTCCAAAACAGTATCGTCTTATATTGACTATCTTGAAAATGCCTTCCTGTTTGAAAGCGCGGAGAGATACGATGTCAAGGGCAGGCGTTATTATGAAACAAATAAGAAATACTACTGCATTGATATCGGTCTTAGAAACGCAAGGTTGAATTTTCGTCAGCAGGAGCCGACGCATATAATGGAGAATGTTCTATATAATCATCTGCGTGTTCTCGGTTATCTTGTAGATGTGGCATAGTGGAAAGTCGTGAAATGAAAGACGGCAAAATGTCATATTCACAGCGTGAGATAGACTTCATCGCTAACAAGGGAAGCCGGAAGTATTATATTCAGTCCGCTTACTCGATACCGTCCGAAGAAAAGCGGGAGCAGGAGCTCGCATCTCTCCTGAAAATATCCGACTCATTCAAGAAGATTGTGGTTGTCGGCGACGAGATAATGCCTTATACCGACGACAATGGTATATATTTCACAGGCCTATTTGATTTCCTGTTGAAAGATGAATGGCTATAATGCAGTAAACAAAATTTAATAGGCATAATTAGGAATAACGCCTGAAAAACACTAATTTTGTATTGCCCTAATGGAATAATGGGTAAGAACATTGAAATAATGCCGTGTGCAATTCGTGAACAACGGGAACGTGACATTACAATATTCTGAATACTACTTAGTTACAACGATAAACCCCGACTTCTCCGGGGTCACAATCAAAAATGGCAAAACGCCGCAAAGCACTGAAATCACTTGATTTTCAGTGCTTTTTTCTTTTTACCAAAATTTCAGAATGGCGCAGAATCCGGTCTCAGACACCACGCATCTGTGAGCGAAAGATTTTGACTTAGTAGTGGTGCGATAAAGATCCAACTACTGCGATTAATATATTAGTATTTAGTTAAATACAAGAGTATATCGATTTTTTGAAAGAACAACCTATTCATCTTTCGATAACTTTTGCTATAGCGACATTAGTTTTTCATTCTTGCATACCGCACTATAGTAAAGGCTTTTTTCACCATGGCTTATTGCCCACATGCCAAAGAGATGGTAACTTTGCACAATAAAAACAACTCGAACGATTATGAGTCCGATTGATTATACACTCAACGAAGCCATCAAAGAGGCACAACGCTGTCTCCACTGCAAGGTGCCGGCTGCAAGAAAGGATGCCCCATAAACAACGACATCCCCGAATGGATCGCACAGCTCGCCAAAGCAATTTCGGCAATGCCATGACCATAATAAATGCCCGGAGCAATCTCCCGGCTGTATGCGGAAGAGTCTGCGGCCACGAACGCCAGTGTGAGGGCAACTGTGTGCTTGGTAAGAAGGGCGAGGCCATACATATAGGAAAACTCGAGCGTTTTCTGGCCGACTTCGACAGTGAGGCCGGATGGAGTCATGAGTATATTCCTGAAAAAATCACGCGGACGGGTGGCCGTAATAGGTTCGGTCCTGCCGGACTGACCATTGCCGGCGATCTGTCGCGCAAAGGGTTTGCCGTCGAGATATTCGAAATGGAGCAGAGCCCGGAGGCATGCTGAAATTCGGCATACCGGAGTACCGTCTGCCCAAAGAGGTGGTCAGCCGCGAGATCAGCAAGATCGAAAAACTCGGCGTAAAATACACCTCAACACGACTGCCGGCAAGGACTTCACCGTCGACGATCTCTTCGCCGACGGCTTCGACGCCGTATTCATCGGCACCGGTACCGGCGTGCCAAAACGGCTTGACATACCCGGCATCGAACACCCGGGAGTACGACAGGCCATCCGATTCCTGCGACGCGTAAGCCTTTACGAAAGCGGCTATATGTCGCGCGACGAAGTGGTGGTAGGCGACGGCGACCGCGTAGCGATCATCGGCTGCGGCAACACAGCGATGGATCCGCACGCACTGCCCTACGGATGGGCGCGAAAGAAGTCACCGTGATATATCACCGGTATATCGACACAATGTCGGCACTCCGGCCGAATATGATGACGCAGTGGCGGAGGGTGTCAAATTCCTTTGGAATACAACTGTCGTGGCGTCAAAGGCGGCGAGGGCCGACATCTGCAATCAATCACCGTCGAAAGCGACGGCAAACGCCATGAAATGCCGTCGACCGGCTGATACAGGCCATCGGATCCGTGCCGGCATCACGTATTATATCCACCACAGAAGTATTGATGTCAACGAACGCGGATATGTACTCACCCGCGACACTCCTTACGGTATGACCACACGCAAGGCGTGTTTGCCGGAGGCGATGTCACCGACCGACCCGCTACGGTATTCACGCGATGCAGGACGCCAAAAACGTCGCCGAAGGATCGCCCGATACATCGATGCAGTGAAACTTATGGAAACGATAGAATAGTAATCCAAGAGTACCAACTATCATATCTCCATCAAGGTCAGCCAATTACCATCTTCTCAACGCCCACACAACGAGCTGAAGGCAACAGACATGCGCAATGTTTTTTCAAAAACATTGCGCATGTCAAAAAAAAGACATAACTTTGCACCGCAAAACCGCAGAAGGAAAGATGCGGAGTGGTCGATCGGGACGGTCTCGAAAACCGTTGTACCTTACGGGTACCCAGGGTTCGAATCCTGTCTTTCCGCAAAATAAAGCTACAAGTCGTTGACTTGTAGCTTTATTGTTAGTTTTTAGGGGTCAGCGGATTTTTCCGGTGGGTAGGGAGGTGATGTCGGAGCATAGTGTTATCTTTGCAAAATGAAACCAGACCAACTGCTCAGAGCCATCCTACCCGAAGTCCTGATAGACAACTTCGATATTGAACGATTTGAGAAAAGTGAGACCCGCTTCGACATATGGCTTGATGAGAAGAAAGAGCAACTTCGTGAAGACAAGTACAATAAAGATATAATTTCCTATGGTTTTGGTGATTATCACACCATACAGGATTATCCCATAAGGGGTCGAGCCACATATCTCCATGTGCGGAAGCGCAAGTGGCTGGACAAAGCTAGCGGCGAGATATTCAGTTATGAATGGGATATATCCGAGTTCGACGGCACAAGGCTTAACGCCGAGTTCGTCGCTTTTTTAAAAGAGGGAGATTGAAAGCACCCCTGTCAGCATATCCACTCTTGCCGCACGCAACGGACTGAACGGACAGACACTGCGCAAGCAATACAAGGAAGTGATCAGTGACTATCGGTCATGGAACCAGCTAGACCATGCTGATGAATACATATTGTATCCTGAAAATTTCGGCGCGGACATGAGTCTTGACGAGACCTGTCTGAGCAAAGGCGATGTCTATACCATACTGACCAACAAGGACGCGCATGGGGGCAAAGGGGCTCTTGCGGCGATGATCCGTGGCGTGGCAAGTGACACGGTGTCGGCAATCCTGCGAAAAGTTCCTTTGAAACAGCGTCTTAAGGTAAAAACGGTTACGGCGGACCTTTCTTCAGCCATGATGCTGACTGTCAGAAACGTGTTTCCCGGCGCATCGCTTGTCAATGACCGGTTCCATGTCCAGCAGCTCATTTCCGAAGCTGTTGACCAGCTGAGAATACGACACCGCTGGGAGGTACTCGATGCCGAGAACAAGGCCATCAGGGAGTATCGGCAAAAGCGAAAGAATGCAGCCTCAAAAGAAGAACGCGAACTGATCGGACAATGGGAACCCAAGAGGATGGAGAATGGCGAGACCATGCCTCAGATAATGGCGCGCAGTCGGCATATAATACTCAAACACAAGTCAAAATGGAATATACAGCAGAAGATACGCGCCGGAATATTGTTCAGAATGTTCCCCGATCTGGAAAAGGCATACGGGCTGTTTCTAAAGCTTGTGGACATATTCAACGAGAAGACTTCTGCCGGAGTCGCCAGACTGAATCTCGCCAGATGGTACAACGAAGTGGAGGCCTTCGGGAATAATGAATTCAACAAAGTCCTGGAGACTTTCGAGAACCACAACACCACAATAATCAACTATTTCGAGCGAAGGCTCACAAATGCCTCGGCAGAATCCTTCAATGCCAAAATCAAGGCGTTCAGAACACAGTTCCGAGGCGTCGGCGACATCAAATTCTTTATGTTCAGACTGGCCACTCTATACTCTTGACATCACCTCCCTACCCACCGGAAAAATCCGCTGACCCCAAAAGATCACGACACGGCCGACATGATCGGCACGACCGTAAGCAGTCTGGCAGCCGCCGAAACACTTCCGGGAGTGTGCCACACACGACTGCAGGGAGAGCCACTGCCCAACCACGACGACACACGCCGTATCGTCGAGCTGTGCCGCCATCTGTTCTTCCCCGGCTTCTACGCCAACAGCCAGGTGAGACGCGACAATCTGCTCTACCATATAGGCATAGCGGTAGATCAGCTGCGCAGCATACTCTCCCGCCAGATCACCGCCGGCCTATGCTTCGAAACCGAATGCGGCACACCGCCTGACATGAAGGAAACCGCCGCGCGCGCCGAACGTCTCACCATGCAGTTCATAGAGCAGCTGCCCCACATGCGCACTCTTCTGGCAGCCGACGCCGAGGCCACCTATCGCGGCGATCCAGCGGCCAACTCCACCGAAGAGGTGATATTCAGCTATCCCGGACTGCGCGCACTCACCTGCCACCGCATAGCCCACGCGCTTCATAAGCTCGGAGTGCCGGTGATCCCACGCATGATCAGCGAGCTTGCCCACAGCGAGACAGGGATCGACCTGCACCCAGGCGCAACAATAGGCCCGGGAATGATGATAGACCACGGCACAGGAGTGGTGGTCGGCGCCACATCGATAATAGGCGAAAACGTGAAGATCTATCAGGGTGTGACGCTCGGCGCACGATCGTTTGCACGCGACGCCGACAACAATCCCGTCAAAGGAGTGCCGCGCCATCCGACAGTAGGGCGCGATGTGGTGATCTACGCCAATACCACGATACTCGGCCGTATAACCATAGGCGACGGCGCCGTGATCGGCGGCAACCTGTGGGTGACCTTCGATGTAGCTCCCGGCGAACGACTCGTGCAATCCTCCCCCACCAATATCGTGCGACTCCCCGCAGAATAATCGGATAATAATCCGACACGCTTTTCTTTGACAGATGAAGCGGAATCGCTAACTTTGCACCACGACTGCGGCCATACAGCCCGACGGCTCCGCTATGCCGCAGCACGCAACGTCACATCCAATCCAAACAACCGACACACCCCATCTGACATTATGTACTCAACCGACGAATGCAGAGAGTTTGAAATGGTGGCCAAGACCTTCAAGGGTCTTGAAGAAGTGCTTGCCGAAGAGCTTCGCGGCCTCGGCGCCAAGAATGTCGAACCCGGACGCCGCATGGTATCGTTCGAGGGCGACCTCGCCATGCTCTACCGCGCCAACATGTGCTGCCGCACAGCGCTGCGCATACTCAAGCCCATATACAAGTTCACGGCTTCCGATCCCGACACGCTCTATTCCATGGTCAAGGAATTTGACTGGACCAAAGTGCTGTCGCTCGACAAGACCTTTGCCATCGACACCACGGCCTATTCCGACGAGTTCACTCACTCGCGCTTCGTCACCTACCGTGTGAAGGACGCCATAGTCGACTATTTCAAGGACCGTTTCGGCCCCGACAAACGCCCCGGCGTAAGACTGCAGGACGCCGACGTGCTCATCAACGTCCACATATCGGGCGAACGCGTCACACTGTCGCTCGACTCATCGGGCGAATCGCTCCATAAACGCGGCTACCGCGTGGAGCAGACCGAAGCCCCGATCAACGAAGTGCTTGCCGCCGGCATCATTCTCAAAAGCGGATGGCGCGGCGACTGCCCTCTTGTCGATCCGATGTGCGGATCGGGCACTTTCCTGATCGAAGGCGCCATGATCGCCGCCGGCATCATGCCGGGCATCTACCGCAAGCGTTTCGCGTTTGAGGCGTGGCCCGATTTCGACGCCGACCTATTCGACAGCATCTACAACGACGAATCGTCGGAACGCGAGCCGTCGTGCCGCATCATAGGCGCCGACATCTCGCCCAAAGCGATAGCCATAGCGCGCGCCAACATCAAGCAGGCCGGAGTAGGCCGATATATAGATCTGGAGGTAAAGGCCATCAAGGACTGGACCGAAGCTCCGGCCGACGGCATACTCGTGACCAACCCGCCTTACGGCGAGCGCATCGTCACCGACGACATGGATCGGCTATACCGCGAGATCGGCTCTGCGCTCAAACATGTGTTTACCGGCTATCACGCATGGATCATAGCCCTGCGCGAAGAGCATTTCAACGCCATCGGACTATCGCCGTCGGTGAAAGAGGAGGTGTTTAACGGCGCTCTCGAATGCCAGCTCCGCGAATACGTGATATTTGACGGCGACTACAACTCGTTCCGCCGTCAGGGCGGCTCCATACGCCACTCAAAAGACGCCGACGACGCCACACGCGAGAACAAGCGTGAGCGCAAAGGTCCGCGACGCATGAGCGATGACGAATGGCGCTCCGAAGCCCGGCGCAAAGGCTTCGGAGGCAAAGAACGGCGGACTAAGTCGGACCGCTATGCCCCCAAAAGCGGCCGGTTTGCCGAGAAGCCCGGACGCCGCGACGACAAGCGCCGTCAGGATTCAAGCGAACGTTTCGACCGCAGAGACCGTCAGGGACGTCATCGCGACGACGAACGCCACGAATCCGCTCCCCGCGAGAATCAGGAGAATCCGCTGGCACGCCGCCGCAACCCCGAAGCCCTGAAGTCGATCACCGGACGAGGCCCCTCCCTGCCTCCGCAGCATGGCGAGAACGTAGTGATGCGCAGCCGCAGAGGCTGGCGCAACAGCAGCAACGACAGCGACAAGTAAGAGATTATCTAAGAGATTGTTTGTTTTTAACACGAAGAAGATCGCCTAAGACCTGATCAGCAACGAATCAAACCACTCCACATACCCTTTTTGACATGAAAGTAATTTTGCTCGGAAGCGGTGGTCGCGAATCGGCCCTCGCATGGAAAATGAAGCAGAGCCCGCTGCTCGAGAAACTCTATATAGCGCCCGGCAACGGCGGAACCGATGCTTTCGGAACCAATGTAGCCATATCGCCGACCGACTTCGAGGCTCTGGCCGAATTTGTCGACCGCGAAGGGATAGATCTCATAGTGGCCGGCAACGAGGATCCGCTTGTGGCGGGTCTGGCCGACTTTTTCAAGGCCAAGGGCGGCCCTGCCGTATGCGGTCCCTGCCGCGCCGGCGCAGCGCTCGAAGGGAGCAAGGATTTTGCCAAGCGTTTCATGGAGGCCAACGGCATACCCACCGCCCGCTACCGTTCTTTCACCGCCGACACTATCGAAGAGGGCTACCGTTTTCTGGAAGAGCTGAAAGCACCCTACGTGCTCAAGGCCGACGGCCTCGCCGCCGGCAAGGGAGTGCTGATACTGCCGACGCTCGACGAAGCCAAGGAATCGCTCCGCGAGATGCTTTCGGGCATGTTCGGCAAATCATCCGCCACGGTTGTGATCGAAGAGTTCCTTTCGGGCATCGAATGCTCCGTATTCGTTCTCACCGACGGCCATGGCGGCTACCGCGTGCTTCCGGTGGCAAAGGACTATAAACGCATCGGTGAAGGGGACACCGGACTTAATACCGGAGGCATGGGCGCCGTAAGCCCCGTGCCGTTTGCCGACGACACATTCATGGAGAAGGTGCGCACCCGCATAATACTCCCCACCCTTGACGGCCTCAAGCGCGAAGGGATAGACTATCGCGGCTTCATATTCCTCGGACTGATCTCAGTGGAGGGCGAGCCGATGGTGATAGAGTACAACGTCAGAATGGGTGATCCCGAGACAGAGGCTGTGATGCTCCGCGTCGATTCGGATCTGCTGCAGCTCATGAACGCCGCAGCCCATGGCGATCTCGGCGATCTCGAACTGAAAGAGAACCCGCAGACAGCCGTGACCGTAATGATGGTATCTGGCGGCTATCCCGGATCATATCCCAAAGCAAGGAGATCACCGGCCTCGACACCGTAAGCGACAGCATCGCTTTCCATGCCGGCACAAGCCGCGGTGATGACGGACGCCTTGTCACCTCCGGTGGCCGCGTAATATCGGTCAGCTCTCTCGCTCGGACATAGCCGAAGCCCTCGACCGCAGCTACCGATCGATCGCAGGCATAGACTTCGAAGGGAAATATTCGCGCCGCGACATAGGCCGCGACCTGATGAAGCTCCAAGGTATCGAGAAGTGACCCGTCCGGAGCAACGCCTTACCGACTTTCTGCGCTCGCGCGGATTCGCGTGGCTGCTCACAATGGTGGCCACTGCCGTGGCCTGCGTAAGTTTCATGCGCCCCATGCCGGACACTCCGGCCGACATGGGTCTGTGGCTTCCTTCGCCGGGGCTGTGGCTCTCCGACAGCCCGTCGACAAGCTTCGTCAGCGCCATGGCCGGAAGCATCGCCACCGCCCTGGCGATGGTGGCAGTGAACCGTGTATTCAATCTGCTGCGCACAGTTTCGGTGCTGTTCGCCGGTCTGTTCATGCTGCTTCAGAGCGCCACTCCGACCGAACTGACGCGTTTCAGCGGCGCGCCCCTGCTGGCCGTGGCCATGCTCATGTCAATGACCGCCCTATATGCGTCGTATCAGTCACGACACAATACCCGCAGGGTGTTTCTCATATTCATGACGATAACGACAGGGGCTATGTTTCAGTATGGTTTCATGCCGTATCTGATCGTCGCACTCATCGGTTGCTACCAGATGCGCCTGCTGGACCTGAAATGCATCCTTGCCGCTCTGACCGGCGTCGTGACCCCGCTGTGGTGCTGTCTGGCAGCAGGCATAATCGATCCGATGGCCATGCGTCTGCCTCCGATGCCCGATCCACACCTGTTTTTTCAGCCTGCCGGTAGCTCCGAAACTCACCGTAGCCATCGGCGTCAGCCTGACCGCAGGCCTTGTGTGCGGCACACTCAATCTGATGAAAGTCATATCCATGAACGCCCGCACCCGCGCCATGCACGGCTTCCTTGCCGTCACAGGCATAGCAAGCGGAGTGCTATGCATCATGGATTTCAACAATGTAGTATTTTACGCAGGTCTGCTCAACGCGTGCACAGCCTTTCAGGTATCCTTCACCGTAAGGCTCTACGGCCATCGGCGCGCCTACATAGCCGTGATAGCGCTTACGGCGGCCTGCCTGTCGTGTATCTTATGGACTCTGACAACCACCTGAACGCCCGCCGCCCCGAAGTCATCATCGAGGCCAATATACCGTTTATACGCGGCATCCTCGAACCTGTAGCCGACGTGAGCTATCTCGAACCGGAGCGATTCACGCCCGAGACGGTAGCCACAGCCGACGCCATCGTCACCCGCACCGG
>PDYJ01002358.1_pt1 | contig 12559 bp, 11 predicted proteins | sample 1430841 | NCBI WGS metagenome assembly PDYJ01 (sample SAMN07237672, study PRJNA390542) | Gut metagenome, whole genome shotgun sequencing project. | isolation source: fecal pellets | host: Mus musculus | place: USA: New York, NY | collected 2016-10 | reverse complement strand
GACGACCTCACCGTATTCACGGCCGACTGGGATACGACCAAGCTGCAACCTTACGGCAAGGATCTGAAAAGTTGCCCGTGTCGCTCGTGATCGATCTGGTCGATTCGCTCAAGAGCTACCACTATCCGCGCGTGGGACGCATCAATTCGAAGTACGGGACCGCGCCGTCGCGGAATCCACCAAGGCACCGACATAGGACTTAAGATCGGCGATCCCGTTTACGCCGTATTCGACGGACGGGTGCGCCTCACGCAGTATTACCGAGGCGGATACGGCAACTTGATCGTGTTGCGCCACGACAACGGACTGGAGACATTTTACGGTCACTTGTCGGAGATACTCGTGAAGCCCGAGCAGTGGGTGACGGCGGGGCAGGTCATCGTTACGGCGGAAATACGGGCCGCAGCACGGGGCCTCACCTTCATTTCGAGGTGCGTTACAAGGGGCAGTCGTTCGACGCCGAGCGTTTGATAGACTTTACGACGGGTACGCTGCGTCGTGAAACATTCCTGCTCAAGCGCAGCTACTTCAGTCCCTATTCGCGTTTCACGCAGGATTTCGACGAGGAGATACAGAGCGCCGAGGAGGATAAGAAGATCGCGGCCGAGGCCGCAGCCGTAAAGTACCATATCGTGAAGAGCGGCGACACCTTGGGACGCATCGCCATCAACAACCATACGACGGTAAGGAAATTATGCCAGCTGAACGGCATTAAGGAGACCACCATTCTGCGAATAGGGCAGAGGATACGTGTAAGATAACGCTTTTGCCGATGATAAATGAATCACCTCTGCGGAGTATTCCGACAGAGGTGATTTTTTCATGCCTGCGGTTCGCCGACGGCGGAGATGTAAGCGAGCGAGAAGCGAGTTGCAGTCCGCCGCGGTGGGGCGGCGGCGAACTGCCGATATCGCACGGCGATATCGATATCAATACTCCCGCGCCCCGAAGATTTCGGAGCCGATACGCACCTCGGTGGAGCCGCACTCGACGGCGATGGGGTAGTCGTCGGACATGCCCATCGACAACGTGTCGAACTCGGGTCCGAAACAATCGGCCAGCGAGCGTTTGCACTCGGCAAGGCGCGTGAAGTCGCGACGTATGACGGTTTCGTCGTCGGTGTTGGTCGCCATGCCCATCACGCCCCGTATGCGGATGTTGCGATAGGCGTCGAAACCGCCCCCGCGCACGAATGCGTCGAGTTCATCGTAATCCCATCCCGATTTGGTATCTTCGTCGGCGACGTGTATCTCCAGCAGACAATCTATCGTGCGGCCGTTCTTCGCGGCCTCCTTGTCGATGGCCGCCGCGAGGCGTTCGCTGTCGAGCGACTCGATCATCGAGACGAAGGGCGCGATGTATTTCACCTTGTTGGTCTGCAAATGACCTATCATGCGCCACTCTATATCGCGCGGCAGAATCTCGTGTTTGGCTTTCATCTCCTGCGGACGGTTCTCGCCGAATACGCGTTGCCCCGCGTCGTAAGCCTCGCGAATCGCCTCGGCAGAGTGGTATTTCGATACGGCCACCAGTTCGACGCCCGCAGGCAGAGTTCGGCGGACGGCCGCTATTTTATTTCCGATAGACATTGTAAAATCTGTTTTGACAGCGTAAAATTAAGGATTTTTTCGGAACTTGTAAAATTACGACTCGTCAGAGTCGTGCGGGCCGCAGCCTCGCCCCGCGGAGGCCCGCAAATGCGTGCTCCGCAGGCTGCCGCCCGAGATCGTCGTAACACCGCAAAAAAAGCCGCGCAAAATATGCGCGGCCTTCGGGATATCGTCGGAATTACCTTACCGATATAATCTGTTCCATGTCGTTCGGAACTTCGCAAAGCTCCTTATAGCTGCCGTCGGCAGGCATGAACTCTCCGATTTTTCGTTTCCCGTCCGTCTCGATGAGCAGGTATATGCCCTTTGTCGACTCATTGTAAGCGCTCGACAACGCTTTGCCCTCGATATGTCCCAGAACCTCGCCTATCATCGGCTTCAACGTCGATTCGGGGATGCGCCACACCGTGCTGCGGCCGCCGCTTACCGTAACGACGCATGGCGTGACGGGAGAGAAAATAAGCAGAATGTCGTCCGCGTCGTCTATCGGCTCGCCCAACGTCCAACTGTAAGAAGGAATGTCGAGTGAGGCGAGAGCTGCATATTTTCCGCCGTCGGCTGTCGTTACCGACATCTTCGTCAGGAACGAACTCTTGCCGAGATATACGAAACGGTCGTCGGCGAACTCCGCCGCGGCGACGTCGTCGGGAATATTCAGTCCGTCAGATAATACCTCTGCGGCGGTTTAGAACGAGTCGCCGACACCGTGCAGACGATCAATTTGATTCGAAAATCACTCTCCATGCGCATCGGCAGCAATGTCGTTCCGTTCATGCCGATTATGCAATTCGAGATCTCCTCGTCGCATTCGACGGTCAGATGCCGCCGCAAGGTGAAATCGTATCCCGAAATCGCGGTATTCCCGTCGGTGCGGTCTATGCGAAGATCCGGTTCGTCGCAGGCCATGTAACAGCGCCGTCCAGAGGGCGGGCGCATACAATTTTCTCCGAGACCGCGCCCGTCGACGGGTCGATATCGCTTATGACGTACTCGCCCGCCTCGTTGCGGCCGAGTCCGTACAGCGATGATGTTGCGGGAGGCAGACCGTCCGACACCTCGATGGATCCCAACACCATAGGTTCGCCGCGGCGGAACAGAAGCACCTCTACTTCGCCTGCCGCGTATCCCGCGGGCATGATGAACGAGATCGACTCGGCGGTGCGGGCCGTTACGTCGGCTCGAAGCGTCGTCTGCATCTCTGTCGAGGGATCGGCGCGACGAACGAAAATATCGTCGTCGGCTTCGAACCCGACGGCCTTTACCGTCACTTCGTCGCCCGCGTCGAACCTATCCGTCGGCATTACTATGTCGCGCACGAAACGGAGGCTCGGGCGGCAATACGCATTCGCTGCATGCGACCGATAATGCGCATAGAGCGGCGAATAACCAAAATTTCTTCATAAGCAGTTGATAATTAGTGCACCGCTTTTTAGGGGGGGGTAGCGGCCCCGAACGGCGATTGTCGGCATTCGGAACAAATATAGCGTTTATTTCGTAATCGCGGGCGGATATGAAGAAAAAAACGACATTGCAATGCAATGTCGGCAGTTCGCCGCCACCCCGCGCGGCGGACTGCGACTCGCCCGCAGGCTCGTGCGTCCTCCGCTGTCGGCGAACAGCTTTACTTCGTCCTATACAAATAGTTGTATCTCCCCGCGGGCGCGCAGTCGCCGCTTACCCAAAAATCGCTTATCTCCCCGTCGCGTCGAGTGTTGTCGACCCACTTGAACTCGAATTCGAAATCCTCGACGCGATCCAGTCCGAGTGTCTTGCGCGGAATGCGCAACTCCATCGCCCGCCCCTCGACGCGGAAATCGGCCGAACATACCCGACTCCAATTCCAACCGTCGCGAGAGCGTTCCACGACGGCTTTGCCGTCGGCGCGAGGCGGTTCACCGCGAAGTCGTACCCCTCCCAACCCGTCGAACGGTCGCGGTCGATATCTATGAAAAGTCTCATCCACGCGCCGCCGTCGGGCGGGGTGATGTCGTCGGCACACTCCGCGAGGAAATATACGTAACGATCGTCCCGAGCCACCTTCGCGGCCACTATGTCGTTGCGCGCGCTCGAATCGCGATATACGATGTCGCCCCAGCCTCGGCTGTCGCGGCGGACGGCGTTGCCCCGCGAAGTCTCGTATTTCGGCTTCACATCGTGCCAGTCGTCGAACCATCCGTCGATGCGGATGCGCCGCGGCGCCGACCCGACGAAGTCGACTTCGGGCATGCCTTTGAAACGGCGGATGTTCGCCGCCATTTGATAGTAGTAGTTGTCGCCGTGACCGCCTCGCATGGGCTCTATGTCGCGGCTGTGCTCTCGGTCGAACTGGTCGGGAAAGGCATTCTCCAGACCGCTCCATTCGCGATGTCGGCCCGCGACCCACTCGTTCCACCCCGTGATGAATATGAAGTCGGGGTCGATCTCCAAAGCCCGTTCCCACTGCTCCTGAAAATTGAGTCCGCGCAGCTCCGCGTCTGACGACGAGGCGTGCCCGTTCGCGGCGGTGTAGCTGCGTCCGAAAGCCCCCTCGGCATTCATCGCGCTGAGACCTCGGGCCGCCGTCCAGTTCTGCGCCACGCCGACTACCGCCTGCTCGAATCCTCCGTCGGGTTTGGGTCCGAACCCGTGCTGGGGATATATCTCGAGCCATCCCCAATGGTCGGGACGCTGCGGTCCGACGTTGTAGAGAGGCTGCCCGGGACGGAAAGTGAAGTATTCGCGGATCTCGCGATGCAGGCGTGTCGCGGCCTCGTCGCCCTCGACATCGCCGAGCATCTCGGGATAGGCCATAATCAACGGTTTGCCCTCCCATTCGAAAAACAGCTCCTCGTACTCGGCGGGTTTGTAGAGATCGCCGTATATCTCCTTTATGGCCTGCAAGCTGCCTTCGGTCGGTCCGAACGCGAGCATGAAGGCTATCTGCGGAGTCTTCACCCCGTCGCGTCGCGCCTCGGCGAAGACCTCGCATAAGGTCATGTACGACTCGCGCCACGTGAACGATCCGTTGGTGCAGTCGAAAAATAGCACGTCGACACCCGCGTCGGCCAGCATCTCGGCATGTTTGCGCAGCACCCAACGGTCGGTATCGCGATAGAATCCGAAGAGCGGCTCGCCCCAGAAAAAGGTGTGCACGCCTGCGGGCCAAGCCGCGTGGTCGTAATCGCGGGCGGCCTCGGGATGCTCGGCAATGACGGATGCGGGAGTGTGGGGTTGCAGATCGGCGAAGTTGTCGTGCCATGTCCAGTAGAACAGTCCGACGAACTTCTTGCGCGGCGGCCCGACGGTCTCGCGGTCGGGGAGCCGTCGCCCGAGAGCGTCGGTGGCAGGCAGTCCGTTGCCGTAATTCTGCGCCGAAAGGCCCGAGGCGCAGAGCGCGAAGGTGAACGAAAGTATAGCGGCGGCGGCTTTTTTCATGATCGGATATGTTTTCGAGGTTAACGATTTACAAATATAGCAATATCGCGGCGGGATCGGTCATTCTTATGTCGTAAAACTTTCGGATCCCGTCTATTTTGCTTAACTTTGGCTTTTCGAAACCGACGGAATACGACTGTTGTAAAACGAACCATAAATTATGAAACGAATCTTGAGAAATCTCGCTTTGGCCGTCGCCGCGCTCGCAACGGGCGCGCCCGCGTTGGCCTGCACCAATTTCATCATCACGCGCGGAGCGTCGAGCGACGGGTCGATCATGGTGACCTATGCCGCCGACTCGCACCAGCTCTACGGATGTCTCTACAAGCACAACCCCGCTAAACGCGCAGCGGCCCTCTTGCCCGTCTACGAGTGGGACACGGGCAAATATCTGGGCGACATAGCGCAGACTCCGACCACTTATTCGACGGTGGGCAACATGAACGAACATTCGCTCATCATAACCGAGACCACTTACGGCGGCCGCGACGAGCTGACCGACCCCGCGGGTAAGATCGATTACGGATCGTTGATATACATCACCTTGCAGCGGGCGCGCACCGCGCGCGAGGCCATCGGCACCATAGTCGATCTGGCTAATACGTACGGTTACGCGTCGAGCGGCGAGAGCTTCTCGATCGCCGATGCCGACGAGGCGTGGATCATGGAGTTCATCGGCAAAGGTCCCTCGAACAAAGGTATCGTATGGGTGGCGCGCCGCATTCCCGACGGCTACATCTGCGCCCATGCCAACCACGCGCGCATAACGACCTTTCCCAAGGACGACCCCGAGAATTGCCTTTACGCTCCCGACGTGATCTCGTTCGCCCGCGAGCAGGGTTACTACGACGGCAGCGACGACGACTTCTCGTTCAGCGACACTTACGCTCCTCTCGATTTCGGAGGCATGCGTGGTTGCGAGGCGCGCGTGTGGAGCTTCTTCCGCACCTTCGCCGACGGCATGGAACGATATGCGGATTACGCCATGGGCCGCAACGCCGCCAACCGCATGCCGTTGTGGGTGAAGCCCTCGCGCAAGATTACGCCCAAGGAGGTGTTCGACGCCATGCGCGACCATTACGAGGGCACGCCGATGGACATGACCGTCGATCTGGGCGCGGGCGGCCACGGACTGCCTTACCGCTGGCGTCCCATGTCGTTCGAGGTGGACGGCAAGGAGTATGTGAACGAGCGCGCCACGGCCACGCAGCAGACGGGTTTCTGGCTCGTGGGGCAGGCCCGCAAGGATAAGACGGGCATACTGTGGTTCGGGGTGGACGATGCCGCCACCTCGTGCCTGACGCCAGTATACTGCAACACGACCGAGGTGCCCGAGTGCATGGCCGAGGGCAACGGCTCGATGCTGGAGTATACGCCCACATCGGCATTCTGGCTCTTCAATCGTGTCACGAATTTTGCATACATGCGTTACGACATGATCTCGGCCGACATACGCCGCGTGGTGGATTTTTGGGAGAACTCCATGCTCAAGGCCGTGGCGGGCGTCGACGCCGACGTGGCCACCATGTCCGACAAGGCTCGCAAGAAACGCCTGACGCGCTTCAGCACAGAGACGGCGCAGACGATGTTCGACAATTGGACGCGACTGGACAAGTATCTGCTTATAAAGTACATGGACGGCAACGTCAAGAGCGAGCACGCCGACGTTCTGAAATATGTGATAGGCGAGGGTGGCGACGCGTCGCACTTCGTCGAGAACGGCAACGGCCGCGATATCCCCGACAAGATTCAGTTCCCCGGGTATAACGAGAAGTGGAAGCGCGCCGTGGCTGCCGACAACGGCGAGATATTGCGCGCCGAGTAGCGACAAACCTTAAAACTCGAAATATTTATGTTTTCATTCAGTTTTGCCGGAATATTGGGCTTGGTGCTCCAGATCCTGAAGATCGTGATCGCCGTCATGATTATACAATTGATAAAGTCTGTCATCAGATATCTTGACAAACGTTAGAAATATGAAATACGACATTATAGTCATAGGAAGCGGCCCGGGCGGCTATGTCGCCGCCATACGCGCCGCGCAGCTCGGCAAACGCGTCGCCGTGGTCGAGAAATCGGAGTTGGGCGGAGTCTGCCTCAATTGGGGGTGCATTCCCACCAAAGCGTTGCTCAAAAGCGCGCAGGTATACACCTATTGCAAGAACGCCGCGCATTACGGCGTGGAGATCACGGGCGAGGCTAAGCCCGACTTCGCGAAGATCGTGGCGCGTTCGCGCACGGTGGCCGACACGATGAGCAAGGGAGTGGCCTTCCTGATGAAGAAGAACAACATCGACATAATAAACGGCTTCGGTCGCGTGACGGGACGAGGCGCGGTGGATGTCGACGGCACGGCGTACGAGGCCGACGCCGTCATTCTCGCCACGGGAGCGCGTCCGCGCGAGATGCCGTTCATGCCTGTCGACGGCGAGCGCGTGATAACGTCGAAGCAGGCGTTGACGTTGCCCGCGCTGCCCGAATCGATGATCGTGGTGGGGTCGGGTGCCATCGGCAGCGAGTTCGCTTGCCTCTATGCCTCGCTCGGCGTGAAGGTGACCGTTATAGAGTATCTGCCGCAGATGATGCCTCTCGAAGACGAGGAGGTGGCCAAGCAGATGGAACGCTCGTTCCGCAAGCTGCGCGCCACGGTGCTCACGTCGACCAACGTGAAGAGCGTCACGGTGAATGCCGAGGGCAAATGCAGCGTCGAAATCGAGGGCAAGAAGGGCACGGAGACGCTCGTTGCCGACATCGTTCTGTCGGCCGTGGGCATCAAGTCGAACATAGAGAACATAGGTCTGGAGGAGTGCGGCATTGTCGTCGAGCGCGACAAGATCAAGGTGGACGAACACTACATGACCTCGCTGGAGAGCGTTTACGCCATAGGCGACATAATCGCCACGCCTGCTTTGGCGCATGTGGCCTCGGCCGAGGCCATTCATTGCGTCGAACATATTTGCGGACTCGCCCCGCCGCCGTCGACTACTCGACCGTCCCGTCGTGCATGTTCACCTCGCCCGAAGTGGCGTCGGTGGGCGTAACGGAACAGAAGGCGCGCGAGGCGGGAATAGAATATAAGGTAGGGCGATTCCCCTTCACCGCATCGGGCAAGGCGACTGCCGCAGGCGACCGCGACGGTTTCGTGAAGCTCATCTTCGACGCCGACGACAAGTTGATCGGGGCGCATCTGGTGGGCGCCAACGTGACCGAAATGTTGGGTGAACCGACCCTCGCCAAGGCGTTGGGCGCCACGGCGCACGACATAGCTCACACCATCCATGCCCATCCCACGATGAACGAGGGTATTATGGAGGCCGCCGAAGCCGCTTCGGGAGCCGCGATACACTTGTAAGCGTTTATTACCGACTATAAAGGCTGTCCGTTCGCGCGGGCAGCCTTTGTTTATTGCTTATATAGCATTATTTTTTGCCGACACTGCGGCTATTGTAAAATAAATACAAATAAATCGTTATGTTTTTAATAAATATGTATTATATTTGTATCGACGGAAAATAATCGCATCTGAAAACTCCCTGAATATGAAAACGCGCAATCGAATCCTCGGCAGGATCTTTTTATTGTTTTTTTGTAACCGCGTTATGTTGTCATTCGGCATATTCGCAAAGATGGCTCAACGAGGTGGCACATGCGATGAATCTGACACAACAGAGAAGCGACGACAAACAAGTCGTGCTGGTAGCCTACAAACATCTCGGGGCATTAGAGACCCAACAAGACAAGTTAGCCGTTGTCGACGAGATATTTGCCGACAATGCCTATACGCTGCTCGATGCTGTCGACGGAGACGCTTTGATAGAGTGGGGGAGATCGAATGTATTTACGGGAAACCGGCGCGCGGAGTTCAAAGCAAAAGTATACCATGCTGTCAAGTATCGTAAAGTCGAGGCGGTGGAACTGTCATGGGTTTATCGAAAGTGCAGCTATAAGTCGAAAGCGTTGGTCGACGGTAATGGGATAATATACGACAATATAGCCTCGTTCGCTTTGGACCGCGATGCTGTCGCCGACGCTAAGGCGGAAAACGTAAAATTCAATCGTTCGTCGCCGAATGCCGCAATAAATACCTTGCCGCAGAACATAGCGGAGACTCGCGACGGGGAGACATTCGAAATCAGCGATTATTCCGATTCGAGAATGCTTATAACGGGTAAGAAGGCTTGGGAATATAAGATACGACTTATGTCGGTATTCGACAAAGATGGCAAACTGTGTAACTTGTCGTGCAGTGCGTACTCCGAATCGACGATTGGGTGGACATGCAGCTCCGATGCGCGCCATCGATCGGGCGAGATGTTCAAGACGGATTATAACGAGTACGAATGGGAGTGGGAATACGCGGACGCAAGATCGGCGTCAAGCCAAGGTTCGAACGGAAATAAGATACACAGACCTTAAACATTGTTCATCAACCAAAATACATACCACTATGAAAACTCTATCTAAATTTACGGTCCTTTGTGGATGTTTGGGCATTTTTTCGGCTGCATTTATCTTATCCTGCTCCAAGAGCGATGATGTTGCAGGAACCCGTCTGAAACTTGCATCGAAATGGAAACATCAAGTCGATCACGCCATTTCTATATCTGAACTCGAAAGCAGTAACGGCAATAGGCTCTCGCTCGTAGATTATAAATATCTCGGTGTCATAAAAGACGCCGCTATGTTAGATGCCATTATGGAAGATATTTTTGCTGATAATGCCCACATTATATTGAACGATATCAAAGGAAAGTCGTTCGGTGCGGCAATGTGGGGAGACAAGCAACTTTTTTCCGATGACTATAAAAATGATCTTGCATTAACGATTAAAGATCACATACAGATCGGGAAAACGGGGTTACTTGAGTTGACATGGTCCTATAACGGACAACCGATCAAGTCGACGGCGTTGGTGGACAACGACGAAGGTATCGTATATGACAATATAGCATCATATGCGGTAAATTACAAGGCGACGAAAGAGGTGGTCCAAAGTCGGAAGGTCTTTAAACGTCCCTTTACGAGAGCCGAAACTGAACATGTCAATGCTGTATTTGCCGACAGCGTAGCAGCCGATACGAGTATTCGCGAGTTTGTGCAACAGGATCAGTCTCAAGATATAGAATTGATTTCAGGCAAAAAGGCATGGTGGTATTATATTCATGTTACATCGGCATTCAATCGATATGGGCGACTGGCATATCGCAAATGTGATTCCGATAGTGATGCATCTTGGGGATGGCAATGCAAGGCGGACGCAAAAACGTTATCGGGAGAGGTGAACGTTTCCGATTTTCATGAATTTGCATGGGCGTGGGCTTATGGTACCGGCAAAACAACCATTCAAATAGGCTTTGCTGGTAACGGATTTACAATAACTGGTGGTGAGTATGAAGGCAAACGCTCCGATATCCATCGGCCGTAAATAGTCATTTGTCAAAATGTCCCGATCAAATTCATGATCGGGGTGTTTTCATTTTCGGGAATTCGCCGACTTCACTCGATGCTTTCGGGATAAACCACGTCGCTCAAGAACAGCCCTTGAGCGGGCGCGCCGCCGCTCGAAAGCGACAGGTCGCGGGCCGTCAGTATGCGTTCGAACTCCTCGGGCGTGTATCGCCGCGTCCCACGTCGACCAACGTGCCGACTATGGCGCGTATCATGTTGCGCAGGAAACGGTCGGCGCGTATGGTGAATACGAGCATATCGCCTTCGCGACGCCACTCGGCGCGAGTAACGCGACAAATATTGGTCTTGTTGTTGGAGTTGAGTTTGGCGAACGAGGTGAAATCGTCGTGCCGCAATAGCGACTCGGCGGCTCGGTTCATGCGCTCGACATCGAGAGGCACGTAATACTGCCATGCCGAGAAGCGTCGGAACGGATTTTTGCGCTGCGAAATATAATACGTATACTCGCGCTCGACGGCGTCGAATCGGGCGTGCGCGCTCTCGCCGACAGCTGTCACGGCCGATACGGCGATGTCGGGCGGCAGGATGAGGTTGAGCTTGTATGTCAGCTTGTCGCAGTCGGCGACGGGGTTCGAGCAATCGAAGTGGGCCGTGTAATACGAGGCGTTGACCCCCGTGTCGGTACGTCCCGCGCCCACCGTCTCCACCTCCTCGCGCAGCAGCGTGGAGAGAGCCTTTTCCAAAGTTCCCTGCACCGTGGGCGTCGCGGGCTGGCGTTGCCATCCGCAGTATGCCGCGCCGTCGTAACCGAGTTCTATAAAGTAACGCATGATTCAATGGAATAACGACCCATATGTGTCTTCGGCTCCGATTACTTCGAATACTTCTCGTGCGAAAAGTCGGTGATGAATCGCGGATCGAGGATATGAAGGTTGAAGAACATGCCCGATCCTCCTCTTCGGCGGCTTCGAGGATTTTGTTCTCCGCGGTGCTGTTGTGCTCGCCCAGCCCCATGTTGAAATTCATCACGTCCGATTCGAATTTCCCTTTAGTCCCGAATGCGACGTGTTTCGCGCCGCGCTTCGAGTACCAGTAGGCGTAACAGTTGTTGTAGAGGCTGCGACCGCCGTTTATGCGGAACGCCGTGGCGAACTCGTCGCTGTAACAGAAGTCGTACCAGTTGTTTTGCGCCTCGTCGAGAAATCCGCAACTGCTCGCGTAATGCTCGTCGTCGCCGTAGTAGAGCGGATGGATGTTGCGCAGGCAATTGGCTTCCGAGCGGATGAGGAAGCCGATATACACGCCTCCGATACGCATGTTCGAGAATGTGTTGTCGTAACCTTCGACCAAAACGCCCACGCAATCGGGTCGGTTGTTGCCGACGATATTCACGCCGAATATGTCGGCATCCGATGAACCGCTGTTCGCGCCGCGTTTGACATGGAGGCCGAGAGATACGTTTTTGATCGACGTGTTGCGGATCACGGTCTCGCGGCCTCCGTCGATCGATACGCCTTTGGCTGTGCCGCCGCCGTCGATTACGCCGCCCGACAAGTAGTAGTTGCTGCCCGCTGTCTCGATGTCGTTGGCGGCGTCCTTGCCTCCCAAACGTATCATCGCCTCGGTGTGGGCCCACCCGGGAGCGGCCTTTATGACGGCATAGTTCGAAAGCTCCAGCGCGACGCTCTTACGGGGATCGGCGGGCGTCACGATCGGTTCGGAAATAATGTATGTGCCGTCGGGAAAATATATCGTGCGATTCGGGTTGTCGTCGATTATTTTTTGTATCGCATCGCTTACGTCGCTCGCGCCGTCGGCGGTCAGATAATCGGTTACCACGACGTACCCCTTTTCGGCAGGTATGTTTTGGGTGAATCCCGCAAAAACGGCGGCAACGGCAATAATGGAGATTAAAAGTCGTTTCATGTAAACAAGAAATTTATGTAAATCGATACAAAGGTATTAAATTTCGCGAAAATAGCGCAACCCATGCCGCCTGCGCGGGCAATCTTGTTCGATAATATGATAAAATCACTATCTTTGCATGATTTACAGAAAACACGAAAATTATGAAAGCGATTATAATAGGTTACGGCAAGATGGGCCGCGAGATAGAGCGCATTCTC
>PDYJ01002407.1_pt1 | contig 12583 bp, 12 predicted proteins | sample 1430841 | NCBI WGS metagenome assembly PDYJ01 (sample SAMN07237672, study PRJNA390542) | Gut metagenome, whole genome shotgun sequencing project. | isolation source: fecal pellets | host: Mus musculus | place: USA: New York, NY | collected 2016-10 | reverse complement strand
TATGCTCGAAGCGGCAGACCACAAGCGAGCTTGGGCGGCAGAGCTCAAAGACCTCACGGGCCGAAAGCTTGCGCTTACGGGTCGGTGTCAGCACTCGCGATGAGGCCACGCGGCCATCGGTCAGTCCGGCTATGACATTGTGGCGCAAGGAGTCTGATCCCTGGCCGGGATGGATCTTCATGTATTCACGCGCCAGAGCGGTAGCTGCCTCGACTTTGGCAGGATAGTCCTGGAAAAGTGCGTCATGGTCAGCATAAGCCTGTGGTGCCACACCCAGAAGAGCGAGCACCACAGCTATAAGTGACAAAGGCAGAGTAAACAGTTTCTTGTTCATCTGTTCTGTTTGATATGTTCGGGATTCTATTTTGAATTCATTTTGCGACATAATCGTGGTAGATCATGCTCCGGAAGAAGATCAGTCGCCAGACTCCATGCTGTTGAGCGAGCGGCCTACAACCTGGATGGCTACAGCTCCGAGTTCGCCGACGTGGGCACGGAGGAATTTTGAGAGCTGGAGTTTCATTGTGGCGTCCTTTTCATCGAAGAGACGGGGCACGTTGATAGCCAGAATATCTTTGGAACGAGCGCTCAGACGGCTGAAGTTGGATTCGCAGAAGGCAAGATAGTCGGCATCGTTCATCGAGGCGCGGTTTTCCACAAACTCATAGATGACGTGGTTGTCATTGTCTTTGTCAAATCCGAGATCGGCTATCTCTTTTTTGAGCTGGGCGAACTCTTCGGCCTTGTAGCCGCCTTCACGATACATGTAGCCAGAGAAATATGAACTGAGTTTGCGTCCGTAGAGGCTTGCAAGCACGGTGTTGATCTTGCCGGCTGTCTCACCTGTGAATTTGTTTTTGTGAGAGATCATGAAGCGGGCACGGTCATTGTCAAGATCAATGGTATAGACAGTGAAGATGAATTCATTCTCGGCTTTGAGACGGTCAGCTTCCGAGAGCGATGCGAAGTAGTCGTCAATCACCTTGAAACCTTCGTCTTCCTTGCGCTGTTCCATGAGCTGCATGGCGTAGCTGTTGACAACCTTCGGGGTGCGTTCGCCGGCTTCAAAGCGGGCGCGGATGCGTTCGGGCGACTGTTCGGGGTCAAGGTTGGCTGTGACTTTCTCAATGAATTTGGGACCGTCCATATAGCCTGAGAACTTGGCCACTTCCTTGCCGTCACCGTCCATCACTACGTAAGTGGGATAAGCTTTCACGCCATACTGCTTGGCAAGCGCGGCTCCTTCTTTTTCGGCATCAAGCTTGAGGGGGATGAATTTGGCGTTCATGAAATCGCCTACCTCCTTCTGTGGGAAGACTTTGTTTGACATCATCTTGCAAGGACCGCACCAAGTGGTGAAGAAGTCAACGAACACGAGTTTATTTTCTTTCTTTGCCGCTGCAAGAGCTTCTTCAAAAGAGACATGACGGAACTCTGTCTGAGCGGGAGCCACCAGGGCTGAAGCGCCTATAAGCAGAGAGGCAATGATAAATTTCTTCATAATTGTTGTTAGTGTAGGTGTTAAGGTTAATCTTGTTTTCTGAATATAAGACGGCCGAGTCTGCGGATCGTTACATCAACCGTCAAAAAAAATCTGTATTTCTGGCAGAGCCATTCCGGAGCCGGGGTCCGGAAAGGATATGAAAAGCCGCGTGAGGGCCTGACATCAGGGTCTTGTCCGCACGCGGCTCTATGATTGACTTCAATCGGATACAGAGCCTTTTAGTTAGGCCATTTCCATTCGATATCCTTGACTTTCAGTGTAGTTTCCCACTGCTGACCATCAAGGAAGCTGAAGCCGGCATTGGCGATATCAGGCACTTCCATCTTGTAGATCATGCCCTTGCCGGTGGCGTCATTATAGGTGGCCAAGAAGTACTCCTTGATCGAGCACTTTGACGAATAATCGGATTCAAGATAGGTGATGTCTCCATCAAACTCATGGCTGATGCATGTGCCGCGGGTGTAGTCATACTGATAGAGGCGGTTGCCAACCGAGTAGAGCAAGACCAGACGGTTTGAGGAGAACATGTAGTGCGATGCCTTGTCTATGTCGACGGCCACAGCCTTATCCACGGCATAGAGCGGTGACTTTGTCGGATAGTAGCGGCGTGTCAGGTAGCTGTAATGGCCTGAGAAATACATAACGTAGTAGTTGTCTGCATCGTTGTCTTTGGCGAGAATATAGACAGGATTATCACCGTTGTAAAGATTCAGGCCGTTTTCACCATAAACCATAGTCCTGTTGTCTTGTCCGATTTCAAGATTCCATGTACCGCCGGGATAGTAATCGGTAATCTTCTCCATATATGTGGAATAAGCGCCCAGCATTCGTGCAAAGCACTGATTGTCGGTGTCATACACCAGCGCATTAAGCAGATTTGAATTGTTAAACGGGATGGTAGGCTGGATAAACGCCTTCGGATAGGGCTTGAAATAGTTATTTGACACGGCGCTGTAACGGTTGATGGCACCTCCATAGCCTCCAGAACTTACGTTACAGAACACTACGGCATCATCAAGTATCAGACCTCTGTAAGTTCTGGCACGGTTCTGCGTGGTTCCGTTGATAGCGTTTTTGGTGCCCTGACGAGGAAAGACATCGCGCACCTGCATCGGAGTCTGATGCGGAATTTCAAGCTCGACCAAGCCGGATTCATTGAATTCATCAATATATGATAGGGTCTCGCCAAATGTAAGTCTGTGGGCATAGTGGTCGGAAAGCAGCCAAAGGAACTGGTCATCTTCATTGGCCGAACCATAACCGCTGAAAACCATCTCTCTGGCACCGACAAGTCCTATCGGGTCCGTGATTACGCTTTCGGCATATGCTGTGTCGCGCTCCTGAGGCATGCAGAGCATGTCAAGACGCACTTGGCCAGTCTCCATATCGTCACCGAGCACAAGGAAACCGCGAAGGAAAGGTGAACCGACATTCAAGGTGGTTCTCTGCTGCTTTTCAAGCCCTGTCGTACGGTCTTTGACGGTGAAATAGAGCGAATAGACTCCGGGCGCTATATCAGCATGCCAGTCAAGATCCTTCTCGTTACTGATCACCACATGTGAAGCATGGGTGTTTATGCAGAAATGCCACTGATATTCGTAGTTGCTCAGATCCGTTCCGGCAAGCGAGCCGGAAAGCACCGGACTGATTTTCACATTGTCCATATAGGCAAGGGGTGCATATGATTCCTCTATGCCCTCGATCTCGATGACGTTGAGATGCTTATAGTTGTAATTGCCCTCGTCTTCTACACAGGCCGTCATCAGTCCGAGCGCCAGAAAGGGATATATATATTTCTTCATTAATCCGATTTTTCTTTGATTCTACAATGTTTAGATCTCAGTCATATTGTCAGGCATTGTGCCGCTTGCCCATGAACAGCCTAAAACCCACATCATGGATCCGTCTTCGTCAATGACCCAGTGCTCGCGCCCCTTTTTGTATTGTTCAAGCAGGTATTTTGACACGTAGTTGGCAACTCGCAGACAGCGGGTAGTCTTCATGACATTATCGGGATCTTTATCAAAATCTGAGACAGTCCATCCGAAGATTTCTTCAGAAATTTCCAGAATAAGCTTGTATTTTGTCTCTGAATATATACCGAACTTGTCATCGTTCCAGCCCTGAGGTTTGCGGAGATTACAATTTATAAAAATGTTGTGGATGGCTGGGTCAGCGTTTGTGCTCATAGGCTGAGTTTCCGTATTTTCATCGCGCAGAGGCATGTTCCCAATACCATTCGAACCAAAAGGCAGAGAGAAGTGCTCGCCGGGTATCAGCCGGAGCTGCAGCTGGATTGTTCCTTCCTCAGATCTGGGTGTGCGGTGTGTCATAAGTGATATATGGGTGCTGTTCTGACCTGCAAGAATAACGGCCTCATTAGAAGCAAGTTCATAATCTTCACCTGCCACAGCCGTTGTGCTGTCAGCCACAACTTCGATTCCGAACGGGCGGTCATAGTCGCGGATATGTCCGGCCACCTCTATCTTGATTCTCAACAGGGAATCTCTCTCGTCCATCACTCCGAAAGGTATGTAAGAGTAATTCTTGTGAGCCTGTCTCAGGGAGTCGTAATACGATACTCCATACTGCTGGTCAAAGAAAATGGCATCGACACCGTCATAAAACGCTATTTCATGCTCCTTACAGCTATAGGCGAGCGGAAGGGACACCAGGGCGCATATAAGATATATGATTTTTTTCATGATTTGTTCTGACTGTTTTTTACTTATTGGTTTCAGTTGCACGTTCGTCAAGCTCTTCCTGTGGGATAGGAACAACATAGTTTGTCTTGATCATTGAAGTAGTACCGTCTGCGCTGGTACCGGAGATTATCTGTTCTTCGCCACGGCGCTTGTAGAAGAAGAAGAGCTGTCCTTCTCCAATCACCTCGCGGGCCATCTCGTAGGTCAGAAGCTTGGCTAAATCTGTACTATTTTCATCTGCTTCCTCACACAGACGGTGGTGACGGATGGTGTTAATCAGACGGAATGCCTCTGAGCGGTCATTAGTACACTCGGCTGCAATCAGATAGACCTCGCTCAGACGCATGAGCGGCATCATGTAGCGATAGGTTTCACTTCCGTCAAGTACAGCATCTTTTGTAAAGGATTCATATTTTGTCAGAGCCAGGGTGCTTTTGGCTTCTTCTCCATTTGACTCGGCTTCTTCAATTTCCGACTGGAGCGGCTCGACGAGTTTCCACATTTTCACACGGAGGTCATTGTCATCGTCATAGAACGTGCCGACCTTTGATTCATCTCCGGTAAGAGAGTTGCCGAAGAATGTCAGACGGCTTGAAAGAGCGCGAAGAGCAGAGCTGAAATATAAGCTTTGAATTTCAGAACGCTTGGTGTTGTAAAGCGAGAAAATAACTTCGGTCGAGAATAGGCAGTCCGGCTTTCCGGCTGCTTCTACCTGCTCTTTTGTAGCCCAGGGGAAAATCACAAGCTTGTCTGTTGTGACCTTGTCAAGAATTTCTTCAGTGGCGATACGGTAGGCTGTGGCCTTGTCACCCATCCAGAGATATGCGCGGGCCTGCAGAAGTTTGACAGCATAGTAGTTCATGCGCAACTGACGGAAAGAATAGTCATAGGCATAGACACCATTGTCTTCTGTAACTTCGTTGCGCACACCGTCAGTGATGACCGGGTCATACTGACTCAGGAGTGTCTCGGCCTCGGCAAGATCTGCCAGAATCTTTTCCATGACTTCATTGGCAGGAAGCAAGGGCTGGATTTTCACGCGATGATGAATTCTGATAAGGGATAGTCCGCATGGTCGGGTTTTCGGTGTAGATCGGACCGAACAGACGCAGAAGATCAAAGTGGAAGAAGGCACGAAGGGCCAGTGATTCTCCTCGGATTATGCCCAGCTGCGATTCAGTCAGCGGATTAGAGCCAGCGGTGTGCTCGATAACCACGTTGAGATTGGCGAGCAGCGTGTACATGTTGGCCCATATTGTGGCAAATGTTTTTTCAAGTTCCACATCGCTGTAGGCATATGTGGCATAGAGCTTCAGCGAGTGGTTTTTGTTTTCGGTCACATTGTAATATTGGGCCATCACGTCAATCGGGCCAGTCATGAGATTGCGTGAATAGACATCGTTCATGTTGAGATAGACACCGTTGAGAGCCGTCATATAACCACGGTAATCGGAAAACAGGGTGTTCTCCATGACCTTGTCTTCCATCTTCACTTCAAGCCAGTCGGCACATGAGGTGACGCTGACGGCAAGAAGCGAGGCGGCGAGTATTGATTTTACTTTATTTATAGTTTTCATAATAATGTCTGCTTTTTCAAGGGTTTAGAAGCTCAGGCCGAGCGAGATCGAGAATGAGCGCTGGAATGGATAGCTGAGGCCTCGTTCCTGCTTGATATTCGAGAGGCGGAATATGTCGTTCATATAAGCGCGGATGTCAAGTGACGATGCCCGATAGTGCGGAGGAAAGGCATTGTTGTGGTGCGATAGCCAAAATTTATAGACGCGCAGCTGAGAGTGTGCTCTGTAGCCACGAAACGGCTGCTCTTATAGGTGGTCGATGTATCGTCGATTCGCTTGTATTTTGCGATATCTCCGGGCTTTTTCCAGCGGTCTGTCAGAGCGCGGAGGTCCTGGTTGTATCTGAGAGCCGATTTGGAAATGTTCTCTACTTTCTCCATCAGAGTGCTCAGGAAGATTTCAGCTCCGGAGCGGAAGGAGAATGTGGTTCCGAACGAGAATCCCTTATAGAGGAACGAGGTGCTGAGCGCGCCCGTGAAATCGGGGTTCGTATCTCCGTAAAGAACTTCGTCTTCAGAATTCCATTCGTAAGTATAGGTGCCGTCCTTGCGGATGAAAATTTCGTTACCGGTAGCAGGGTCGATGCCGGCCGAACGGACAATGTAGAGTCCGGATATGCTCGCACCATCATACATGCGTTCGAGGCTCGAACTTCCTCGTCCTGATTCATTATACTGGTCAAGCTGGTTGCCGATCTTGTAATACTTGGTTGTATTGTGGTTGATGTTACCGTTGAAATACCAGTTGAGGTCAGGAGTACGGAATACATAGAAGGTGGCGTTAAGGCTTATCGAGCGGTTATCTGTGCCACCGATATTCATCGGAGCGGACGATGCACCGGTCGAGTGCGGCAGAGAGATGCGCACCAGTAGCGGATCGGTGATACGAGCCTGGTAAGAGGTGCTGAGCATAAGTTTCTGCTGGAACATATTAGCGCTGAGACCCACGTTATAGGTATTGGTCTTCTGCCATTTCAGACCGTTGTTGCCCCACTGGCTTACAAGTGCTGCCAGGCCGAAGGGGTTGGTGTAGTCATTAAAGTAATCATAGATACTTGACGCGAGCTTGGCATCATAGTTCTGGTTGCCAGGATTACCGTAAGAGGCATTGAGTTTCAGGTAGGAGATATATTTGTTGGGCTTGAACCATTTTTCGTTGTGTACGTTCCAGCCCACACCGATTGACCAGGTGTTGGTGAAGGGATCGTCGATACCGAACTGAGAGGCACCGCTGCGCGAGAGGTTGATGTCCATGAGGTAGCGCATGTCCCAGGCGTAGTTAAGGTTGGCGTAATAGCTGACGTTGCGGCTGTGAGTGTCAGTCGAACTTGGCCTGCCGCCTTCGGGATAGCCTACGGAGAAGTTCGGGTTGGAGAACTGGTCGTTGAGATAACCCTGCACACCATAAGAATGGCCTTTGGTATGGTTGTCGGATATCTGCATACCGGCACCACGTTCAGGGTGTTGACGCCCCAGTATCCGCCGTAGGTGGCATTGAGGCGGCCGCTATAACGAGTGTTTGTCTGGTTGGTGTTGTTATACGAACCGCGCTTTCTGGGTTCCAGTCCGTCCTGAGAAGTTTCATTGGGCGAAACGTATGTCTCGTTGGTTGTCTTCGAAGTCGAATACTGGAGGTTACCTCGCAGACGCAGCTGACGGGTGGCGCGCCATTCAAACTGGAAGTTGTCAGTGATCGACATTATGTCACCCTTGCGATAGCTTCCCTGACGGAAATCCCAGAGCGGGTTCCAGATAGTCTCCCCACCTACGCTGGTGTCTTTATAGACGTATTTCGGAACCTGCCCGTCTTCTGTATATTTTTCATAGAAGGGGTTCATCTTCGCAAAAGCTGAGAATGCCACTGTTTCCTGGCTTGAGCCTGTATGCGAGATGGTGGTCTGGTTGGTGAAGTTGAAGTTGTCTACACGGTAGGAAAGAGTGATGTTGCCGTTGATCACATCGCGGTCTGAATTCTTCATGACACCCTGAGTCTTGTTGTAGGCCAGGCCGGCTCCATAGCGGAATGCCTGGTCACACCTTCTATATATACGTTATGGCTCTGGGTGTAGGCGGTACGCAGAGGCTCGTTCATCCAGTAGGTGTCATAGCCTTCCTTGACGAGGCGCAGGCGTTCAAGGTAGAGCTCGCGCTGTGGCTCAGCGATAGGAATGCCGTTTTCGTCAAGTCCGACAGTCGGGCCGCTAATTGGGGTATAGTTGTAAACACCTGAGAGACGTTCGAACTCAAGCTTCTGGGCTGCGTTCATGAGGTTGTAGTCGCTAAGGTCGGCCCATGCCACCTGAATAGATCCGTTATAAGTCAGACGCAGGCGGCGGCGGTCGGCTTCTTGGTTTCGACCACAATCACACCGTTGGCGGCCTTCGAGCCGTAGATGGCTGTAGCGGAGGCATCCTTAAGTACAGATATGCTTTCCACACGGTCCATGTTGAGGTCACTGATTGTCTGAAGAGTTGTTTCGAAACCGTCAAGAATAAATAGAGGCTGGTTGGGGTCAGCTTCATATTCCTGGCTCAGAGCCTGGACATTCATCTTACCGTTGATCGAAATGTCAGCCAGAGCATTGGGGTCTGAGCCGAAATCGACATTCTCGGCAAGAACCACAGAGGGGTCGAGAAGAGCAAGGCTCTTCAGCACTCCCTGGGGAGCTATCTGCTTGAGATCTTCTGAATTAAAAGTAGAGACCGTACCGGTAAAGCTTTCGATATTACGGGTATAGATACCGTTCACCACAACTTCCTGCATTGTTGCGGCATCTGTTTCAAGTCTCACTGTGACGGATTTGCCAGCCTGAACGCGCACTTCCTGCGGCTTCATGCCGATATAAGTGAAGCGGAGTGTACAGGTGGTCTTATCCTTAAGACCGATGGTAAATTCGCCATCAGCATTTGTGGCGGCACCACTGCCCTTTTTGCCTACGACCATTACAGTCACGCCTGGGAGCGGCTCGTCTTCATCGTCGATCACGACGCCTCGGAAGTAGTTAAGTTTTTCACCTGCATCCGGCTTCCTTCCCTGAGCCACTGAGGTTTCCACCCCAAACAACAGGAAAACAAGACACAGAGCAAGAAGCTTGACTCCGTTAATTCTCATACTTTCGATAAGGTTAAATTTACTTGATTGGTTTATTTTTCATGTGTAGGTATGCCCAATAGGACAAACAGCGACATTGCAAATATAGGTAATGAATTTAGATTAAACAAACTTTTGCTTAAAAAAAGCTACCAAATCATACTAAATCTGAATGTCCAGAAGATCTTTATCGACAAAATGACAGCGGTTAACACTCTTTTAACACAAAAGGGTTAAAATTAACATTATCTCAACCATTCCGGCAAGCACAAAGACACCTGGGCTGGTCCGGAATTCGCCGGCTCTCTCCCTGCCGGCATATTAAAGAAATTTTTCATCAATTTATAGCCAAGGGTCGAAATCTTTTCCGTATATTTGCAAAGGATAAACTTCCAACAGCCAATTTTTATCATTCAATTCTATAAATTTCCAAAAATCAATTTCTTATGTCAAAGGTTACAGTTGTAGGCGCCGGTAATGTGGGCGCTACTTGTGCTGACGTGCTCGTAAAGCAGGGCATTGCTGACGAAGTGGTTCTTCTCGACATCAAAGAAGGTGTTGCTGAAGGAAAGGCTATGGACATCATGCAGACCGCCAACATTCTCAACATCAACACCCGCCTGGTAGGTGTCACCAACGATTATGAAATGACTGCCGGTTCTGATGTTGTTGTCATCACCTCCGGTATTCCCCGCAAGCCCGGCATGACCCGCGAAGAACTCATCGGCGTAAACGCAGGCATTGTGAAGTCTGTTACCGATCAGCTCCTCAAGCACTCTCCCAACGCTATCATTGTCTGCATCTCGAACCCGATGGACACCATGACCTACCTCATCCACAAGGTGAGCGGTCTGCCCAAAAACCGCATCATCGGCATGGGCGGTGCTCTTGACAGTGCCCGCTTCAAATATTATCTCTCTCTCGGCCTCAACGCCAATCCCAACGAAATCGAAGGCATCGTGATCGGCGGCCACGGCGACACCACAATGATCCCCCTCGTGCGCTATGCCGCTTACCGCGGTGTTCCCGCCACCAACTACCTCCCCGCAGAGCAGCTCGCCAAGATCGCTGCCGACACTATGGTGGGCGGTGCCACTCTCACCAAGCTTCTCGGAACATCTGCATGGTATGCTCCCGGTGCGGCTGGAGCACAGGTTGTCAAGGCTGTTCTCCACAACGAAAAGAAACTCATCAGCTGCTCAGCCCTTCTCGATGGCGAATACGGTGAAAAAGACCTCTGCATCGGTGTTCCCTGTATCCTCGGCAAGGACGGCATCGAAAAAATCGTTGAATTTGACCTCAACGATGAAGAAAAAGACCTCTTCCACAAAAGTGCGGAAGCTGTCCACAAGACAAACGCCGCTCTCGCCGGTGCTCTCTGATAGATTTTCCGGATGGTCTGTGGCCGCTTGAGGCCGCATGACCGGTTCAGAATAAACCGACAGCCCGCACTTCTCTGCCCGCAGGAGCCTCAGCTCCCTGCCGAGCCGCTGAAGTGCGGGCTTTTTATCAACAATTCAAAACAAATGCCCCAAGGCAACCAATCAAACTCTATTGACTATGACATTCAGGCACCTCACTCTCTCCGTCTCTCTCTGCCTTTGCCTCTGCCTTGCAGCCTGCGGGAACAGAGAAAAGTCTTCAGATTCTCAGTCCGAAGCGACCACCACTGCAGCACCTGCCAAGGATGCTCCGCTTACCGCCATCACTCCCCACGAAACCCTCCCTACCATCATCGACTTCAACGCCGTCTGGTGTGGTCCATGCCAGCGCTTCACACCTATTTTTGAAGAAGTAGCCAAGGAATATCATGGCAAAGCCATATTCATGTCAGTCGATGTCGACAAATCGTCCGAACTCGCCCGCATGTTTGAGGTCAGCTCCATCCCTCAGCTGACCGTACTGATGCCTGACGGCACGGTCAAATCGGCTGTCGGGTTCATGGAGAAAAGCCAGTTTATAGACTTCATCACCCCTTACCTGCCGAAATAACAGGAGTTGTCCCATAGCCGGGTAGCTACGCCTGACGCACGCATGCCCGGAGCCTGACCCGGCAACCTCCATACATATATTATTATAATTCCGGCCCACAGACGCAGACCATTTTCTGCGACCTGCGGACCGGAATAATGTTTTGCAGCCAACTGTTCTGTCTGAACTCCCTACAGATCAATCTGCCTATATGCTACACGCTGACGGCGCCAGGTGTAGACGCAATGCACCTTACCGTCACGGCCCTGGATGATGGCCGGATAGGAATACTGGCTGACCGGCGAATTTTCAAGCGTCAGTTCATGACGCCATGTCTCACCATCGTCACTAACAGCTATGCACAGCGGAGTCCGTCGGCACCGGGTGCTATTCCGGCAAGATGCTCGAAACACCACGGCAGCAGATCGCCGAGCAGCATCACATGATTTCCGCTGTTCATCGACGGCGCGGCCTTGTCGCCGTTCCAGAGTTCCCAGATGGTAGTCGCCCCGTTTTTAGTCATATATCCCCATGACGGATAGCTTTTATTCGTGGCTATCAGATAGGCCACATCGGCAAACCCGTTGTCAGACAGGCCTCTCAGCAGCCATAAGATACCGATTACGCCACATGGCACATGGCCATTGTTTCGGGTGATGACATTTGCCACTACCTGCCTGGCCACTTCACCGCGCAGAGAGTCAGGCACGATGCCGAATGCCATAGGGAGCAGATTGGCGGTAGCCGTGTTGTTGCCATAGTAGACGCTGTCAGGGTAAAGCGGATGGCCGGGCACCGGCGATGTTCCGCGGTGGCATGTCAGGAAGCGGCCGTTAAAGGCCTCCACAGACTTTGAACGCAGTGCATCCCACTCGGCGGCATCTGCTTCACGCCCCTGGTGAAGAGCAAAATCTTTCGCTCAGATTTTAACTATTGTTATGAAACACCCTCTTACTGAAAATCCGCGAGATTTTCACACCGCCAGTCAGCAAACAACCATTCTCAGCATGAGAGCACGGAAGGTAACCTGCTTCCGGCTATCCCCCCACCCCACATTCTAATCGCCGAGGATTCTTCAAGATAATCATAAAAATCCTCTCCCTCGCCCTGAAAGAGCGCAGAACCACTCCGTCAGGATCAATGACAACCTTGGTAGGATAGGCTTTCACATTATATGCGGCTTCGACAGTGCGGTCATCGCTGATCACCTGTGTCCAGGGCATACGGTTCTTTTTCAAGGCGCTTCGCCAGCCTTCTTCCGTGTCAGAGCAGGCTATGCTGACTATATTGAGACGGTCGGCATAGCGTTCATGACACTTTTTCATTCTCGGAATACCTCGGATGCACCATATGCACCACGATCCCCAGAAGTCAATCACGGTATATTTCCCTATCAGCGAATCTGACGGAAAAGTGCCACCCTCCGGCTTGCGCAGTCTGAACGGCGGCATCTGCCGTCCCTGCGCAAGCAGTGCCGCAGGACGGTTTTGGCAGCCATTCTCTGAAGTGACATCAGTTGCATCACCTTAAGATCCTGCGCGATCTTGCACCCGAACCGGCCGTCACGGACTTCCGGCTCCAGGTTCTCAATTGCCGCTATGCCCCATCTGTCATCCAGTTGCACAAGACTGTAGGCCGCCTCGCTTTCCGGATGCGACATGACATAAGCCTCGCGCACAGCCCGGTAACGGTCATTGATCTGCTGTTCGGATTTCTGGCGCCCGCGCAAGAGCGCCA
>PDYJ01002495.1_pt1 | contig 12593 bp, 16 predicted proteins | sample 1430841 | NCBI WGS metagenome assembly PDYJ01 (sample SAMN07237672, study PRJNA390542) | Gut metagenome, whole genome shotgun sequencing project. | isolation source: fecal pellets | host: Mus musculus | place: USA: New York, NY | collected 2016-10 | reverse complement strand
TTTTATGAAGAATTTGTACAAGCTGTATCCCAATTAAATGTAACCGCTAAAAAGTGGAAGAACTACAAAAGAATTCTTACCTTAGCGAAAAATAATAGCAAGTATCTAACCCAAGAGATTCAAAAGGAATTTTCCGGTCAGTTCTTTCAATGTCGAGATGAATCGGAAACATTGAGAGCTGTTCACATGATTGAGGTACATGGTCTTTTATTCGGCGTTAAGAAAAGATATCCTTAATGATCTTTCATTTAGTGCAGGAATATTGAAAATGGATTCAGCACAAATGAAGAACTTAATTGAGTTTCTTAATTCTCATGATGGGTTCCACCTTGAAGAATTACAGGAGCTTGTCTATAAGGTCTACGATGAGTTTATGACAGTATATCAAAGACTTATACCTGCACTAGCTATACAATACTGCAAAGAGAACTCTTTTGATTTTGAACATGAAGGTTCTACAACAAGTAGTTTTTGATAGCGTAAAACAGTTCTATTTGGATGCTTATGAGGCATTGGGCAATTTGTTGGTTATACCTGTAGCACTCAATAATATTAAATACAGGTCTGATATAAATGCTATGAATCCGATTGAGAAGAATGTAAATTCTTTGGAGGACTATATTAAACTCACAAAAGCATCAAGATATCATTTCTGTTTGGATTCTGAAGTTTACACAGGCTTTTTGAAAACATCGTGAATGCGAAATTGAGAAATGCTATCGGTCATAATGATGTTGAATACAATTCAGTAGACCAGCTGATAACGTATATTCCTAATCCGAAAGACAGAACAAAAAAGAAAACAGAATACCTTCTTCAGTTTGAAAATGAAGCTATGCATATGTTTCAAGCTATATTGGGTATCTCTGAATATTTGTATCGTCTGAGGGAACTTGAACTTATGTATGATGGAAAAATTCCTATTATGCTTCAGGAAAGAGTAAAATGGCCGAAGAAGATAGGCCGCAATGAATTGTGTCCGTGCGGAAGTGGAAAGAAGTATAAGCGTTGTCACGGACGATGAGAGTATGTAGAAATTAGTTTATTATAGAGTAATTTGTTGGGAAGGAGGCCTCCTATTTGAAAAAGAAAAAAGATGAAATAACCATCCGTTCTAGCGCAGCAGAATACTTAACCTATATTGCCTCTATTGGTGATCAGCAGGACAGCATTGAGATGCGCTACGAGGATGAGAATATATGGCTGACACAGAAGATGATGGCCACATTGTATGGCGTGGATGTTCGTACAATCAATGAGCATATTAAAAAGATTTATTCTGACTCAGAGCTTGAGGAAGATTCAACTATCGGAATTTCCGGATAGTTCAAACCGAAGGTTCACGTCAGGTGACTCGTGATACAAAGCATTATAATCTTCAAATGATTATTGCGGTTGGATTCAAGGTGAACAATGAACGAGCAGTGCAGTTTCGCAAGTGGGCCAATGGCATAGTGAAGGATTACACCATCAAAGGCTGGGTCATAGATGATGAACGCCTGAAAAATGGTGGATCTGTGCTTACAGTAGAATACTTTGACCGCCTGCTTGAGCAGATTCGTGAAATCCGTCTTTCTGAGCGCAGGTTTTATCAGAAGATAACAGACATCTATGCTACAGCTCTTGATTATGACCGAACAGCGAAAACAACAAAGCAGTTCTTTGCAAAAGTGCAGAACAAGATGCATTATGCGGTTCATGGACATACAGCAGCGGAATTGATTTATGAGCGAGCCGATGCAGATAAGCCTCATATGGGATTAACCACTTGGGCAGCAGCACCGGAAGGCAAGATTGTAAAAAGCGATGTGAGCATTGCAAAGAATTATCTTTCAGAGAAAGAAATGCGTTCACTGGAGCGTATTGTATCCGCTTATTTGGATTTGGCAGAGGACCGTGCGGAACGTCACATTCCCATGACGATGGAGGACTGGCAAAGCGTCTGGACTTATTCCTGATGGCTGATGACAGAGAGGTTCTTCAGGATGCAGGTAAGATCACTGCTGAAATTGCCAAGGCAAAGGCCGAAACCGAATTTGAAAAATACCGTGTTATTCAGGATAGGTTATTCATGTCCGATTTTGATAAGTACATGCTGGAACTGGAAGAGAATGCGAAGAAGTAGCAGCATCGCCATTAAAATTTTCAGCTTGCCAAAGGTCGAGTGCATGAGAGTGGAGTCATCAGTCGGGGCGAAAAATAGCTGTTGACCTGTCCTCTGTACGAAGAACGGACAATATGGAGGCGATGGCAGTTTTTCGTTAAATTTGACTTTTCTATTGGAATCACTATAATAGTAGAAACGAATAAAAAAGTTGAACTTTTTCCGTGAACGGCGAGGTTCAGGCTGTGATATGGATAGCGAGTTGTATTAATACTTTTTTTGCTACAGAATTGGTTGATATGTTTCCGCAAACAAACGGAGATATTTTGCTACATTTCATATTAGTATGGATAGGTTCCCGAAAACTGACATCAATTAGGACGTATCGTGCCATGTGGAGGCAGTGGCACTTATTATAAAGAATAAAGTTAACAGGTGATAATATGAAACTGAAAAACGGAATTGTTACAAATTCAATAGACGGCGAAAGCTTTGCAATTGCTACAGGCGATGCGGCAAAGGAATTCAACGGTCTTATTAAAAATAACCCTACGGCTGCATTTATTTTTGAGCTGCTTAAAACAGAACAGACAGAGGACAGCATAGTTGATGCTATGCTTGAAAAATATGAGGTTGATGAGCCTACAGTCAGAGCAGATGTGAAGGAGCTTATTGACCTTCTTAAATCAAAAAAATCTGATTGAGGATTGATTATGGAATATTTATCGCTTGAGAGTGAATATCTTATCTCCCTTTTAATATCGGCAGTAAGAGGTGAACGTGTTCCTGCTGCACCTGAGGGTATCGATTGGAAAAAGCTTGTTGACCTTTCAAAAAAGCAGCAGGTTTATTCGGTTATTTGTCATGTTTTGGATATACGCTCTCTTCCGACCGAACAGGCGCAGGAGCTTCAGCTTTATAATCAGAATGAGCTTTTGCGTATGATTGCTATGAAAAGTGAGCTTGAAGGTATTGAAAAAGAGCTTGAAAATAATCAGGTTAAATATATGCTTTTAAAGGGCAGTGTACTGCGTGACTATTACCCTCAGTCGAAAATGCGTCAGATGAGTGATATTGATATTTTATTTGACGGCACCAAGCGCGAGGCAGTTGCCGATATTATGCATAAAATGGGATATGAGGTTACGAATAACAGTGACAACAGTGATGATTATTTCAAGGCTCCTTTCTATACATTTGAGTTTCACCGCAAGCTGTTTTTTGAGGGTGCTGATTTCTGTCCGGATTTAGGCAACGTGTGGGAAAAGGCTGTTGCTGACAGCAGTAAAAAGTGCCTTTATCATATGGATTTGAATGATATGTATATTAATAATATCTGCCATATGTACAAGCACTTTACTAAAAGCTGCTGCGGTATCAGATTTTTGATTGATAATTATCTGTTTTTGAAAAAAGAAAACAAAAAGCTTAATTGGAAATATATTGAAAATCGTTTCAATGAAATCGGTATTCTTGATTTTGAAAGGCAGACAAGAGCACTTGCTTTTAACATTTTTGACGGAAATGCATTGACAAGCGGGGATGCCCGACAGCTTTATTATTATACCAGCTTTGGCATTTATGGTGATTCCAGAGGAACTGCAGTGCAGGATTATTCAAAGCTGAGAGAAAATAATTCAAAAACGGCGGCAGGTATAGGCTTTGTTTTTAAAAGGATTTTTCCTGCACGAAAAATTATGGAACGGTTTTATCCATATCTGAAAAAAAGACCTTATTTAATTGGCTTTGCATATATTCAGCGTCTTTTTAGGGGTGTTTTCCATTTAAAAAAGGCTGTGAATGAGCTTGAGTCTATAAATGATTTGAATAAATAAAATTACGGAGGTTTAACCTTGGCAGTTGATAAAAAGCATATCAGAAATTTTTCAATAATTGCGCATATCGACCATGGAAAATCAACTCTTGCCGACCGTCTGCTGGAGCTTACAAGCTCCGTTGCCAGACGTGATATGCAGGAGCAGATTCTTGACGATATGGACCTTGAGCGTGAAAGAGGAATAACAATAAAAGCCCACGCAGTTAAGCTTGATTATAAGGCTAAAAACGGTGAGCTTTATGAATTTAATTTAATAGATACACCCGGTCACGTTGACTTCAATTATGAGGTTTCACGTTCTCTGGCAGCCTGTGAGGGTGCAATACTTATTGTTGATGCTTCACAGGGTGTTGAGGCACAGACACTTGCAAATACTTACCTGGCTCTTGACCATGATTTGGATATTTTACCTGTAATCAATAAAATAGACCTTCCTGCCGCTGACCCTGACAGGGTAGCTGAGGAGGTTGAGGAGGTTATCGGCATCCCATGTCTGGATGCTCCGCGCGTAAGTGCAAAAACAGGCGAAAATGTTGAGGATGTTCTGGAATATATAGTTAACGAGGTTTCACCTCCTGAAGGTGATGACAATAAGCCGCTTAAGGCACTTATATTTGATTCAATCTATGATCCTTACAGGGGTGTAATTGTTTATGTCAGACTGATGGACGGAAAAATCAAAGCCGGTGATACAATGCGAATGATGGCAACAGGTGCTGAGTTCACAGTTGTAGAGGTCGGTTATATGAGAGCCACCTCGCTTGAAAAAACAGATTGCCTTTGTGCAGGTGATGTTGGTTACATAACCGCATCTATAAAAACTGTCAGTGAGGCAAGAGTGGGTGACACGGTAACACTTGCTTCAAATCCTGCACCTGAGGCTCTTCCCGGTTACCGACGTGTTAATCCGATGGTTTTCTGTGGTGTTTATCCTGCCGATGGTGCTTATTATGAGCCTCTGCGTGATGCACTTGAAAAGCTGCAGCTTAATGATGCGTCCTTGTCCTATGAGCCTGAAACATCGGGGGCACTGGGCTTCGGCTTCAGATGCGGTTTCCTTGGATTGCTGCATCTTGAAATCATCGAAGAACGTCTTGAACGTGAATATGGATTGGAGCTTATCACAACCGTTCCGAGTGTTGTTTATAAAATCTATCTTAATGACGGAACTATGGTGGAAATTGACAATCCTACAAATTATCCCGACCCTGCCATTATTGATTACTGTGAGGAGCCGTTCTCCAATGCACATATCTATGTGCCCAGTGAATTTGTGGGCACAATTATGGATATGTGTCAGGAAAGGCGCGGCATATTCAAGGATATGAATTATATCACTCCGACAGAGTGGATATTCATTATGAGCTTCCTCTCAATGAAATTATCTATGATTTCTTTGATGCACTCAAATCAAGAACCCGCGGCTATGCATCCTTTGACTATGAAATTGCTGATTACAGAAAAAGTGATTTGTGCAAGGTGGATGTTCTTCTCAATGGTGATATTATTGATGCATTGTCATTTATAATTCACAGAGAAAAGGCTTATGTCCGTGCAAGGAAGATTGCCGAACAGTTAAAGAAGCATATTCCAAGACATCTGTTTGAAATTCCGATTCAGGTTGCAATCGGCGGAAAGGTTATTGCCCGAGAAACCGTTAAGGCACTCCGTAAGGATGTACTTGCAAAATGCTACGGCGGTGACGTTACCAGAAAAAAGAAGCTGCTTGAAAAGCAGAAAGAGGGTAAAAAACGTATGCGACAGTTTGGTTCTGTGGAAGTTCCGCAGGAGGCATTCCTCGCTGTCCTCAAGCTTTCAAGTGATGACGAATAAACTGAAAAAGAACGCAGAAATTAATTTCTGCGTTCTTTTTATCGTTTTACTTCACATACTGCAATGCAGTATCCAGTCATTTTATCAAATTCCTTAAATTCATATAATTCACGATTGTATTCACAATAAGATTTATCTGAATCTAATCCCTTGATTGAAAATGAATTAAGCGGTAATGCCAATCCTTTGCCAATTGCTTTAATAAAACTTTCCTTAAGTGTCCAGATTCTGAAAAAATCTTCAGTGCATTTTACATATTTCCTTTCTTCGGCAGTGAAAAATCTGTCGGCAATGGAGAGGTTAATATCTTTAATCTGCTGAATATCGCAGCCGATTTCTTTATCGGACAATACAACCATTGCATATTCACCCGAATGGGAAATACTAAAATGTAAATCTTCAGCATTGGCAAAATACGGTTTGCCGTAAGCGTTGAATGTGTATTTCATATCCCTTTCCGAAAGGTCGTGTTTTTTTCAGTGCTTTATCAAGCAGAAGGCTTGACAGAATGCTCAGTTTTCTGTCATCCTCATTTTTGTAATTCTTCGCTTTTTTCAGGCGGTATTCGGATATTGTTTCTGTAAAATCATCATTCGGTATTTCATCAATACCTGCAATATATAAATCAAAACTCATATATTTAGAATATCATATTTAATGCTTTTGGTAAAGTATAATTTGACAGCGGTACATCACTTTGATATACTTAATTATATTGGCGAAAGGATGATGATAATGGCTGTTAATGCAGAAAAAACAAAAACTAAGCATAAAGGACTGAAGGCGTTGGGAATAGTAATAGGTATCATTTTGGCTATTGCAATAGTGGCTGAAATTTTTATAAGTGTTGTTATTCGACCGGTCGATGACTCCAGTGATAAGGCTGTTGCCGTTGGCGGAATGATAACCTCTGATACAGTGGAATTTAAAAGTGACAGTGCAAAGGGATTAGAGAAAAATCCTGTTATACGAATGATGCAGATGATCTGGCGTTTTTGTTATGACGGAGATATGAAAAAGCATGCCGACCAGACTCCGCCCGTTGTTGATGAGGTTAAGGATGTTGCTTATATTGATGACGGTAACAGGTATCATAGACTGGACGTATATTACCCTCAGAATCTTTCAGCAGAGGATAAGCTTCCTGTAGTTATTGATATCCACGGCGGAGGCTGGATGTATGCCGAAAAGAATCTTAATGAGTATTATTGTAAGGCAATTGCGGACAGGGGATATGTGGTTTTCAATGTGAGCTACAGATTAGTGCCTGATGTTACAGTTAACGAGCAGCTTCAGGATGTTGCCTGTGCACTTAAATGGATACAGGAAAATATGGCTGCATATCCTTGTGACACAGAAAGTATTTTGCTGACAGGCGATTCTGCAGGAGGTCAGCTTGCGGCATATTCTGCTGTGCTTCTTCAAAGTGCTGAGCTGAGAGAAATTTTTGATACTGTTGATGCCGGTATGGAAATTGATGCAATGGTGCTTACTTCACCTGTGCCTTATATGAAGGATGGTGCATTAAGTGTTTATACAAAGCTTCTGTGGGGAAGTGATTATAAGTCAAAACCTACATATAATTATATGAACTTGGACGAAATTATCGACTATGCAAAATTTCCTCCGACATATCTTATAACAAGCAGCGGCGATACTTTGGCACATGACCAGACTGTTAAAACAGCAGAGCTGCTTGAGAGTAAAGATGTAGTTTATACTTTAAAGGATTATAAAAAGTATAATGGTAAAAATCTTGTTCATGTTTTCAGCGTTCTTTATCCGTTTGATGCTGTCGGCTCAAGTACAATCGATGAAGCACTTGATTTTTATGATAGTATAATTGAAAAAAGAAACTAAAAAAATTAAAATAAATTCAATAATAATCTTGACATATCGCTAATTTTATGATAATATTATTCAGCAATAAGCGATATAGAGGTATAGTGTAACGGTAACACTCCGGACTCTGACTCCGTCATTTAAGGTTCGAATCCTTATACCTCTGCCACAGGCTTGGAATTTAGATGTTCCAAGCCTTTTTTCTTTGTAAAATTGCCGTGAATAGTCTAAAACAGCCTTAAATCTGCGATGATTTTTAAAGATATTGATGTTTGGATTTTTCTATGAGATTTTTTGTGAGACTTTTAGAGACCTAAAATATGCCTTATTTTAAAAAGCGAATAAGGGAGATTATGGGCGAAATGGTAAGAGACATTTGTCCTTCTTGTGATGATATGTAATTTGCTATTGATTTGATTTCAATCTTTGTTTTTTTCATAAAACCTCCATACAATAGTAAAACTCCTATACACAGTTAATGTGAATAGGAGTCTTTTAATAATTCTTAATATTTTTCTTTGTTTTTTATATGCTCAATAATTAATTCCCATATTTCTTTTAATGATTTTTTATAGAATGGATATCCAAATAAAAGAACAAATACGAGAAGGATTAATTCAAATATGTCTACGATACTCTCAAAAAAATCTTTTAACTTTTTCACGATAATTCCTCCCTGAATATTTCATCATCAGATATATTGTCCATTTCATACTTTGCTTTTTTATACCAAGGATATGTTGCAATAAAGAATACAGCAAATAAGCAAAAGCATATTTTTTCAAATGCTTTTTTGAAAAATAGTTTCACTTGTTCCATAATACAACCTCCTATCGGTTTAATATTAGCAGAGAAGCGTTGGTATCCATAAGTCCTTTAACACCAAAACATAGGAACTTATCATCAACGATGTTTGTGTGTCCGTTGAAGTATTTTGATTCTGTTCCGATGCACATGGAGTGCAAGCCGAGACATAATTCCTGTAATGTTTTTTCTCTGTATATATTCTTCTGATTTCGCTGGTAACCTTTGTACTCTTTTTCAAGTAACTGATAAAGATCTGACATGATAGGATAATCTTTTTTGCTCAATTTGTCATAATCCGTATAGTCGGTAATGCCGAAGTTCTTGTATAACTTTTACTCTTGCGATGAATTTGCAAAAAAATTAGCACGCATTCGTTATACTAACGAAAAAACAAAGATATAATATTTAGATTAGAGCTGATTTTACTAATTATAAATAATGCAAAATATTGTTATGAAAAAAGTATTATAAAAATAGTTGTTTAAGGTTTTGGTTTAGATAAGAAAGGAGGTTAAGATGGAATTAAAAAAATATAATTACTTCAGTAATTTAAAATACATTACTTCTAAACACTGGAAATATGACAAAAAATATGTTCTGCTATTAATAAGTTCTATATTCGTTGATGTATTACTTTCTTTAATTACCGCTATATTACCAAAAATAGTTTTAGATTGTATTGAAAAAAAAGTTAATCCTTCAACAATGATTATAAATATAATACTTTTTGTTTCAATACAATTAGTTCTACAATTTTTAAATAAATATTGCGAATCGTATACAAATAGAGGGTATGATCTTGCGCGAATGGAATTATTTCGTTTTTCTTATTTTTCAAAATTAATTGAAATGGATTACAATAATTTTAAATATGGAAATACAAGAATTCTCAAGGGAAAAGCTTTTTCTGCAATTAGTAATCATAATACTGGAGCTCCGACTTTCCTTGAACTTAATCAAAAATTGTATTCATCTATTTTAGGCTTTATTTCGTTTGTATTAATAATTACAAGGTTTAATTATTGGTTTGTTCCTATATTGATTGGTAGTTATGCCTTAAGTGGTTTGGGCTGGGGCATTTTGCAAAAATATAAAACTAAAATAAAAAAAGAGAAAGCAAAAATTTTATTAAAATTAAACTATTTAACTTTTCAAACAAAAGATTTTGCTAGTGCTAAAGATATTAGACTCTATAATATGTCTGATTTTTTGCTTAACAAAATAGATGAAAATATTGAAGATAACTTGAAATATGACACAAAGGAGAGTAATGGTTTATTTGCAAACAATGTTTTACAAGATATATTAAAATATGCGGTGATTTTAGGTGCATATTTATATTTAATTAAAATTAAACTATTAACGAATATGACAATAGGTGATTTTACTCTTTGCTTTGGTGCAATAACAGGATTTAGTGTTTGGTTAAGCAACTTAATAGAATCATTGTCGAAAATAATAGAATGCTCTCATAATGTTGAGGATTATAGACAATTTTTAAATTTACCTAACAGAGACATAAAAAATATCAATTGTGAAAATACTAATGAGAAGGAGAAGTATGCAATTATTTTAAAGGATGTGGTATTTTTCTTATGAAAATTCACGAAAACCAGTTTTAAATAAGATTTCATTTTCCATTAAGTATGGGAACGAATTGCAATTGTAGGAATAAATGGTGCCGGTAAATCGACATTAGTTAATATCATTACTGGGTTGTTACATCCAGACAGTGGTAAAGTATATATAGATGGTAAAAATATATGTTCGTATAATTCTGATGAATTATTCAAAAAATTCACGACAGTGTTTCAAGATACCGTTTTATTTCCCACTACCATATCTAAGAATATAGCATTGCAAAACCAAAAAAACATAAATTATAAAAAAATTCATGAATGTTTGACATTATCAGAATTATCAAAAAAAAATAGCTTCATTGCCTTATAAAGATGAATCGTTATTGGTGCGTGAATTGAATGAGAATGCAGTATCTTTTTCAGGTGGTGAATTGCAAAAATTATGTTTAGCAAAGTCATTATACAAAGATGCACCTATAATGATATTGGATGAACCTACAGCAGCCTTAGATCCTATAGCAGAAAACCATGTTTATCTAAAATATAGAGAATTAACTGAAAATAAAACTTCTATATACATATCACATAGACTAGCTTCAACAAAGTTCTGTGATAGAATCATCCTCTTAGAAAACGGAAAAGTAGTTGAAGAAGGAACACATGAAGACCTGATGTTACTAAACGGGAAATATGCTGAAATGTATAAAATGCAAGGGAAATATTACAAAAATGGAGGCAAGGATGAAAACGCATTTGTTAAAAATGAAAAAAGATTTTAAAGTGTTTTTGGATGGAGTAAATATTGTAAATAGTATTTTTGGGTCACATTATCTGCTCTTGAAATGTTTCCATTCTGTTTTGAAATCCGTATCTATATATACAACAATATATATGGCCGGAAAAATAATAACACTATTAACTCAAAATAAATCAATTAATGCACTCTATACACAAGTAATAATATTTGTTATAATCAATTTTGTTATTGATATAATTGCAAATATTGTTAAAAGAAAGTGTTTAATCCTAGAATCTTCTGCACCATATAAACACGAGGCATTATTGACAAAAAAAGCATTGTCGTTAGAATATGAAAAAGCAGAAAGTCCAGCACTCGTATCACTACGCGCTCAAATTACAGAAAACACTAATTCAAAAGGAACCGGTGTAATGTGGATTGCCAAAAGTTTTGGCGAAATTTTGTCAGGCTTAGTATCAACTGCTGTAGCTGTTTTCATGGTTGTTCAATTGTACACTACAAATGCTATTAAACATAATAACTTAGGCGTTTTGGATTTAGTAAATACTCCAGCATTTACTTTAGTTTTTTCATTACTAATTTTTATACTAATTTTATCAATTGTACTTGCAAATCAAAAGAACTCTAAAATTGTTTTTGACGCATATAATTTGAGTAGTGGATGTGATTCTTTCTTAGACTATTATTCTGAAAAAGTATTTAATGAAAATGCTGCGGGTAAAGATATTAGAATTTATTCTGGCGTTTCATTGATAAATGAAGAATTAGAACGTACAATAATCTATCCACTAAAAAACTCAAGAGACAAGATTTATAAATCGAGTATTACATATGGAATAATCCCAACATTAATATCCGTGATTATGGGTCTATTAATTTACACATTTGTAGGGTTTAAAGCATTATCAGGAAGTATAGAAATTGGAAAAGTAGTGGAATTTTACGGAATAATAGCTAATTTGGTTTCCACGATAACATTATCAATAACACAATTTTGTTATTTAAAAAGTAATAATAGTTATTTGAAGCAAGAACTCGAATACTTAGAAATGAATACAAATTATTTAAACGGCAAGAAAAAAAACACATGAAATTGTTAAAACTGATTTAACATTAACATTTAATAATGTATCATTTAAATATCCAAATACTGAAAAATATATTCTTAAAAACTTTTCAGCAGAATTTCTACCGGGTGAAAAATGTGCTATTGTTGGTATGAATGGAAGCGGAAAGTCAACGATTATAAAGTTATTATGCGGTTTGTACAATTCATATGAAGGTGAAATTCTATTAAACAATATTGACATCAGAGAATTTGATATTAAAGAATATCAAAGTCTTTTTTCGGTTGTGTTTCAAGATTTTGACTTGTTTGCATTCTCCATTGGGGAAAATGTTTCTACAGAAAAAAACTATAACTCTAAAAAAGTTTGGAAAACTCTAAAACAAGTAGGTGTAAGTTCTAGAGTTCAAAAACTTCCAAAAGGTTTAAATCAGGCAATTTATAAAGCTTATGATGAAGATGGAATTGATGTATCAGGAGGCGAAGGACAAAAAATTGCTATTGCTAGAGCATTGTATAAAGATTCTCCTATTATAATTTTAGATGAACCAACTGCATCTTTAGATCCTATAGCAGAAAGTGAAATATATATGAAGTTCAATGAATTATCTAAAAATAAAAACACTATATTTATTTCCCATCGTCTATCTTCTTGTAGATTTTGTGAAAAAATAATCGTATTAAAAAATGGTCAACTTGTTGAAAGTGGTACACATGAAGAATTGTTGCTAATTGAGAATGGTGAATACGCAACATTATGGAAT
>PDYJ01001649.1_pt1 | contig 12593 bp, 10 predicted proteins | sample 1430841 | NCBI WGS metagenome assembly PDYJ01 (sample SAMN07237672, study PRJNA390542) | Gut metagenome, whole genome shotgun sequencing project. | isolation source: fecal pellets | host: Mus musculus | place: USA: New York, NY | collected 2016-10 | reverse complement strand
CCTCATCGGATCGATCTATGCGGAGTCGGTGCTCGGCATAAAGAATCCCCGCGTGGCCCTGCTCAACATCGGCGAGGAGGAGACCAAGGGCAATGCCCAGACGCAGGCGGCGTATCAACTCATGAAGGCCGACGGCGAAAAGGGGCTCTACAACTTCGTCGGCAACGTCGAATCGTCGTACATCTTCACGGGCAAAGTCGCCGACGTGGTCGTCTGCGACGGTTTCGTGGGCAACATTGCGTTGAAGATGGCCGAAGGACTCTATGTCATCAACGCCAAGATGGGCACCATGAACCCCTTCTGGAACGCGATGAATTACGAGAACGTGGGCGGTACTCCCGTATTGGGCGTGAATGCGCCCGTAATGATCGGCCACGGCAAGTCGACGCCCGAAGCCATCAAGAATATGATCCTCTCGTTGGAACAGAGCATAAAATCGCACGTTACGGACAAGATCCGCGAAGCATTCAAGGACTTCGAGCCTATGGACGAAGCGTAAACGGCATTCCGTTCACAAATACGACCGCGGCCGCTCTCCACGTGAGAACGGCCGCAGCTTTTTTGTCGAAATTTTTGTATATTTGCACACATTACACGAAGCGCAGGAATGAAGAACATACGTAACTTTTGCATAATAGCTCATATCGACCATGGCAAATCGACTTTGGCCGACCGCTTGTTGGAGTATACCAATACACTGAATCATCGCGAAATGCAGGCTCAGGTGCTGGACGATATGGATCTCGAACGCGAAAAGGGCATCACGATCAAGAGCCACGCCATACAGATGGAGTACACGGCGCGCGACGGACAAACATATGTGCTCAACCTGATCGACACCCCGGGCCACGTCGACTTCTCGTACGAGGTGTCGCGCGCCATAGCTTCGTGTGAAGGCGCCCTGCTGGTAGTGGATGCCACGCAAGGCATTCAGGCCCAGACGATCTCGAACCTCTATCTGGCCATCGGCCACGATCTGGAGATCATCCCCGTGCTGAACAAGATCGACGTGGAGTCGGCGATGATCGACGAGGTGAAGGATCAGGTGATAGATCTCATCGGATGCAAGGACGAAGATATACTGCTCGCCTCGGGCAAGACGGGGCAGGGCGTGGAGGATGTTCTGGAGGCCATCGTGGCGCGCATTCCCGCGCCGAAAGGCGATGAGAACGCTCCGTTGCAGGCCCTCATATTCGATTCGGTGTTCAACCCGTTCCGCGGCGTGATAGCCTATTACCGCGTCTTCAACGGCACGTTGCGCAAGGGCGACCACGTGAAGTTCTTCAACGCCGGGAGCGATTACGACGCCGACGAGGTGGGCGTGCTGAAACTGAAGATGCAGCCGCGCACGGAGGTGCGCGCGGGAGACGTGGGTTACATATGCTCGGGCATAAAGACCTCGACCGACGTGAAGGTGGGCGACACGATAACCTCGGCCGTCATGCCGTGCAAGGAGGCGATCGCGGGCTTCGAGGATGTGAAGCCCATGGTATTCGCAGGCGTCTATCCCGTGGAGGCCGACCAGTACGAGGATCTGCGCGCGTCGCTCGAAAAGTTGCAGCTGAACGACGCCTCGCTCACATTCGAGCCCGAGAGTTCGCTCGCGCTGGGATTCGGATTCCGCTGCGGGTTCCTCGGTCTGCTGCACATGGAGATAATTCAGGAGCGTCTGTACCGCGAGTTCGACATGGACGTCATAAACCACCGTTCCCAACGTGTCGTATCGCATTACGACCACCTCGGCGAGGTGACGGAGGTGCACAACCCGTCGGGATTGCCCGAGATAACCAAGGTGGCGAAGATCGAGGAGCCCTATATCCTCGCCCAGATAATCACCAAGTCGGATTTCCTCGGCGCCGTGATAAAGCTCTGCATCGACAAGCGCGGCGTGATGAAGAATCAGAATTTCATTACGCAGGATCGCGTGGAGATCAATTTCGACATGCCGCTGTCGGAGATCGTGTTCGATTTTTACGACAAGCTGAAGAGCATTTCTAAGGGTTACGCCTCGTTCGACTACCACCGCACGGGATACGAGCCGAGCAAGCTCGCCAAACTCGACATATTGCTCAACGGAGAGCCCGTCGACGCTCTCTCGTCGCTCATCTATGCCGACCACGCCTATGATTTCGGCCGCAAGATGTGCGAGAAGCTCAAGGAGTTGATTCCGCGCCAGCAGTTCGACATAGCCATTCAGGCGGCTATCGGAGCCAAGATCATCGCACGCGAAACGGTGAAGGCGGTGCGCAAGGATGTGACGGCCAAGTGTTACGGCGGCGACATATCGCGTAAACGCAAACTGCTGGAGAAGCAGAAGGCGGGCAAGAAGCGCATGCGTCAGGTGGGCAGGTGCAGGTGCCGCAATCGGCGTTTCTCGCCGTGCTGAAGATGGATTGACGCCGTGCGGCACAGCGCGCGCCGACTCGCAGGAGGGCTTGCGGGCAGTTGTGCGGATTGTTGCGGGGCGTTTCGCGGCCCGTCGGCGCGGATTTAACGCGTTTTTCGGTGTGCGAATGGTTGGCGAATCGAAAAAGTTCGTTATATTTGCATTACGGAATTGCGGTAGTAGCTCAGTTGGTAGAGCATTGGCTTCCCAAGCCAAGGGTCACGGGTTCGAGTCCCGCTTACCGCTCGAAAGGTCCTTTCATAAAGGGCCTTTTTTGTTGTGCGGGAGTGCGAGTTTGAAACTTGCATTTATTTTTCTATATTTGCACGTTTTAGATGCCGCCCGAAAGGCAGCGGCGGCGTGTCGCGCAGCGCCGAATGCCGCGAGGGCCGACGGGCCCGTCCGCTCGGAACGACGATTTATAACGAAAATTAACATAACCCCTACTATGAAGTTCAACGAGTACAAAGGTCTCGATCTGCCGAAGGTGGCGGAGGAGGTTTTGAAGAAGTGGGACGCCGACGATACGTTCCACAAGAGTATCTCTACACGCGAGGGCCATCCCGCATTCGTTTTTTACGAGGGTCCCCCCTCGGCCAACGGAATGCCCGGCATTCACCATGTCATGGCCCGCACCATCAAGGACGTGATCTGCCGCTACAAGACTCAGCAGGGGTATTTGGTGCACCGCAAAGCGGATGGGACACCCACGGCCTGCCCGTGGAGCTGGGCGTGGAGAAGAAGCTCGGCATCACCAAGGAGGATATCGGCCGCAAGATCTCGATCGAGGAGTACAACCGCACCTGCCGCGAGGCGGTGATGGAGTTCACCGACGTGTGGGAAAACCTCACCCACAAGATGGGTTACTGGGTCAACATAGACGATCCCTACATCACTTACGACAACAAATATATCGAGACGCTGTGGTACCTGCTCAAGAAATTGTATGAAAAAGGGTTGCTCTATAAGGGCTACACCATCCAGCCCTACTCGCCCGCGGCAGGCACGGGCCTCTCGACTCACGAGCTGAACCAGCCCGGATGCTATCGCGACGTGAAAGACACCACCTGCACCGCGCAGTTCGAAATCGTGCGCGACGAACGCAGCGAGAAGCTGTTCGAGGGCGTGCAGGGCAAGCTCTATTTCCTCGCATGGACCACCACGCCGTGGACCTTGCCATCGAATACCGCGCTGGCCGTCGGCCCCGCGATAGAGTACGTGCGCGTGAAGTGCCGCAACCCCTACACCGACGAGCCGCAGACCGTCATTCTGGCCAAATCGCTCGCCGACGCCTACTTCACCAAGAAGATGGAGGGGACCTTCGAGGTCGAGGACAAGATTTGGCTCGGGACCGAGCTGGAGGGCGTGCGTTACGAGCAGCTCATCCGTGGGTGAAGCCGCAGGGCGACGCGTTCCGCGTAATTACGGGCGACTATGTGACCACTTCGGACGGTACGGGCATCGTGCATATCGCGCCGACGTTCGGCGCCGACGACGACCGCGTGGCCAAGATCGCGGGCATCGCGCCTCTGTTCATGGTCGACAAGGCGGGAAAGAACCAGCCTATGGTCGACCGCAAGGGGCGTTTCTTCCTCTTGGAGGATCTCGACCCCGAGTTCGTAAAGAGCAGCGTCGACGCCGCGGCGTACGGCGAATACGCGGGTCGTTACGTGAAAAACGCCTATGACGATACGTTGGGTCCCGACGACGCCACGCTGGATATCGACATAGCCGTGATGCTGAAGTCGCAGGGCTTGGCGTTCAAGATCGAAAAGCATACCCACTCCTATCCCCACTGCTGGCGCACGGACAAGCCCGTGCTCTACTATCCGCTCGATTCGTGGTTCATCCGCACCACGGCTTTGCGCGAGCGCATGATCGAACTCAACAAGACGATCAAGTGGAAGCCCGAATCGACGGGTTCGGGACGCTTCGGCAAGTGGCTGGAGGGTTTGGTGGACTGGAACCTGTCGCGTTCGCGCTTCTGGGGCACTCCGCTGCCCGTGTGGGCCACCGAGGATTACTCGGAGATCAAGTGCATCGGTTCGGTGGAGGAGCTCATCGCCGAGATCGAGAAGAGTATCGCCGCCGGCAACATGACCGAGAACCCGTATAAGAACTTCCGTGTGGGCGACATGTCGAAGGAGAACTACTCGACCGCCAACATCGACCTGCACCGTCCCTATGTCGACGGCATAGTGCTCACCTCGTCGAAGGGCGAGCCGATGAAGCGCGAGAGCGACCTGATCGACGTGTGGTTCGATTCGGGCGCGATGCCTTACGCCCAGATACACTATCCGTTCGAGAACGCCGACGAGTTCGGCGAGGTGTTCCCCGCCGACTTCATCGCCGAGGGTGTCGACCAGACGCGCGGATGGTTCTTCACGCTGCACGCAATCGCTTCGATGCTCTTCGATTCGGTGGCGTTCAAGAATATAATATCGAACGGTCTGGTGCTCGACAAGAACGGCAACAAGATGTCGAAACGTCTGGGCAACGCCGTCGATCCGTTCGAGGTGCTCGACGCCTACGGCGCCGACGCCACGCGTTGGTACATGATATCGAATTCGCAGCCTTGGGACAACCTGAAGTTCGACAAGGAGGGTGTGGACGAGGTGCGCCGCAAATTCTTCGGCACGCTCTACAACACCTATTCGTTCTTCGCCCTCTATGCCAATGTCGACGGCTTCACGGGCCGGGAGGCGGAGATCCCCGTCGCGCAGCGTCCCGAGATCGACCGCTGGATTATCTCGCTGCTCAACACACTGGTGAAGGATGTGACCGAGTATCTGAACGATTACGATCCCACCCCCGCGGCGCGAGCCATACAGGATTTCGTGGGCGAGAACCTCTCGAACTGGTACGTTCGCCTGAACCGCAAACGTTTCTGGGGCGGCGGCATGAGCGATGACAAACTCGCCGCTTACCAGACTCTTTATACCTGCTTGGAGACCGTGGCGGCTCTCGCCGCGCCTTTCGCGCCCTTCATGGCCGACCGCATCTTCACCGACCTGAATGCCGTGAGCGGCCGTCATGCCGACGGTTCGGTTCACCTCGCAGCGTTCCCCGCGGCCGACGAGTCGTCGATCGACCGCGAGCTGGAGGAGACGATGGATATCGCGCAACGCGTGTCGTCTATGGTGCTGGCACTGCGCCGCAAGGTGAACATCAAGGTCCGCCAGCCGCTCACCAAGATCCTCGTGCCCGTGCTCGATCAGGCTATGGCTCGTCATATCGAGGCGGTCAAGGGTTTGGTGATGAGCGAGGTGAACGTGAAGCAGATCGAGTTGCTGAACGACACCACCGGCATCATAACCAAGCGCATAAAGCCCAACTTCAAGACTCTCGGCCCCAAGTACGGCAAATACATGAAGCAGATCGCGGCCCTCACGGCCACCTTCTCGCAGGAGCGCATAGCCGAGATCGAGGCTTCGGCCGAAACGACGCTCGACCTCGGAGGCGACAAGATCGTCGTGACTCCCGCCGACTTCGAGATCACGTCGGAGGATATGCCCGGGTGGCTGGTCGCTTCGGAGGGTAAACTCACCGTCGCGCTCGACATAACCGTCACCGACGAGCTGCGTCGCGAAGGCGTGGCACGCGAGTTGATAAACCGCATACAGAATATCCGCAAGGACTCGGGATTCGAAGTGACGGACAAGATCCGCGTCGAGATCGAGTCGAAGCCCGCCGTCGCGGGCGCCGTCGAACATTTCGCCGACTACATAGCATCGCAGACTCTCGCGGTGGAGGTGCTTGCCGCGGCCGAGCCGCAGGGCGCCGTCGTGGCCGATTCGGATGTCGACGACGAGCCGTTGCGCATAGCCGTGACGCGCGTGTAGGCGGGGTTGCCGATATTTTCGGATTAAAGATTTGGCAGTTCGTAAAAAATGCCTTATCTTTATTACAGCAACATTAAATATTTTAAGACTATGGAAGAGGAGAGAGTACGATACGGCGACGCCGATTTGGCGGAGTTCAAACAGATAATTCTCAAGAAACTCGAGCAGGCCAAGGCCGATTACGAGCTGTTGCGGTCGAACATAACGCATTCGAGCGATAACGACACCGAGGATACTTCGCCCACGTTCAAGGTGCTGGAGGAGGGCGCCACTACTCTCTCGAAAGAGGAGACGGGTCGCCTCGCCGCCCACCAGATGAAGTTCATCCGCAATCTGGAGATGGCTTTGGTGCGCGTGGAGAACAAGACTTACGGCATCTGCAAAACCACGGGAAAACTCATCCCCAAGGAGCGTCTGTTGCGTGTCCCTCACGCTACGGAGTGCATCGAGGCCAAAGAGAAACGCAAATAAGACCCGAGAGCCTCGTCGCCGACGATGTTCGCCGACGTACGCGCTCGCTCGAACTGTCCGCATATCGATACAGCCGTCCGAATTTTCGGGCGGCTGTGTTTTATATATCGATCGCGTGAAGATTACGACATATCCTCCGAAGCGGAGGTTTCGCGGGGCACGGCGACGAACAGATCGCGGTCCGAGGGCCATTTCTTCACTTTGGACATGGCGTCGCGCACCATGCGGCCTATGCCGTTGGTGAACGACGCGCCGCGATAACTGCTCGTGTTGGTGATGAACACATACGAAAGGCCGCCCGCCCTGTTCTCGATATAGGCGCACGTGCCCGACATGGTGCCCGTGCGCACCAGCGAACGGCTGCGGCTGTCGTAACGCGCCCAGCCCAGCGCGTAATCGCCTTTGCGGGCGATTCGTTTCATCTCGGCGACGCTCTGCGGGGTGAGGATATCGGGCACGCCGTCCAGTCCGTCGATCGAAGCCACCAGACGCAGCAGCTCCACGGCCGAGCAGACCCACGCCCCGCGCCTTGCAGCCCCTCGATATCGTTGCCGCCGTATTCGCGCGGCAGCATCCGACCCGAACCGTCGTAAGACTCGATGGTCTCGCCCGGGTCGTGACCGTAATATTTCACCTCGTGAGGATGCCGCTGCTCGTAATAGTTGCGGGCGATGTGCATGTCGTAACAACCCGCCGGCCACAGCACATGCTTCTGGAGATACTCTTCGTATCCCATGCCCGACACCTTCTCTATCACGCGCGAGAGCACCAGATAGCCTATGTTGGAGTACTGGGCCGATCCCCCGGGCTTGTCGCGCAGACGCTGGCGGAGCTGAAAGGCTATGAGCTGGTCGGCAGTGGGCGAAGCATCCATTTTCTCCCACCGCATGATGTCGGTTATGCGGAACATCGGGTCGCCCAGACGGCGGCTGAAACCCGACGTGTGGTTCAACAGTTGACGCACGGTTATGTCGGCGGCGCGCTTGTCTTTTATGTCGAGCAGATGCGGATCGTTCAGGATGCCCGCCTCGCCGAATACCTTGGCGTCGAGCGTGAGGCGCCCTTCGTCGCACAACTTCATGATTCCGATGGCCGTGATGAGTTTCGACGCCGAGGCTATGCGATAGATGTCGCCCACCTCCGCCTCGCGTTCGCGCTCCTTGTCGGCCCAGCCGAAACCCTTGCAATAGATCAGACGCTCGTCTTTCATGACGGCAAGCGACGCCCCGCGGATATTGTTGCGCGCCATCCAGTTGCGTATGTGGCGTTCCATCTGCGCGGTGGACGGCAGGTCCGACACCGAGTTGCGGAGGGAATCGTTCAGGCGATATCCTATTTCGCTTTCGGGCAGCGCGAGCCCGCCGTCGCCGCACGAGCGCAGCGCGAGGAACGAACAGAAAGCGACGATGGCGACGCCGAGCAATAATTTATATCGTTTCATCCGAGTTCATTTTTACCGCATGCAAAAATAGCGATTTAATCCCGTAACGGCAAAGCATGCGGCTGGCGCGAAAGGAATCGGGTTGTAAATAATCCGCATATTTTATACTTTTGTCCGTCCAAACACGACACGACGAATGAAACGCCTCGCACTGACGATGATAATCCTGCTCGCTCCGCCCCTCGCGCTCGCCCAGAACGACTCCGTGGCGGCGGTCGAAAAGCGAATCAAACGCGAAATAATCGAAGAACTGCGCGCCGAACGCGACGCCGAGAAGAAACGGCGGCCCAAGCTGTTCGAGCCGTACGGATTCGTGCGCAACTACATCTGTTACGACACCCGCCAGTGCATAACCACTATGGGCGAGATGTTCAACATCATGCCCAAGGACGTGTTGCCCAACGAGGACGGGAGCGAGGATCTGAACGCCGTGCACGAGATGACGTTCGTATCGTTCACCACGCGTCTGGGCGTCGACGTGAACGGCCCCTCGATATGGAAAGCGGCCGCGTCGGCCAAAGTCGAGGCCGACTTCTGCGGATTCGGCTCGAACAACACCATGTTCCGCATACGTCAGGCCTACGTGCGATTGGCGTGGGACCGCGTGTCGGTGACGTGCGGGCAGACGTGGCACCCGATGGTCATACAGGTCATGCCTTCGATATCGGGTCTCGCCTCGGGCGCGCCCTTCTCGCCGTTCAACCGCTCGCCGCAGATAAACGTCAGCGTCGGCGCCCCGCGGGGTTGGAACTTCACGGCAGCGGCGCTGTACCAGTTCCCCAACACCTCGGTAGGACCAGACGGCACGTCGTTCGACTATTCGCGATGGAGCCTTTGGCCCGAGCTGTACGCCTCGGTCAAACATGTCGGGGAGCGTCTTACCGTCGGCGCGGGCGTCGACATACTCAGCATAATGCCCCGCAAGACGAGCACGGCGCGACGCACCGCCATCGTCGACGGCGTGGAGACGCAGACCGAACTCACGGTGCGCGTGCGCGACCGCGTGACGGGCATATCGCCCGAGATATTCGCCGACTACAAAAGCGGGCTTTTCAATGTTAAGGGAAAAGTGATTTACGGGCAGAACACGGCCCACCTCACCATGATAAGCGGATTCGGCGCCACCTCGTACGACCCTGCCACAGGATCGTACGAATACGCTCCGCTGCGCTCGGCGACCTCGTGGATCAACTTCACTTACGGCAACCGCTGCAAGGCGGGCGTAATGGGAGGGTTCTCGCAGAATCTCGGCGCGCGCAAGGATTTCATATCCACCGACGACTACTGGGTGCGAGGCGCGAAGAACACCGACTATATATGGCGCGTGAGTCCGTCGTTCACCTACACCGCGGGCAATCTGGCCCTCGCCTTGGAGATGGACTACACGGCAGTCGGATATGGCGACGAGGCCATCGACGGCCGCGCGAAGGCTCTGCGCACGGTCGACAACTGGCGTATCTGCACCATGATCCGCTACTCTTTCTGACGGCCGAAAGGGCTTTGCGCCTGCGGCTCTACTCGCGCGGCTACTCCCCCATCGGACGGCTTATGTCGGCGACCGCGGCGTCCGTGAATGCTACCAGATCGCGCGGAGCGACGCGGATCTGCAACCCGCGCACTCCCGCGCTGACGTATATGGCGTCGTGCCGCAAACAGCTATCGTGGATGTAGGTCGGAAACCGTCTCTTCATACCTATGGGCGAGCACCCGCCGCGGATGTAGCCCGTCACGGGCAGCAGTTCCTTCATGTGGAGCATCTCCACGCGTTTGTTGCCCGAGACCTTGGCCGCGGCCTTCAGGTCGACCTCGTGGTCGCCCGGGACGACGCACACCAGATATCCCGTCTTGTCGCCGCACAGCACCAGCGTTTTGAATACCGTCGCGATATCCTCGCCCAACTCCTCGGCCACGTGCACGGCGGCGAGATTCGTCTCGTCCACCGTGTAGGGGATCAACTCGTATGCGATGCCCGCGCGGTCGAGCAGACGGGCCGCATTGGTCTTTTCGATTTTGTTTTTCGCCATGCCGAATCTATTATAGGTTGTCATTTCCGCGCAAATTTATCCAATAACGACGAAATTACCGCCTAAACGTCGCCGATTTTCTTGGCCGTACGCGCCGAAGGGCTTATCTTTGTTTCATGAAACGATTTTTACTCCCGACGCTGCTCGTATCGGCAGCATTTTGCCTCGCCTCGTGCGGAGCCGCCTCGTCGCCGCGCGCCACCGCGAAACGATTCTACAAAGCCATCGCCGAGGGCGATAGCTCGCGCGCGTTGGAGTGCGCCAATATCGGCGAGGAGGATGCCGAACTCTATTGCGCCATAATGGAAAAGGCACATTCGTCGGTCGAGGAGAAGGGCGGAATCAGCAAGATCGAGGTTTCGGAGTTGCCCTCGGCGCAGGAGTCCGCGGAGGAGGATCCGCAGCGCACCGTGGTATTCGTACGAATCGATTACTCCGACGGCTCGTGGCAGGAGGAGTATTGCGACATGGTGTCGGTCGACGGCAAATGGAGGGTGAATGCCGACTTCGATTCGAAATAGCATTGCGACGACTATCGCCGCGGCGGTATTTCTGACTGCGGGGTGCGGCCGCGCGGCACGAAACGAAGCGGCAACCGCGCCCGACATACCCGTCGAATCGCTATGCACGGCCGATCTTGCGCTCAGGCTCGGCCGCAGCCTCGAAAGCGAACTCATAGCCTCGCGCGACAGCGGGATGCGCTACTCCACATCGGCATAATCATACGCAGCGACACGGGAGCCGTCGTCGTCCACATCGAACCCTCGCCCTTCACCGACGAGCGGGTACGATGCGACTCGGCGAAAGATTTCTTTAGCTCCGACCGCGCCGCGACGGGCGCAGTAATGCGATTGGGCGGGCTCGACGACCGACAAAGAGCCGCGATAGAGGATTACGCGAGACGTTTATCCGATTCGCCGACAACGTTCGATCATGATTATTCGCTGGCCGACTCGACGCGAATGTACTGCACCGAGCTCACCGAACGGGCGTTCGCCGCGGTCGAATATCGCTGTCGCAAGGCCGACGGCACAAGCCGCCGCTGGCAAAGGAGCCCGTGATCCTACCCTCCGACATCGCCCGCAACGACTCTCTCGCAACGATATGGAGCTTCGATAACAGCAGACGCGAACGGTAGCGCCAGCTAATTTGTCCTTTTCCAACCGCCGAGTCCGAAAACGCTCCGTTTGAAACGCGCTTTGTTTCGCGCCGCAGCCTCCGATCCGTATTCGATAGCGCGATCGAAGTAGGCGATACCTTTCTCGATATCCTCCTCCGTGCCGCGACCGAAAGCATAAGCGACACCGAGCGCGTTGAGTGCCATCGCGTCGAGAGGTTCCCAAACGTCATCTACCCTATCCTCGATCTCCGACAAGCGGCGGAACGCCATCTCGTCGTCCTGCGCCGTTCCCAAACCATCCTGATGCAGAATGGCCAACTCGGCGGCGGGTTCCCAACGATCCTCCTCGTCGAGGTTGTAATACGCACGGCAGAGCCAACGGAACGCCTCTGCATAGTCGCGAGTCACGTTACCGCGCCCCGAGAAATGGAAGTTGCCCACCGCGAACTGCGCCCGCGGATGACCCGCTTCGGCGGCTATCTTGTAGTATCGAAAGGCTTCGTCGAGGTCTTCTTCTACGCCGTAACCGCGCGCGTAACACACGGCGACGTTGTAGGCCGACTGCGCGTCGCCCATCTCGAACGCCCGCTTGTAATATCCGAAAGCCTCCTCCGCGCAATCTTCGTACTCGTCTTCGAGATACTTGCCGTAATCGTTGCAGATCATAGGGTCCTTACCGTCGGCAAGGAGTTCGAAATAGGATTCGAAGCGGTCGGAGTCGATATCGCCCAACTCCGATTCATAGATAGTGCGATAGTTGCCGAACCCCGCAGAGAGACCCGCTCGAACGATTTTTCGTACAGCTCGGCAGCGAGCGGATATGCGAATGCGTAATACTCGTCTACATCCGCATATTTGTCGGCCTCGGCCTCTCCTTCAATCACCAAATAATCGCCCCAGAACAAGACATTGGCCGCCATATAGAGACAGAAAGCATCGCCGTCGCGAGCTTGTCGGAGTATCTCTTCATACGCCTCCTTGAGCGACCCGAACGGCATGTCGCACTCCACCGAGGCGTCAGGTTCTCGTTGCGCAGGGCGCATAGCACACCCGAAGCACTACCTTTAAGATACTCTCTTTAAGCAGAGCGGATGACTTGTCCTCGTCCGTCTCGAAACGCCTCCGCTCCACACATACTCCTCGCCCATATGGCAGCGGGCCAGATAACAGAGAGCATCGGCGTCGCCTCTCTCCGCAGCCCGCTCCAGAAGCGCATAGCCTCGTTTCATCTCTCAGGATCGAAACTTTTCCATATCATATCGATAGCCCGAGTCACTTCCACACTGTACTTTCCGTTCATATCGTTTTT
>PDYJ01002379.1_pt1 | contig 12598 bp, 9 predicted proteins | sample 1430841 | NCBI WGS metagenome assembly PDYJ01 (sample SAMN07237672, study PRJNA390542) | Gut metagenome, whole genome shotgun sequencing project. | isolation source: fecal pellets | host: Mus musculus | place: USA: New York, NY | collected 2016-10 | reverse complement strand
GGCTGCGGCATATGCGGCCATGGAGCCCGCTTTGCGGATGGCTTTGGCGCTCTTGCGCCCTATCTCTGCCTCGAGATATTGCCAGAAGGGCTTGACCTTGCTCAGGATCTGGGAGGGGCCGCAGAGGGTGGATGAGCAGTGGGCGAAGATGCCGCTGTGGAGCTGCATGATGAGCTCCAGCCTATCGGCACGGCTCCACTCGCAGCCGCTCCGCCACTCGGCTATGAGCGACGGGCGCGCGAGGAGCCCGCGCCCTATCATGGCGCCTGCCGCCGAGGGATAGGCGGCGGCCACGCGGTCGAGATCGGCGGGGGTGAGTATGTCGGCGTTGAAGATCCACGGATGGACGAGCGCTCCTGCGAGCTCAGCGAGATGGCCGGCGTGGATGGCGCCGCTATATTGCTGGGCGGCCACGCGCGGATGGACGGTGACATTGGTGAGCGGCATGGCGTTGATGAGATCTATCGCGCCGCGCCATTCGGAGGGGAGGTCAACTCCGAGCCGCATCTTGACCGAGAAGGTGATGCCACGGGTGGCGAAGCCGGTCATGGCATCGCTTATCTGCTCCAGACCGTCGGGGCGGCGCAGCAATCCGGCGCCGCGCCCGCGAGCCACCTGAGGCGGAAACGGACACCCCATGTTGAGGTCGATATGGGTGTGGCCGGTAGCGGCGATGGCTGTGACGAGGGTAGAGAACTCGGCTCCGTCGCGGGCTATGACCTGCGGCACCACGGTGTGGTTGGCGCAGAGCGGCGAGGCGATGTCGGCGATGTCGCGGCGGCGCACCACCCCTTTCTCCACCCTCGCGAAGGGGGCGGAGTAGGCGTCGGGGAGCCCGTCGGATGGGGCAAGGAGGGAGGCATGGAAGTGACGCCAGGGCGCCTCGGTAAATCCTTGCAGGGGAGCGGACAGGAGTTTCATCGGCCCTTGGCAGCTGCTGCCGCCTCGTCGGCGCGCCATGCTCTGATCACCTCGCGGATCCCCTCGCGCAGCCCCACGCGCGGAGCGAAGCCGAAGTCGGCCACGGCGCGCGAGCAGTCGGTCTGCCAGTTGCGCTGGCGCAGGATATTATACTTGTCGGTGTTGAGCGTGGAGGGCTTCAGCTTTGCCACACCCCACTTCTCGGCCACCACACACACAATGCGGGTGATCCAGAGCGGGAGCCTGACGGGCAGGATAAACCGGGTGCCGAGCTCCTCGGCCACTATGCGCCTGAAATCGGCCTGCGAGTAGCTTTGGAGCTCGCTGACGATATATTTGCGCCCCTTGGCGGCAGGAGCAGCCACGGCGTCGAACACCGCCCTTGCCAGATCCTCGACATAGATAAACGTGAGCATCTGCCGGCGGAATCCCACCCCGAAGTCGAAATGGCGGTCGATACACTTCACCATCATAAGATAGTCCTGCTCGTGGGGGCCGTAGACCCCGGTGGGCCGCAGGATGGTCCAGGGGATGTCGGTAGTGGTGTCGAGCAGCGTCTCGGCTTTCATCTTCGAGAGGCCGTAGCGGGTGTCGGGGTTGGGTATCATAGTGTCGGCCATGGGGGTGTAGCCGCGTTCGTCGCCCTTGCCGAGGGCCGAGAGCGAACTCATGTAGAGCAGGCGCTCCGGAATCTTGCCGGTAGAGCGCAGGGCGTCGAGGAAGTTGCGCAGGAAGCCGAAGTTGATGCGGTTGAAGTCGGCGAAATTGGCCGCCTTCGTAGCCCCGAGATTATAGATGATATAGTCCCAGCGGTCAGTGTCGGTACCGAGGGCAGCGGCGATGGCTTCGGGGGAGTCGAAGCTCTCGGCCACTGCAAAGTGGAGCGCGGGATCGGCGAGATAGCGCCGGCTGGTGGATGGACGCACCATGCAGGTCACATCGGCCCCGCGGCGCAGAGCCTCGGCGGCCAGAAAGCCGCCGATAAAGCCGCCGGCGCCCACTATGAGCACGCGCCGGCCGGCGAGAGGAGTATTGTTGGAGGTCAGGATGTCGGTCATAAGACCGCAAAGATATGAAAAAAAATCGCGCGGGTCAAACCGATCAGCGGGAGAGAATGCCGAGAGCGGTGTTGAGAGCGGCGTCGGCATCGACGGCCACGTCGGGGATAACCCCGTGGATGTCAAATTCGTCGGCCTCCATGAGCCAGAATCGTTTCCACGAGATGGTGGAGTAGAGCCCGGAGATGGGCATAGACCACCCGAGGATGTCGCCGAAGCTCACATTCATGCCGCCGGTCTCTTCGCCCACCACTTTGCCGCATCCGGCCTGTCTGAAGGCCCATGCGAAGCTGCTGGCCGACGAGAAGGTATCGGACGACGTGAGGAGCACTGTCGTGCCCCCGAAGTGGCCTTCGTCGGCGGTGAGGGGCTTGATGTAGTTGTCAGGGTCGAGCGCCTGAAACCTCACCGTCGGGCGCCCGTCGGTGCGTCCTGTCATGCGGGCGGTCATGGGCGAGATCTTCACCAGAGTCTTGTCAAACTGGGTGAAAGGCCTCGGCGCGAGATAGGAGAGCAGCGCATCGCCCACTCGCGAGTCGCCGCCACCGTTTTTCCTTACGTCGATTATGAGGCGGTCGATGCCCCGGTTCCTGAGATCGGTAAACATGGAGTCGCAGAATGATTTCATCATATTGTAGGATCCCCGGCAAGCGTTGAAATCCATCACGGCCACCCCTTTGTCGGAGTCGATGGTGTAGCTGTAGGGTTGGCCCGGCTCCACGTCGGCCGCCTTGGGCATGTGCACACCGATCTCATCCCATGTGGCGGCGGGGAGCGCCACCCTTTTCATCTCCGGGTCGGCGCCGGTGGTGTAGGCCACCTCATAGCTGTCGGCCCCGCCATAGAACAGCTCGAAGAGAGCATTGAAAAGATCGTTGATGCGCGAGAACTTGAAGTGGCGCCGCTCGCCGCTCACATAGGGGAGCATGGCGCTTATCATGGTTGAGTCGGCCACTCCGTTGATGGAGCGGATACGGGCTCCGGCAGGAATGAGCGAGTCGTAAGACCGGGAGGCAGTCAGAGTTCCGTCGGGCTTCACCCCGACATGGAGTGGCAGGCGCCGCAGTTCGCGTGTAAGGAGGTCGTTGAAGGGGAAGCGGAGCATGGTGTGGCCGTCGCCGATCAGGCTCACCGCAGGCGCTGTGATGCGGTACAGGTCGATGGTGGTCATGGAGTCGGTTACAGCCTCGCGCGCAGCGTTGAAGGCCCGGTGGAGCTTCTCATGGCCCGCCACCGAGTAGATGTCGGGGTGGATCTCGGTGAGGGCATACACGAGGGCGTCGATATCGAAGAGCGCCTGCTCGCGCGAGAGCCGGGAGCCGGGGCGCCGCTTCATCGAAGCTGGCGGGTTGGCGTAGACCACCTCGGGGATCTTGACGAGGCGGGTCAGGGCGGTGTCGCCCGTCGCCGTGATCACATTGATGTCGGCCGATGAATAATCGGTCATAGTTGCGGTGCTGATCCTGAGAGTGTCGATGCCCGAGGTGAGGGTAACCTCCCGAGCCGACGTAAGGAGTGAATCGACCGGTATCTGGGGCGAGATGACCCAAGGAGCCTGCCGGCGGCCGTCGTGGAATATCCACAACATTTCGGAGTCGGCACGGAGAGGTAGCGGGGCCGATGGCGACGGCACGGCGATGGATGCTGCGGCAATGGCCGCGATTATTGATGGTATCATGAAGATGACGATTGAGATGTGGCAGAGGATGGTTTCTTGGAGCTCCTTGTCAGAGCCCTCATAAACATAGACGCATATCTTGCCACGGGCGTTACACCCCCCGCCGCAAAAAAAGTTGGTCAGTAATGGGCTGCGCGGGATGGAACGGCGTCAGCCTGGCTCCCCGGGTGGACGTCGCGGTGGGGAGCTCGGCTGACGCGGAGCATTTTATTCTTTACGCGCTCTTGACCCCACCCTGCGGCGGCTACGCACGCCTTTGAGTGGGGCGATCAAGCAGGTGCGCCGCTAAAGCGGCTTGGCGGCTAACGCGCACAATTGGGCGACGCAGGGCGGGCGGCTTTGGGCCGCTACGCGCCGGGTGCGAATCGCAGGGCGGGTGACGTCGGAGGCGCGTCAGCGCCCAAAGCCCCTTGGGGGCGGACCTGACGGATAGCCCACGGCAAGAGCGCGCGTAGCCGCCGCAGCCGTGGGTTGGCGGGCGTTTTTCCCCTTCTCATTGGCTCTGCGTAGCGAGCCTCCTCGGGTGGGCGTGGGTGAAGCGGGGCTGTGTCAGAGCCTGAGCTGCTCTGCGGCGCTGGCAAGGGTCTCGGAGAGGGTGGGGTGGGCATGGACTGTCGATGCGATGTCGGATGCTTTCAGACCGCATGCCACTGCGAGGGCACCCTCGGCTATGAGGTCGGCGGCATGGGGGCCGCAGATGTGGACACCCATCACGACGCCGCTTCCGTCGGTCACTATCTTTACCATGCCGTCGGGTTCGCCTATGGCCATTGCGTAGCCGTTGGATCGGAATGTTGCGGTGGCTTCGCACGGCTCAATGCCGCGCTCGCGCAGCTGTCCGGCGGTGAGGCCAACGGTGGCAACGGCGGGTGAGGTGAAGCACACGGCCGGAATCACAGCGGTGTTGACTCCGATGCCGAGCACTCTCTTGCCCTGGGCCTCGGCTGCATGTGCGAGCAGGCACTTGCCATTGACATCGCCTATGGCATAGATGCCATCCACGGAGGTGGCAAAATCATTGTCGGTGTCGATGAAGCCCCGGGGAGTGAGTTTCACTCCGGCTTCGACGAGGCCCTGAGGAACCACCGGGCGGCGCCCTACGGCCATCAGCACCGCGGCTGCCACGATGCTCTTGCTCTTGCCTTTGGCTTCGTAGGCCACGGTAAAGGCTCCGTCGGTGGCCTCGATGGAGGTCACGGCGGCTCCGGTGACTATATCTATGCCGCGGCGCTTGAGGGTCATGCGCAGGCGCTTGGCTATCTCGGCATCGACGCTCGGCAGTATCTCGGGGCAAAACTCCACTACCGACACCTTGACGCCCAGCAGGTTGAGCGCCGAAGCAAATTCCATGCCTATCACTCCGCCGCCTATCACGGCGATTGATTCAGGGAGGGTGTCGAGCTCCAGAAGGTGGTCGGAGCTCATTGCGAGGCCGGCTCCGGGGATGGGGAGCGAGGCCGGGGCGGAACCGGTGGCAACGATGATGCGCGGCGCGGTGAGCTCGGTCATGTCGGGGCCCTCGACGGCCACTGTGTGGGCATCAGCGAAGATGGCATTGCCGTGGAAGAGTGTCACATCGCGGAGCACCGTTGCGACACCTTCGCGCAGCTGCTCCACCACCTCGCTCCGGCGGGTGGCAATGTCGGCAAACGGATGGCGGGCTTCGGCGCCGTGGCATATCACCTTTGTGGGTATGCAGCCACGGTTGAGGCAGGTGCCACCCAGATGGTCGCGCTCCACAAGGGCCACGCGCTCGCCGCGCGCGGCGGCCTCGGCGGCTGTTGTGTAGCCGCCAGGGCCGCCGCCCACAATGATGAGGTCAAACTGCTGTGCCATTGGCCTGGAGATCCATGTAAGTCACTACGGGGTTGAGGGCCGCGGCGGTGTCGTCGGGCTTTCTCACGGGGGTGTCGAGAGGGGCGTCGAGCACCTTCTGCGGCTCTTCCGCGGCCTCGCGGGCGATCTCGCGCATGGCGGCGATAAAGGAGTCGAGGGTCTCGATGCTCTCGGTCTCGGTGGGCTCTATCATCAGGCTCTCGTGGAAGAGGAGCGGGAAGTAGATGGTGGGAGCGTGGAAGCCGTGGTCGAGGAGGCGCTTGGCCACGTTGAGAGTGGTGACGCCGGTCGATTTGTCGATCAGGCCGTCGAACACAAACTCATGCTTGCACACCCGGTCGACTCCGAGCAGATACTTGTCGCGGAGCGACTCCTTGACATAGTTGGCCGCGAGGGTGGCCATCGGGCCGACCTCTGCGAGGCCTTCGCGTCCGAGCGACAGGATGTAGCTCAAGGCTTTGAGCTGCACGGCAAAGTTGCCGAGGGTGGCCGATACCGATCCGAGGGCGTCGGGCGAGTATTCGAGGTCAAATGATCCGTCGGGCTTCCTTACCACCCGCGGATTGGGGAGGAACTGCTCGAGTCCTTTGCGCACACCCACGGGGCCAGAGCCGGGGCCGCCGCCGCCGTGGGGGGTGGCGAAGGTCTTGTGGAGATTGATGTGCATCACGTCGAAACCCATGTCGCCGGGCCGGGCCACGCCTACGAGCGGGTTGAGATTGGCTCCGTCGTAGTACATCAGACCGCCTGCCTCATGCACCATGGCCGCAATCTCGGGGATGCGGCTCTCAAAGATGCCGAGAGTGTTGGGGTTGGTCATCATCATGGCGGCCACGTGGGGGCCGAGCAGAGGCCTGAGCGCCTCGACATCGACAGTGCCGTCGGGGAGGCTCTTCACCTCCACCACCTTGAGGCCGGCCACGGCGGCCGAAGCGGGATTGGTGCCGTGGGCCGAGTCGGGTATTATCACGGTGTCGCGCGCTGTGTCGCCGTTGGCGTCGTGGTAGGCGCGTATCACCATCAGTCCGGTGAGCTCGCCGTGGGCTCCCGCAAACGGATTGAGCGTGAACTCGCTCATGCCACCTATCTCGCTCAGTAGCTGCTGGAGGGTCCAGTAGGCTTTCAGGGCGCCCTGGGAGTGGCTTGCGGGAGTGGCGGGATGAAGCGCCGACATGCCCGGCAGCGAGGCCATCTCCTCGTTGATCTTCGGATTATACTTCATGGTGCATGACCCGAGAGGATAAAATCCGGTGTCGACGCCGAAATTATTGGTCGACAGATTGGTGTAGTGGCGCACCACGGTGGGCTCGTCGGTCTGCGGCAGCAGCGGAGCTGAAGAGCGGAGCAGCGAAGCCGGGAGCTCCGAAACATTTCCGGAGCCGCATGGCGAGGGGAGGCAGTAGCCTTTGCGTCCCTCGCGCGAGAGCTCGAATATGAGCTTGTCGTAAAATTTTCTGTTCATGGCGGGGGATGGAGGTCAGGCGTTGGCAATTATGTCGACGAGGCTGTCGATGTCGGCCTCGGTCTGCATTTCAGTTACGGCGATCAGGAGCCTGTTGGGGCCGGTCTTCACTCCGGCGAGGATGCCCCGGTCGAGGGCCCGCTCAATGATGGTGTCGGCGTCGAGATCGGTGTCGATGGCAAACTCATTGAGAAATGGCTTGCCGGGGAAAGCCGCACGCGCCTTGCCGGTGGCTTCGAGGCGCTGCAACAGCAGATGAGCGCCCCGGTAGCCGGCCTCGCACACCTCGCGCAGCCCCTCGGGGCCCATCAGCGAGAGATAGACGGTGGCGTAGAGGGCCATCAGTCCCTGGTTGGAGCAGATGTTTGATGTGGCTTTCTCGCGGCGTATGTGCTGCTCGCGGGCCTGAAGGGTGAGCACAAACACGCGGCGGCCGTCGGCGTCGGTAGTGGCGCCTACAATGCGTCCGGGCACCTTGCGCATCAGAGCCTTCGACGCACACAGGAATCCGAGATAGGGGCCGCCGTAGCTCAGAGGCATGCCGAGGCTCTGGGCATCGCCGGTGGCAATGTCGGCGCCCCACTCGCCGGGAGTGCGGATCACGCCGAGGTCGGCGGCTATGGTGTGCATGGCAAGGAGCGCCTTGGTAGCGTGAACCTCGTCGGCCAGTCCGGTATAATCCTCAAGGATGCCGTGGCGGTTGGGACTCGCCACAATCACACCTGCCACGGGATTGCCCGAGGCAAGCATTTCGGTGAGAGCGGCCCGGTCGGTGACGCCGTCATGTTCGGGGACTACCGACAGCTCCACTCCGTGGTAGCGGGCATAGGTGGCCACCACGCTGCGGGTGGCTTCGTCGACAGTGGCCGAGATGAGCACGCGGCGGCGCTTGCGGGTGGCGGCCACGCAGAGCATCATGGCTTCGGCGGTGGCGGTGGTGCCGTCGTACATCGAGGCGTTGCTCACGGCCAGTCCGGTGAGACTCGCCATCATGGTCTGATACTCGAAGATATACTGGAGTGTGCCCTGGCTTATCTCAGGCTGGTAGGGGGTATAGGCGGTGAGAAACTCGGAGCGGGCTATCACGGCGCCTATGGCTGCGGGAGCCATGTGGTGGTAGAATCCGTTGCCGGCAAAGCATACGGCTGCGGGCCGGTTGAGATCGTCGAGCGAGCGGAAGAAGTCGCGGACCTCTTTCTCGCTCATCTCGCTCCCGATGGCGTAGTGGCGCCCGAGCAGGAGCTCGCGCGGCACATCGGCATATAGCTCCGCCTCGCTCTGCATGCCGCAACGGGCGAGCATTGCGGCGCGGTCGGCGGGAGTGTGGGGGATATATCTGTGCATGGGGGGAAGATATGGGGCGTGGGAGTGGGGTTGGGTCAATGGGCTCCTTCGGCCTCGCAGTGGGCTTTGTAGGCTTCCTCGTCCATGAGGCTGTCGAGCTCGGAGGATCGGTGAGCTCAACCTTTATGATCCAGTTGGCCACGGCGTCCTGATTGATGAGGCGGGGATTGTCGATGAGATGCTCGTTGATCTCCACCACGGCGCCCGACACGGGGCTGATGAGGTCGCTGGCGGCTTTGACGCTCTCCACGGCGCCGAAATCCTCTCCGGCGGTCACATCGTCGTCGACTTCGGCATATCGACATACACAATGTTGCCGAGGGCGTGCTGGGCATAGTCGGTGATGCCGATATAGGCAATGTTGCCGTCGACACGTGCATATTCATGAGAGGGGCTGTAGTAGGTCTTCATATCTTGGAATGGTTTTTCAGGGTTGATGTATGGTTAAACGGGGGGATATTATTTCTTGTAGCTTTTCTTGAAAAAGCGCTTCGGCACCACGGCTACGGGGAAGGTCTTGCGGCGCACCCTCACCGAGAGGCCCTCGGTGCCTTGGGCAGCGTAGCGGGCGTCGATGAGAGCCATGGCTATGCTCTTGTCGACCGACAGACCGCGGTAGCCGGTGGTGACATGGCCGATCACTTCGCCATCGGGGCTCAGCACCTCGGCTCCGTGGCGCGCTATGGCACGGTCGAGAATCTCGAGGCCCACCAGCTTGCGGCGCGGGCCCTCGGCCTTCTGCGCGGCACAGGCGTCGCGGCCTATGAATCCGCCCTCCTTGTCGAGCTTGACAAAGATGCCGAGACCGGCCTCGATGGGCGATATGGAGTCGGAGAGCTCATCGCCATAGAGCGGGAGGCCGACCTCGAAGCGGAGAGTGTCGCGGCATCCGAGGCCGCAGGGTTTGCACTGGCCGCTCTCCACGAGGCGGTCCCAGCAGTAGGCAATCACGTCGTGGGCGCCATAGAGCTCAAAGCCGTCCTCGCCGGTGTAGCCGGTGCGGCTCAGGAGTATTGGCTTGCCGTCGTGGGGGTTGGTCACCTCGGCGGCGGTGTAGAAGGCGAGCTGCGAGCCGTCGATTCCGAGCACCCGGCTCATGACCTCTTCGGCCAGAGGGCCCTGGATGGCTATCTGGGCGGTGAGGTCGCTCACATTGCTTATGAGCACATCGTAGCCGGCAGCGTGGGAGGTGATCCACTCCACATCCTTGTCGATATTTGAGGCGTTGATCACAAGGAGATAGTTGAGATGGGATAGCTTGTAGACGAGCAGATCGTCGACGGTGCCTCCATCCTCGCGGAGCATCATGCCGTAGAATATCTTGCCGTCGGGGGCGCCGGTGATGTCGTTGGTGAAGATGTGGTTGACAAAACGTTCGGCATCGGGTCCGGAGACAGTGACCTCGCCCATATGGCTTACGTCGAACACTCCGCAAGCCTCGCGTACCGCTTTGTGCTCCTCGGCTATGCCCTCGTATTGGATAGGCATATCAAATCCGGCAAACGGGCTCATCTGGGCCCCGAGCTTCACATGACGGTCGTGAAGCGGGGTGATTTTGATTCCTTCGGTTGTTTCCATGGCTGTGACTGTGGTCAGGTATTATAGTGTGGTTTGTTAAAATCAGAATAGCAGGTCGATGAAGCTGTCGGGGTGAGGCCGAATATCACCTTCGACGGATCGGTCCCGGAGGCGAGGAGAGCGGCGCGGACGCTCTCGCGGTCGTAGGGGCTCCGCGGAGCTTCGACAGCAGGTCGGCCTCAAGATCGCCCAGCAGGAAGAAGTCGCCTTTGAGGCTGAGGCTGTCGATATTGCCGCCACGGGTGGTGATTGTGACATCAAAATCGCCCGCGCCCTCGATGCGTTTCGAGAAAGAGGCAGATCCGCGGGGTCGTGGCCGTGGAGCCACATATCGGTGTAGTATGGCTCCTCGATCTGAGCTATGAGGCCGAGATCGTCGGGGGTGAGCACCACATCCGAGTCGGTCATGAAGCTGCGGGCCCGGGCCATGAACTCGTCGAGCGATAGGTCGGGGCGGTAGCGGGTGATGCAGGTCACGCGCGATCTGACGCTCTCTATCCCCTTGCTGCGCAACTTTGCGGCCGAAGGGGTCAGGGCCGCGGCCATGCGCTCGGTGTCGACGCTGTAGAGCATGGTGCCGTGGGCAATGCTGCGGTTGCCGATGCGATAGAAAGCACCGCCGCTCACCTTGCGCCGCTCCGGTCCTATGGTGACATCATTGCGGCTCCCTGCCTCGGCGTCGAGGCCGAGCGACCTGAGCAGGGCCGCCACCTTGGCCGTGTAGGCGGCAAAGGTGGCCGCAGTGTCGGCCCCCGACGCCGTGATATAGCTCATCATCACATTGCGGAGGTCGGAATAGACACATCCGCCGCCACTCTTGCGGCGCACAATGTCGATGCCGTTGGCGCGGCAATAGTCGGTGTTGACCTCAGTGTCGAGAAGCTGATGGCGCCCTATGATCACCGTTGGCTCTACTATCCACATGAAAAAGTAGTCGTCGTCGGGCGATAGGTAGCGCGCGGCAAATTCTTCTGTCGCGAGATAAAACGGGAGCCTGCGGCGCCCTTCGGGTAAGACGATGTATTTCATGGCTATGCGGTAGGGATGGATCAAGGTGGAAAGGAGTGTCGGCACCGGTGTCGGGAGGCAGTTTCTTTCCGATTACAAACTTAATCAAAATCCCGCTACAAAACAGCAAATGTCGCAAAAAAAAAATTGGCCGCCGCCGGGCGCTGAGCGGCGCGACCGGCGGCGACACGGGAGCGTGCGTTAGCCGCCAAGCCGCCTTGGCGGCGCACCTGATAGGTAGCCCGCGGCAAGAGCGCGCGTAGCCGCCGCAGCCGCGGGTCAGCGTGGCGCCCTGCGCCCTCGCTCAGCGTCAGCCGAGCCCCTTGGGCGGGATGGGGGTCACGGTGTGGAGCTCGGCTGACGCTGAGCAATTTTCTTTGCGCTCTCCTGACCTCACTCTGCGGCGGCTACGCGCGCCTTTGAGTGAGGCTACCATTCAGGTGCGCCGCTACGCGGCTTGGGCGCTACGCGCCGGATGGGCGACGCGGAGGGCGTCGCGGACGGGCGGCGACGAGGGGGCGCGTTAGCGCAAAAAGCCCCCTTGGGGGCGTTCTCTTTTGGGTAGCCCGCGGCAAGAGCGCGCGTAGCCGCCGCAACCGCGGGTCAGCGTGGCACCCTGCGCCCTCGCTCAGCGTCAGCCGAGCTCCTTGGGCGGGGTGGGTGTCGCAGTGTGGAGCTCGGCTGACGCTGAGCATTGTTTCTGTGCGCGCTGTAGACCTCACTCTCCGGCAGATACGACACGGAATGAGTATGCGGTCATCGTAGATTATCAGGGATAGGATAGACCATGAAATATACATGATCGGCCTCTAAATCGTAGTTGACGGTGATGATATTTCGGCGAGCACGATCTACCGTAAACCACATGGCTTTGCCCACCACGAAGCGGGCCACCGGATTGCCTTCTGAGTCGAGCACCATAAGGTAGGCATCTGTAATATCTTCATTCTCAGTCATTGCAGAAGGTTGAAGAATGGCCACATTGTTGTCGGATATGGCAGCGCCGGTGATAAAACTCTGGTGCATATCATTTGCGGTGAGTGAATATGGATCGACCTCGGAGCCAATGGCAATCTTCCGGATGAGATTGAAATCGGATCCGTAGATCGCTATCCACGGCATGACGTGGTAATAGACAATATATGAAGCGCCGTTGCCCATCGGGACAAGACCGCATTGCGACACATAAAAAGCTTCCTTAGGCTGAAATTCAAATTGAGCCGGAATAATGTTTATTGAATCGTTGCGGGGATTGCAATTGAAAAGTTCAGCTGCTTTGGGTATTTCAAGATTTATGCCGGCGATAAGCGAATCATTCATGAGATAGACCGATTCAGGATCGAGAAATTCAGATGCAGGAATGCGCCACACTGTCTCGATGTCGGTAAAGGGATGCACGCCAAACCGTAGCAGACGTTTGGTGTCAGGATCAAAAACAAGAATCTGTGGCGACTCAGGATTTCCGGTCCACTGTCCGAAATAGAAGGCTCTCGTAAGCTCTCCAGGGCCTGAGCCTTTGACTATCAGAGAGTCCACGAGGTTAAAGTCGCGGTCGTAGACAGCAAAAAGATGTTTGGAGTGACGAGTAGGGCAAATAATGTAGTCTCCGGCACTATGTATCATGTAACTGAGTAGGTATTCGCCATTCTCAGGATCAAAACGCACGCCCTCCAGCACCTCCTCAATAGGGAAATCGGTGATAAGGGCAGGTGT
>PDYJ01002378.1_pt1 | contig 12600 bp, 21 predicted proteins | sample 1430841 | NCBI WGS metagenome assembly PDYJ01 (sample SAMN07237672, study PRJNA390542) | Gut metagenome, whole genome shotgun sequencing project. | isolation source: fecal pellets | host: Mus musculus | place: USA: New York, NY | collected 2016-10 | reverse complement strand
GGTTGATGATGATGGCGATTGCGAGTGCGGTCTCGGCTGCTGCGATGGCGATTCCGAAGAGGGTGAACATCCATCCTTCCATCGAGGAGGGGAAGAGGTAGCGGTTGAAGACCACAAAGTTGATGTCGACCGCATTGAGCATGAGCTCAAGGGATATGAGCATGGCTATCATGTTGCGGCGGGTCAGGAAGCCGTAGACGCCGCAGCAAAACATCACGATTGCGGGAACGAGATACCAGATCAGTGTAATATCCATTGGTGAAATGTTTGAATTAGCGTTTACGTGCGATTACTACACCGCCGATTATGCAGGCGAGCAGCAGTACGCTGACGGCCTCGAACGGCAGAAGATATTGTCCGTAGTTTGTGCCGAGCATTGCTTCGCCGATGCGGTGCATTGACGGGTTGGCCATAGAGGGCAGCGATGTAAAGAGGTCGGCTGAGCGTGAGCAGAGTGCCCAGGCGCAGGCTCCGGCTGTGGCGAGGGCGCCTATGAGGCGAGAAATTTTTTGCGCGAGGTTAACTGCTTGCTGTTGTCACCGGGATGAGTCGTGAGCAGGATTGCAAAGACGAAGAGGACCACTATACCGCCGGCGTAGACCGCAATCTGAACCGAGCCGAGAAACTCATAGTCGAGCTTGAAGTAGAGGGCTGCGGTCGCGAAAAGGACGAAGAGCAGATATGTGGCCGCACGCAGGATTTTGCGTGTGGTGACAGTCAGTACCGAGAAGATGACAATCGACAGGGCGATTATCCAATAAAAGATTGTACTTCCTACTGATTCCATATACTGTGATAGTAATTAATTATCGTGATTGGTGATGAAAAGAGGTTCAGTTTGCGGCACCGGCGTTTTTCTCGGCTTCGCGTTTTGCCTTGAGGGCAGCAGCTTTTTCGAGCGCGGCGCGGATCTTGGCCTCTTTTTCAGGATCGCCCTTTGCGGCGGCGAGTGCCTTTGCGGCGGCGTCGTCAGCGGCTGGAGCCTGGGCTGCGGGGGCGGCCGGAGTGGCGGCTGCGGCTGCTTTTTGGCTGCTGCTGCGGCCTTGGCTGCTGCTATTTTGGCTTCTTTCTCGGCTTTCATCTTCTCGATCTGCTCAGGGGTGGCTGAGGTTCGGGCTTTTCAGGGAGATAGTTGAGAAGCTTGACGAGTTTGCTGCGGGTGTAGAGCGCCTGCTCGAAGTCATTGCTGAATTCAAGGGCGTCAGTCGGACAGTTTGTCACGCAAAGCTGGCAGAAGGTGCAGCTTCCGAGATCGTAGTGATATTTGTCGAGTTTCTTTTTCTTTTTGCCGTCCCATGTTTCGACGGTCTTGATGTCGAGGGAGATGGTGTTGTTTGGGCAGACACGCTCGCAGGTGCCGCAGGCGATACATTTGTGGTCGCCCTGGTCGTCATACTTGAGTGTAAGGATTGCCCTGAAGCGGTCGGCGACAGGCAGATTGTCTCGGTTGTCGGGATACTCTTCAGTGATTTTGGGGGTGACAAATTCCTTACCGGTTACCTGCATGCCTTTTACAAGGCTGGCTATGCCGGATCCAAGATTTGAGAAATACTCTTTTACACTTCCCATGTCAATTGTACTCTTTCGGTTATGTGCTGTGGATGTTATGATCGGATTATTTTTTTTGCTTTGCCGCCGTGTCAGTCTCTTACCTGTCCGCCGACTATGTCGAGAAGCTCTGTGGTGATGCTCTGCTGGCGGAGTTTGTTGTATTCGAGCTGAAGCTGTTCGAGGAGTTTCTTGGCGTTGTCGTTGGCACTCTGCATGGCCATGATGCGGGCGGCTTGCTCCGAGGCGCGGTTTTCGGTGAAGATTTCCTGCATGACGGCCAGAAGGAACATCGGGAGGACGGAGACGAAGATCGTCGGGGCGTCAGGCTCGAAGATGTAGGGCCGGCAGAGGGTTTTGGCTCCTTCGGCCGCGAATGATTCGGGGCAGACGGGGAGAAGGGCGTCGCAGCGGGGACGCTGGCGGCTGACCGACTGGAAGTTCATGTAGAGAATTCTCACGCTGTCAAACTCGCCTGCGATGAAGCGTTCTTCAAGGCTGCGGGTGAACTGCTTGACGGCTTCGCCGCTTGATTTGGAATCGACTCCTTCAGCGTGGCTCACGGTGATGCCGGGCAGGGCGGTGAGGCGTCCGGCGGCTTTGACCATTTTGCGGCCTACGGGATCAGAGTGATCCTGACCTGGTCGCCGTAAATTTCGCGGAGCTGGCCGATGGATTTGACGAGTTCCTTGTAGATATTGATGTTATAGGCTCCGCAGAGACCGTCGTCACTGCCGAGGACCACGATTGCCACCGAGGCAACGTCACGCGCCTCGGTGAGGGGTGATGAGAACTCGGCGTCGGCTGAGAGGAGGTTGCCTATGATGTTCTCTATCTGCTGGCGGAATGGCAGGAGGCGACGGAGATCGCCCTCGGCACGGTGCATCTTGGCCGAGGAGATCATCTTCATCGCGCCCGTGATCTTCTCGCTGGAAGCCACGGAGCCGATTCGTCCTTTTAGTTCGCGGAGTGTTGCCATGTGAGCTTTGGTTGCTGTTCTTCTTATTTATATGATCCCGAAATTTCAGCTGCTGCTTCGGTGAGCTTGGCGTTACGTCGTCATCGAGCTTTCCGGCGCGGATCGACTCCATGACTTCAGGATATTTGGTGTTGACGAGCTGGAGGAAGTTTTTCTCGAACTCGGCAACTTTGTCGAGGGGCACGTTTTCAAGCAGGCCTTTGGTGCCGCAGTAGATGACGGCCACTTCGTCTTCGACCTTCATCGGGGTGTACTGGGGCTGGATGAGCAGGCGTTCGTTCTTGCGGCCTTTGTCGATGACGCGGGCGGTCACGGGGTCGATGTCGCCGCCGAATTTGGTGAACGATTCGAGCTCGCGGAACTGTGCCTGGTCGATCTTGAGCGTACCGGCCACTTTTTTCATTGATTTGATCTGTGCGTTACCACCCACACGCGATACGGAGATACCTACGTTGATGGCCGGCGGATGCCTCGGTTGAAGAGGGCGGTTTCGAGGAAGATCTGGCCGTCGGTGATGGAGATCACGTTGGTTGGGATGTAGGCCGAAACGTCGCCTGCCTGGGTCTCGATGATGGGGAGCGCGGTGAGCGAGCCGCCGCCTTTGACTATGTTTTTGAGCGAGGCGGGAAGGTCGTTCATCTGGCTTGCCACCTGCTGGTTTGTCGATGATTCTTGGCGGCACGTTCGAGCAGACGGCTGTGGAGATAGAAGATATCGCCGGGATATGCCTCGCGGCCTGAGGGGCGCTTGAGAATGAGCGAGATCTCGCGATAGGCCACGGCCTGCTTCGATAGGTCGTCATAGACGATGAGGGCGTCGCGGCCTGTGTCGCGGATGTATTCGCCGATGGCTACTCCGGCAAAGGGGGCGTAGTAGCGCATTGATGCGGAGTCGGCGGCGGTGGCTGCGACTACCACGGTGTAGTCAAGCGCTCCGTGCTGGCGGAGGGTCTCGACGATGGCTGCTACGGACGATGCTTTCTGTCCGATGGCCACGTATATGCAGTAGACAGGTTTTCCTGCCTCGAAAGTTTGCGCGCTGGTTGATGATGGTGTCGATGGCGATGGCAGTCTTGCCGATCTGGCGGTCACCGATGATGAGCTCGCGCTGTCCGCGGCCAATGGGCACCATTGAGTCGATTGCTTTCAGACCCGTCTGGAGCGGCTGCTTGACGGGCTGACGGAAAATAACGCCGGGGGGGCCTTGCGTTCGAGGGGCATGGGGAGGAGTTCGCCCTGGATGGGGCCGCGGCCGTCGATAGGTTCGCCGAGTACGTTGATCACGCGACCGAACACGCCGTCGCCAACGTGGATCGAGGCGATCTCGCCTGTGCGCTTGACGGTCATGTTTTCAGTAACGTTGTTGACTTCGTTGAGGAGGATGACACCCACATTGCTTTCCTCAAGGTTGAGGGCTACACCTTTCACTCCGTTTTCAAATTCTACAAGCTCGTTGGCGCAGACATTGTCGAGACCGTAGACGTGGGCTACTCCGTCGCCTACTTCCAGAACAACTCCTGTCTCTTCGAAAGACACTTTGGAGCTGACGTTCTCCAGCTGCTGTTTTAAGACCTGAGAAATCTCGCTTGGGTTTATCATTTTGGTATGAGGGGGATGTGAAGTTGGTTAGTTGCTTAAAAGTTTCAGACGCAATTGTTTGAGTTCATCGGCCACAGAGGCGTCAAGCTTCTCGTTGTTGATTGTTACGGTGAAGCCTCCTATGAGGGAGGGGTCGACGCGATGGTGATACTCCATTGTTCCGCCGTCGAGATGGCGGAGGATGAGTTTGCGTAGCCGTTCTTCCTCGGCCTGCGCCATCGGGGCGGCAGAGGTGACGGTGACAAGGTAGATGTGATGCTGGCTGCGATATAGCTTCATGTAGGCAAGAGCTATGTCACGGGCGGCATCAAGGCGGTTGTTGTCAGCTAAAAGCTGCAGGAAGCGGGCATAGACTTCATCGTTTCCTGAGGCTCCGGCAGCGGTTGTCAGGAGTTTCATCTTGTCGGCTGCAGGGATGAAAGGGGTTGCCTACGGCCTGCTGGAGCGACGGCTCGGAAGCGAAGGAGCTTTCAAGTGCGTGCATCAGGTCATAGATGCGTCGGTCGGCCTTCTTCTCGGAGGCGAACTCGAAAAGCGCTTTTGCGTATCGGCTTGGGATGAGACCTTGATTCATTGCTTGGTGGTTGGAACCTTAGGGTTAACGGATGATGAGAGTAGTGGAAGTTTAGAGGGGAGGCTGCCGGAAATGCGGAGCTAAGCTTCTTGCCCTTGCCGCTCCGGTGGCGGCGGCCTGAGCGGCTGCCGGCCCGGAACGGCTGGGTGAATATCAGTTCTGTTTTTCCATTTCGTCAAGCAGTGAGCTTACAAGCTGTTTTTGGGCTTTTTCGTCTTTCATCTGATTGCGGACGACTTTCTGTGCGATGTCGAGGGCAAATGACGAGACTTCGTTGCGGAACTGCTGTTCGGCTTGCTTGCGTTCCTGTTCAATTGACACTTTTGCTGCGTCCATCACCTTTTTGGCTTCGGTTTGCGCTGCGGAGCGGGCTTCTTCGATGATCTGGGTTTTCATCTTGTCGGCTTCGCGGAGCATGTCGGCCTGCTGGCGACGGGCGTCGGCTATGTATTTATCCGCCTCTTCGCGGGCATGGTCAAGCTGTTGTTTGGCATTTTGAGCATACTCCACACCTTTGTCGATGAGGTCGGCTCGGTCAGACACTCCTTTCATGATCGCCGGCCAGCCCCACTTCCACAGGACGAAGAAGAGGATGGCGAACGATACGAACATCCAGAATATCAGACCGAAATCAGGCGTGAAAAGTTCCATTTTTTCAGATAGATGAAGCTTGGAGATCAGCCCACAAACATTGCGAGGATACAAACGATAACAGCGAAGAGGGCCACACCTTCGATAAGGGCGGCGATAACGATCATGTTACTGCGGATGTCGCCGGTTGATTCGGGCTGACGTGCGATAGCTTCCATGGCGGATCCACCGATCTTGCCGATGCCGATGCCGGCGCCAATTGCTGCGATTGCTGCACCGATGCAAACGCCGATGCCGAGGGTTCCTTCGATAGCTGCTAAAATCATTGCTAACATAATTGCGGGAGATTAAAGGGTTATTTTGATTTTTTTGGTTATGCGTGGGTTTCTGTGCCCGTGGAGGCCGGGAGGCCGGGGCGTGGGGGTCTTCTTCCTTCTTGTGGTCTTCATGATGGCCTTCTTCCTGGCCGAGGGCTATGAAGAGGGTCGAGAGCATGGTGAACACGTAGGCCTGGATGAAGCTCACAAGCACGTCGATCAGAAGCATGAACACCGAGAAGATGATGCTGACCACGGCTGTGGCGCCGGTCACGACCGGACCCATAGCTGCGAAAATGAAGATGAGGAGGGTGAGCACGATCACGATCATGTGGCCGCCCATCATGTTGGCGAACAGACGGACTGTCAGCGCTGCGGGTTTGGTGAACACGCCGAAGATTTCGATGATAGGCATGATCGGGAGGGGCCATTTGAGCCACCAGGGCACATCGGGGTTGAAGATTTCTTTCCAGTAGTGTTTGGTGGCGAAGATGTTGGTGATCAGGAAGGTGATTATGGCAAGCACGAGAGTCACGGCTATGTTGCCTGTGAGGTTGGCGCCGCCGGGGAAGATCACTATCAGACCCAGGAGGTTCATCACGAGAATGAAGAAGAATACTGTCAGAAGATAGGGAGCGAATTTGTTGGCCTTGTTTTTGAGGGTGGGTTTGATGACACCGTCATAGATGAAGAGGATCACAAATTCGATAGCTCCGGTCATCTTTGCGTGGGGCTTTGAGGCCCTGGTTGCGGTGCCAGCGGGCAACCGAAAGGATGCTCCAGATGACCAGCAGGACTGCGATGAAGACGCCGCAGACGTTTTTGGTGATGGAGATGTCAACGGTGGGTTTCACTTCCTTGCCGTCGATTATCTCCACTACTTTTCCCTTGTAGGGGCTGTCTTTTCCGGCTATGCGGAAAAGCGCCGAGCCGTCGCGGTATTCCTTTCCGTGGTCCACTCGCGCCGAGGAGAATACGTGGAGTCCGTCACTGCCCCAGACTATTACAGGCAGGGGTATGCTTTTGTGGTGATTGAACGGCACTTCCCAGCCGTAGCGATCGCCAAGGTGCTCGAAGATGATGCCCTGGGCGTCAACGGCTTCGCTTTTCTCCTGAGAGTCGGCCTCGTGACCGGAGGCGCGGCCCGCAAGGGGAAGCAGAAGGGCCACAAAGGCCATTGCGATTGCTGCGAGAATATTTCGTTTCATCATCACCATTATTAATATATGCAGACTGACACGATGTTGCTGTCGACATCGACTATTCCGCCACTAACGCTGATGCGCTGCTCTTCGCCGTCGGCGGCCGCGGTGTAGCGGATTTCACCGGGGGTCAGAGTTGAGATCAGAGCGGCATGGCCGGGGAGGACGGTGAAAGCGCCGAGCGCACCGGGAAGATGCACTGCTTTGACTTCTCCCTGAAAGAGGATGTCTTCGGCCGAGATGACTTTTAGTATCATGCTTTATCTGCTGTTTTGAGAGATTCGGGTGGAGTGGATATGCTGGAGAGGGGTGCTTATTTCGAAACCTCTGCGAGGAGTTTCTTGCCCTTTTCGATGGCTTCGTCGATGGTGCCGACGTTGAGGAATGCCTGTTCGGGATATTCGTCCATCTCTCCGGAGAGAATCATCTTGAAGCCGCGGATGGTCTCGCTCAGGGGCACCATGACACCGGGCAGGCCGGTGAACTGCTCGGCCACGTGGAACGGCTGCGAGAGGAAGCGCTGGGCGCGACGGGCGCGGGCTACCACGAGTTTGTCTTCGTCGGAAAGTTCGTCGACACCGAGGATGGCGATGATGTCCTGAAGCTCATTGTATTTCTGAAGGAGCTGTTTGACAGCCTGCGCGGTGTTGTAGTGGTCTTCTCCGATGATGTTCGGGTCAAGGATTCGGGAGGTTGATTCCAGAGGGTCTACGGCGGGATAGATGCCGAGCTCGGATATCTTACGCGAGAGCACTGTGGTGGCGTCAAGGAAGCTGAAGGTGGTGGCAGGCGCGGGGTCGGTCAAGTCGTCGGCAGGCACGTAGATGGCCTGGACAGAGGTGATCGAACCGTTTTTGGTTGAGGTGATTCGTTCCTGAAGGGCACCCATTTCAGATGCGAGGGTGGGCTGATAGCCTACAGCCGAAGGCATACGGCCGAGGAGCGCCGACACTTCCGATCCGGCCTGGGTGAAACGGAAGATGTTGTCGATGAAGAGAAGGATGTCCTTGCCGCCGCCGTCCTGATCGCGGAACTGCTCGGCCACGGTGAGGCCTGAAAGAGCCACACGCAGACGTGCGCCCGGAGGTTCGTTCATCTGACCGAAGACAAGGGTTGCCTGCGACTGGGCCACCTGATCCATGTCGACATCAGCGAGGTTCCACTCGCCTTTTTCCATGCCTTCTTCAAATTTCTTGCCATATTTCATTACGCCGCTCTCAATCATCTCGCGCAGAAGGTCGTTGCCTTCACGGGTACGCTCGCCGACACCGGTGAACACCGAGAAGCCGTTGTGGCCTTTGGCGATGTTGTTGATGAGCTCCATGATGAGCACTGTCTTGCCCACACCGGCGCCACCGAACAGACCGATCTTACCACCCTTGCTATAGGGTTCGAGAAGGTCGATGACCTTGATGCCGGTGAAGAGAATTTCGGTACCGATTGTCAGATCGTCGAATTTCGGCGCAGGCTGGTGGATCGGGCGGAGTTCTTCGCGCTTCAGTTCGGGAAGACGGTCGATGGCATCGCCGATCACGTTAAGGAGTCGGCCTTTCACCTGCTCGCCGGTCGGAACGGCGATGGGACGTTCGAGGTTGTCGACACGCATTCCGCGGCGAAGACCGTCGGTACTCTCCATAGCCACACAGCGCACGGTGTCTTCGCCGATATGCTGCTCAACTTCGAGAATGAGCTCTCCTCCCTCCGGACGTGTTACCTTGAGAGCCGTGTAGATCGGGGGGATGAGATTGTCTTCACCATCGAAAATCACGTCGACCACAGGACCGATTACCTGGGCGATCTTGCCGAATTTTTCACTCATCGCGTTTATAGTTTTTTGGCGAGCAGGCCTGTCAGTTGGTCTGATGGCCGGCCGTTTGGTTAGTTTATTTTGTGTGAGAGATATTTTTTGTGTTTAGAGATACAATCCGAATGTTACAACAATTACCATGAGCACAAGGTTGAACAGATTGATCGGAAGAAGGTATTTCCATTCGAGTGTCAGCAGCTGGTCAATACGCAGACGGGGGAAAGTCCACTTGAACCAAATGATGATGAATGAAAGTGCGATCGCCTTGCCGATGAACCACACAAACGATGGTATATAGTCCATTACGTGGTTGAACGCGTCAAGTCCGGGGATGTGGAGAGGCATCCAGCCGCCGAAGAAAAGGAGGGCGGCGACACCTGACACGATGAAGAGGTTGAGATATTCGGCAAGATAGAAAAATCCGAAGTGAATACCGGAATATTCGGTGTGGTAGCCGGCGGTAAGCTCACTTTCGGCTTCAGGAAGGTCAAACGGGCCGCGGTTGGTTTCGGCTGTGCGGCGATCATGAAGATGACAAAGGCGATGATGGCCGGAATGTGGCCTGAAAAGATGAACCACAGATGACTCTGGGCTTCAACGATGCCACCAACCGACATGGTTCCGGCCATGACTACCATCGTCACCACGCAAAGTCCCATCGAAAGCTCATAGCTGACCATCTGCGCTCCTGAACGGAGGGCGCCGATGAGGGTAAACTTATTGTTTGATGACCATCCTGCCAGAAGAATGCCAAGCACGCCGATCGAAGAGACGGCAAGGAGGAAGAAGATGCCGACGTTGAAGTCGATGATCTGAAGTCCATTGCCCCACGGAAGCACGGCAAACGCGAGCATCGAGGCTATGATTACCAAATATGGAGCCAAGGCGAAGAGAAATTTGTCGATATGATTCAGCGAGATAAGCTCTTTGATGAGAATCTTGAACATATCGGCGATACTCTGCATCAAGCCCCAGGGGCCAACACGGTTCGGGCCGAGACGGCACTGGAAATAGGCGCACACCTTACGCTCGAAAAGAATGTAGAAAAGGGCCAGGACTGCATAGAGCAGCATCAACCCTACTCCGATGAGCAGACATTCGAGGGTCACGGCAGCCCATTCGGGGATGTAGTCCGTGAGGAAAGAATGAAGCCAGGCGGTTCCTACTGATAAGTCTTGCATATTGAAAAGTTACTTATAGTTTACTCTCTGTGTTTTTTTGACTCGTAATTTTTCACTTGAATCTCTGTTTCTGCGGCATCAGATCCGGATCAGCGGTCGATGTCAGGAACAATATAGTCAAGCGAACCTCCGATTGTGATAAGGTCGGCGATCTTCTGTCCGTCGGTGATGTGGTCGACCACAGCTGCGGCAGGAAGACACGGAGGTGCTATCTTAAGACGATAGGGACTTGTTGTGCCGTCGCTTTCAAGATAGATTCCGAACGTGCCGCGGCAGCCTTCAACCATCTTGAACCAGTGGCCTACGGGGAGCTTGAGCACTTTGGGCACCTTCACGCAGTAATCGCCTTCGGGAATGTTGTCGACAAGCTGTGCGATGATGCGCGCGCTCTGGACCATTTCGTCCATGCGGACTTTGAAACGGGCCATCGAGTCGCCTTCCTCGCGCACCACTTCTTCGAAATCGAGTTCGGAGTAGATGCTGTAGGGGGCACACTTGCGCACGTCGCAGGCCCAGCCTGAGCCTCGGCCGTTGGGGCCTGTCACAGCCCAGGAGATGGCGTCTTCACGGGTGAGCACACCGACGTTTTCCATTCGGTTGCGGGCAATGACGTTGCCGGTGAATATCTTGTTGTACTCCTTGATGTTTGCGGGAGCACGTCGAGAAGCGCGTGGACATCTTTCACGAAGTCGGGATGCAGATCCTGCATTACGCCACCGATGCAGTCATAGTTGAAAGTCATGCGCGCGCCGCAGGTCTTCTCCATGATGTCGAGAATCTGCTCGCGGACACGGAGGGTGTAGAAGAGCATGGTGGTCGCGCCGAGGTCCATGCAGTAGGTGCCGATGAAGAGACAGTGGGAGGCGATGCGCGAAAGCTCGTCCATGAGCACTCGGATCACCTGGGCACGGCGCGAAATTTCGATGCCTGCGGCCTCTTCGATGAGCATGCAGAGACAATGGTGATAGGGATGCGCCGAGAAGTAGTCGAGACGGTCCATGAAGTGGAGGGTCTGCGGATAAGTCAGCTTCTCGCATATCTTTTCAACTCCGCGGTGGATATAGCCGAGGTAGATATCGATCTTCTTGATGGTCTCGCCGTCAATTGCAGTGCGGAAACGAAGCACACCGTGAGTTGCCGGGTGCTGCGGGCCGATGTTGACCACGAAGTCTTCCGGCTGGAAGATGCGGCGCTCGTGCTTTTCGATTTTTCCGTCGGCAGTCTCGGTCCAGACGTCGGTGAAGTCAGTCTGGCGTTCGTTTTCAATCGAGACAGGGTTGATCGAAGGATCTTCGTCATAATCCTTGCGCAGGGGATAGCCTTTCCAGTCGAGATTGAGGAAGAGGCGGCGCATATCGGGGTTGTTGATGAAGATGATCCCGAAGAAGTCATAGACCTCGCGTTCATAGACGGTCGCGATGGCCCAGAGATCGAAAATCGAATGGATCAGCGGACGCTCACGGTCGCCGGTAGCCATGACCTTTACGGCGAGGTGAGTGTTGAATTTTGTGGAAGTGAGGTAATAGACACAGCCCATACCGTTTTCCTTCCAGTCCATTACCCACGATTGTCACAAGGAAATCAAATGAGAGGTCAGCGTCGTCGCGAAGGGTCTTCGCGAAATCGTGCCACTTGGCGTCGGGTACGGTCACCTGCATTATATCGCCGTCTTCAATGACAGCCTCAGGCAACAGCGTTGAGATCTTTTCCCGGATGTTGGACATATTATATGTGTATAATAATGTGGTGTATTATCAATGAAATCAGTCGTTCACTCCGGGAACCGGATGTGCTTTAAGAAATTCGGCCTGCTTTTCCTGGCGGTTGACACCTCCGAAGAACTTCTCGACCTTGATCTTGCGTGAGAGCTGCATGATACCATAGATCATGGCTTCCGGACGGGGAGGACAGCCGGGGATGAATACATCTACCGGAACAATATCCTCAATGCCCATAGCCACGTGATAGCTCTTCTTGAACGGACCGCCTGAGATGGCGCAGCTGCCGCAGGCAATCACATATTTCGGCTCTGCCAGCTGATCGTAGAGACGGCGGAACACGGGCACCATGCGGTGGACAATCGTACCTGCCACCATCATGAAGTCGGCCTGGCGTGGCGAGGCACGGGCAACTTCCCAGCCAAATCGCGCCATGTCATAACGGGCGGCTCCAAGCGACACAAATTCGATGCCGCAGCAACTGGTGGCAAAGGTGAGCGGCCAGATAGAGTTGGAACGCCCCCAGTTGATAAGTTTGTCAAAAGAACCGACAACCACGTTGGTGCCGCTCTCCTGAAGTTTCTTGACAAGATCCTCGATGTATTCGTTGTCCTTCCATGCCTCGTAGGGCATGCCTTGAGTAGTTACTTCCATTCAAGAGCTCCTTTCCGCCAGGCATAGACAAGGCCCAGCACAATGATTCCAAAAAAGACTGCGATCGCCGTGAGGCCTGAGGTTCCAAGCTCATGGACTCTCACTGCCCAGGGATAGAGAAACACGGTTTCTACGTCAAACATCAGGAAGAGTATGGCAAAAAGATAATATCCCACCTTGAACTGAGCCATAGACTCACCTCTGGTAGGAATACCGCACTCATAAGCCTCACCCTTCTGCGGGTTGAACGAACGTGGAGAAATGAGACCCGCAAGCCATAAAGCGATGGCGACAAGAGCAACGCCCGTCAAGAGCGCCACAACAGCAAGGGTCACATTCTGAATTGCCAATGCTATCATAAAGTAATTAATACGGTTTCTTTACTATAATACACTGTATTCCAGTGCGATAAGCAACATTAGGACTCCAAC
>PDYJ01000884.1_pt1 | contig 12648 bp, 16 predicted proteins | sample 1430841 | NCBI WGS metagenome assembly PDYJ01 (sample SAMN07237672, study PRJNA390542) | Gut metagenome, whole genome shotgun sequencing project. | isolation source: fecal pellets | host: Mus musculus | place: USA: New York, NY | collected 2016-10 | reverse complement strand
ATCGGTTTAATCATGATTGGGTTGGCACGTTGTATTGCGATGGTCATTGTATGGAATGAGCTAGCTCACGGTAATAATGACTATGCCGCAGGATTAGTAGCTTTGAATTCGATCTGTCAAATTATTTTTTACTCTATTTATGCCTACATCTTTATTAGTGTTTTACCTAAGCTGTTCGGAATTAAGACACAAACGGTTAACATTACCATGGGTGAAATTGCAAAGACTGTTTTTATTTATCTTGGAATCCCGTTTATCCTAGGGGTTTGTTCTCGTTACTTGATTATCAAGGGTAAAGGAAAAGACTGGTTTGAAGATAAGTATGTTCCTAAAATTAGTCGCATTACAACTTGGGCATTGCTATTTACCATCGTAGTTATGTTCTCGGTAAAAGGCGCTAAAGTGGTTCAACTACCTTTAGATGCCATACGTATCGCGATTCCTTTGCTTCTCTACTTTATTTTAATGTTCTTCCTCACTTTCTGGATTGCGAAGAGGTCTGGCACAAACTACCCAATCTCGGCCACGCAATCATTTACTGCTTCAAGCAATAACTTTGAACTAGCTGTTGCAGTAACTGTTGGTGTCTTTGGATTAAATTCTGGAGAAGCATTTGCAGCTGTTATCGGTCCAATGATTGAAGTTCCAGTTATGATGCTATTAGTTGATGTTTCACTTTGGATTAAGAGGAGATTTTATTAATTATGAAAAAAATCTATTTTTTGTGTACTGGTAATTCTTGTCGTAGTCAGATTGCGGAAGGTTATGCCAAATTATTACTCAAAAATCAATATGAATGTAAAAGTGCCGGTGTTGAAAAGCATGGTCTCAACCCTTATGCAGTAGAGGTTATGGCTGAGGATGGAATTGATATTAGTCAGCAAAAATCAAAGCTAATTGACTTAGATTATTTCAATGCAGCTGATTTAATTGTGACCTTGTGCGGTGATGCGAAAGACCGCTGTCCTATAATTCCTCCCCAAGCCCAAAGCCTTCATTGGCCCTTACCAGATCCAGCGCAGGCTAAGGGAACACACGAGCAGAAAATGATTGTATTTCGTCAGGTGCGTGATGAGATAAAAAAACTGGTTCAAGAATTAAATTAAGGGTCCATTTGTGATAAGTAGACCCAATCGAATGAATAGTTTCCGTAGTAGAAAAGTTTTGTATGCATGTTATAATATAGGTGCGATAGAAAAGATTATGCTGTTTTAACAACGTAAACACAAAAGACCGCTACCCCTGCCCGGGTAACGGTCTTTTTTCGCTTCAGCGACAAAAGCGTTGTGAGCTAATGACAACTAGACACGCCTATCGCAGATTGTTTAGCCACTAATCGAATACTTTTAGTAGAACTCCTACGAGCAGAGGCGCAATAAGCGAAGAAAAAATTACACTGAGCAAAGATAACTCGTATGAAGTTAAATTACTAGGGTCTATTTCTAGTAGCCTCCTATATAAAATGGAATCAAACAAGAAAATTCACTGCTATTCACTGCTCTATTTTTAATTACTTTTTCTTCTTAAGGGAAGCACTTAAGTCAATTCACCTGTCAAGTTGAGCAAGTATTTTTTTCAGATCATCATCTTTTATAAAGTAGTACACCATTTTCCCCTTTTTTTGACGGTCTAAAATGTCAGCATCATACAGCATTCTTAAGTGATGAGAAGCGGTTGCAATACTACAGCCTAAAATATATGCAATATCACAAACACATAACGATTCCTGAGCGATTAAAGAGAAAATGATTTTCAACTTTTTCTCATCTGAGATTTTAGACAATACATAAAAGTATTTCTTAATACGTGATTTACCCAAGAATTCCGAGACCTTCATTACTTTATCTGTCTCAACCAATGTCTGATCACAAGTAATGTCAGCACTTTTGCTTTTCATAGAATCACTCTGCCTATTATTTAATTAAATTAATGAAAAGTTGAATTGATCCATTTTCGATCAAAACGGAACCACCAATAAAGATATAAACGATTCCTATAAACCAACGACTATATTTTTCAAGAACTGTACCTACAGTTGGAATACTAACCGACTTCTGGGCAATAAAAACTAATAAGAAAATCATTATCAAAAACACAATTAAAGTTATTAATAACTTTGGTAGTGCCAAACTAATAAAGTAAGGTACAAATAATCCAACATTATCAGCACCACAGCTCACAATAGTAATGAAAATCAAGGTTTTAATCAAATTATTTTGATTTGTATCTTTCAATTTTTCATTAGCCATTTTTTCACCGTCTGAATCTCCCAAAATTAAAGCCTTTATTCCCAAAAAGACAGGAATTATTCCTAGAAAACCTAATAATCGTTTATCAGGAACGTAATGTAAAATGACAGCAAAGAACAAACTAACTAATATCAAAAGCCCAGACCCAAGAAATTGGCCTATATAAATATCTCTAACACCCTTTTTATCTTTAACTTTCGCAAAAAAAAGCATCAGAATTATTAATAAGTCAATAGCAGTACTCCAGTAAGTCACCACACCAGCAATAATTGTTCCTAACATTTCTTATTTCCTCCAAAATAATATTCAAATATATATTTGAATATTATTTTGGAGTACTCAGATTGAAACATCAAGACACCTTGAGAATTTTCTTTAATAAATAGTCAAAAGCCAAATTTTATTTGTAGGTGTCCAGATACCATCTTTTTCTGTTAAGCCTATGTTAAATTCTTATGCAGTAAAAGTCATGACTAAAGACGGAATTGATATTAATCAATAAAATCTAAACTGATTGACCTAGATTATTTCAATTCGGTTGATTTAATTATCACGTTATGTGGTGATGCCAGATATCGGTGTCCAGTAATACCACCACAAGCTAAAAGTATTCACTGGCCATTACCTAATCCGGCACAAGCAAAAGGCACACATGAACAAAAAATGATTGTGTTTCGACAAACGCGCGATGAAACTAAAAAAACGTATTGCCCAATTAGTTTAGGGGCTATTTGTAATAAATAACCCCTAAAGAATATTGATATAGCAAACCCCTGCATTCTATAATCGGAGTACAGGGGTTATTTTCATTTAAAATAAAGTAATCCCCCTTAATTTAAGAGGAAATTATTATTCATAATATAAAGAATCTCCTTAAGCTGTTACAGGTTCAAAACGGACTGTCAATTTTTGATTAGTTGCATCAGCAATTTCACTTAAGACATTAATAGACACATTCATTTTTCCACTTTCAATTCTGGCAATAGTTGATTGCGGCTTTCCAACCATCTTGGCAAACTCACGCTGGCTCATACCGAGTTTGTCTCGGAGATTATGAACTTCAACGGCAACCTGTAATTGCTGGTTTTCTTCTTTATATTCTCTAGCAAAAACAGTCCTTTTCTGGCTTCGTTTTACAATGTACTCATCAATTTTGCTCATGTTTATGGCTCTCTTCATAAATATCGCGTCTACGCAATTCCCTTGTTGTAGTAAGAGATAATTTCTTATAAAAAAGTGCACTGGCGACCACCAATGCACAAGTATACGTTGTTTGGAGCTGATTCCTTTTGGGGACGTTCTTTCGTGGTGTATGGCAGTACACCATAATAGAAGCGCTTTTGCTAAACTTATCAGCCCAACTATTGAATATAATATTTCATTAGACAGCTACATTATAGCATGAGTTAGCAACTTTATCGACCGTCTGGCTTAATGTCAGGCGGCTTTTAATTTTCTATATACCTTACTAATGGATTAATTATATTTATTGGACATGGAAGCAACAATGTACTTCTATGTCTATTTATTTTTGTCATATATAATTGACACCAAATTTAAGTAATGATAAAATCTCTAACATAGATGTCATATATATGTGTCATGAGGAGGGACCAAATATTTGAACCGTGTTAAGCAATTTCGAAAAGATCAAGGATTATCCCAGTTAAAGCTAGCTCAAAAAATTGGAGTAGCTCGTCAAACTATCAACTTAATTGAAAATAATAAGTATAACCCCTCGTTAGAACTTTGTATTAATTTAGCTAAAGCATTAAATACTGATCTTAATTCACTATTTTGGGAGGAACATACAGATGAAAGAAACAATCAGCACCAAAATCATTAAATGGTTTTACGGTATTCATGGACCATTAGATGAATATCGCCGCAATGAACTCAATCGAATCGGTAATAATATTGCCATATTTTTATTATCAATAAATATATTATTAAGTTTTATTGCTAGCCTTTTAATGCTTAGTACTAATAATTCTGAACTTACTCTTGATATCGTAGTAAGCGTCCTACTATTAACTGTTTTCGCTTCTTTAGGCTATATTCTATATGAAACTAAACGCCATCATTTAACAGAAATTGATGTTGAAGCCAAAACAGGAGGGCAAGACTAAACAAAAATTTATTAAAAGAGCAATTGGCTTAGGAATTTACTTTGCAATTGTAATGTATGGATTAACAATCCTTATCGATTGGCTGCCTAATAAAGGGGCCTTAATTCCATTACTTACAGAACCTTCTACAATTAGTAGTGCTATTGTCAGTGGCCTTATCTACGGACTATTAATGGGTACTTGGGAAATACATCAAATCAAAAGCGATCCTAATGATAAAAAGGTAACTCAAAATCATTTACATCAAAAGTATTGGTTAATTTTATTTATTATTATCGTTATTACTAGTCTCCTGTTAATACATAGATAATCAGTTTTACAAAAAAGAGACAACATTATGAAACTTAATAATAAACTTATAATAATTTGTTACATCTTAAATTACTTTTTTGTCCTCAAGATTTATGGTAGTTTTCCTCCTCGTTTGATACTATTAGATAAATTAATAGGTAAGAGGAGTAACTTATGAAATTAGATAACAATAACGGGTTAATCGTTCCTTTTTGTTCAGCGTTAAATACTTTATTTATTATCGGTATAATTGTCCTCAATAAATATTGGGATACATTACCAAATCTACTATTTTTTCTATATATGCTTCTTATGATAACTAATAGCGTGATCTTAATTATTTATGCTGCTAAAAATAATCAAAAGTAAAACTAAGATTACCTATAATACTTAAATATCTTAGATTAGATCAAATAAGTCGAGAGAAAATTATTACAGCAATTTAACAATTATGTAACAACCGCCACCCTTAAGATATTTTTCATATCTTCTTCACAATATCATCATATAGTAAAAGAGTGCACAAATTAGTTGCATGCATAAAAGAAAAAACAAACAATAATTCAGGAGTGAATAATTATCGCTAAGAAAAAAACAATATCAAAAGTCCTTGCTGCTGCCTTAGGTGCTGCTGGTGCATTAGCTGTTGCTAACACTGCAAGTGCTGACACACAAGTTCAAGTACAATCAGGAGATACAGTTTGGGGATTTGCTCAACAATACGCTACTACTGTTGATTCAATTTCTACTGCTAACCAATTAGCTGACCCTAACGTAATTTACGTTGGTCAACAATTAGTTATCCCATCTTCTGCTATCAGTACTGCTTCTGCTGCCGCAACCGTTGCTGCACCTACTGCAACTGATAACACTACTGCTAGTCAAGCAGCCGTTGAAACTACTGAAACAACAGCTACACCAACTACTCCAGCTGTTTCTACTACAAACGCAAGCAATGTAGCCGACCAAGCACAACCAACAACAGTCGTATCTGCTGCTTCTGATAACAATACTGCTGCTCAAGTTAGTGTTGCATCCCAAGCTCCAGCCCAAGTAAGTGCTGCTTCTGCTACTATTAACGTTGCTCAAACTAGTGCTGCAAATACTAACAACAACGTTACTACTTTAGCGGCTACTACTAACACTGCAGCTCCAACACAAACTACATACGCTGCTACTGAAGCAGTTGCTACTCCACAAAGCAACACTACTGTTCAAAGTACTGCTGCTGTAACTGCTACTCCAGCAACTTCAACTGCTGCTGGCCAAGGTAATGGTTCTACTGCTAATGCGGTTGCCGTTGCTCAAGCACAAATTGGTACTCCATACGTTTGGGGTGGTAACCAACCAGGCGGATTTGACTGCTCAGGATTAGTTCAATATGCATATGGTCTTGGTTCAAACTACCGGACTACTTACCAACAAACTAACCTTGGTGCCCACCACAGTGATATCCAAAACGCTCAAAGTGGTGATCTTTACTTCTGGGGTCCAGATAGTGCTCCTTACCACGTTGCAATCGCTACTGGTAATGGTAGTTACATCCAAGCTCCTACACCAGGTCAAAACGTTCAAACTGGTAACATCAACTACTACACTCCTAGTTTCTACATCAGCATGAACTAGGATACGAGTAGTACAATTATTGAGTAAGATAGAGGCTTTTCTTCTACCTTACTCTTTTTTCTTAGCAAATTTTAATAATTATATTGACAGCTTTATTATCATTGGTTATACTTAACAACAATCAATTATGTAGGGAGTAAGTATAATGAACGTATATCAAACTATCAACGTTAATACTCGTTGGCAAAGCCGGTAATTCAGGTTGTTTCGTCATGGATGCGACCTGAAGAACAGATTGCATCTGTGCCGGCTGAGTTTGATGTTCATTTCAGTCCGCATGGATCCACATGCGGACTTTATTTTGCCTTTCAAAAAGCGAGGGTCCGTCATGTGGGCTCTCGTTTTTTTATTATTTTGTGAGGTGAGATTTTAGATGAAAAGAATGTATAGTTTAATTGCAATTATTATCGCTTTCCTTTGTTTCGCATTCTTTAGAGAAAACAATGGATTCGTAACTAAGCAACGAATTCCAAAAGTTGGTGTATTAACCTTGATGCACCACCCAGCGTTAGATGAGATTTACAAAGGATATGTTGATGAATTGGCAAAGGAAGGTTACCACAACGGTAAGAATATCAAGATTGAGTATCAAAATGCGAATGGTGACCAAAGTAATCTTAAAACAATGGCTTCAAAACTTGTTGATGATAACTCAACTGTTCTTTTTGGAATTACGACCCCTGCTGCTCAAGCATTAGCTAATTCTACTACCAAAACACCAATTGTACTTGGCGCTGTTACTGATCCAAAAGCAGCGGGACTAGTTAAAAATAATCAACACCCTGGCGGCAATATCACCGGAGTATCTGACCAAGCACCAATTCGCGAGCAACTCAATTTGATCAAGCAATTCATGCCGCGAATGAAAACACTGGGAGTCATCTACACTTCAAGTGATGCTTCAGCAGTAGCCGGTTACCACCAAATCAAACGTAAATGTCGCAAGATGAATATTAACTTAAAGGCCTATTCAATTGCCAACAGTAACGACTTAAATCAGGTTTCCGAACAAATGCTTAGCCAGGTTGATGCAGTAATTGTACCAACAGATAATACGATCGCTGGAGCAATGCAAACCTTAGTTAAGAATGCCGATGCCGCTAACAAACCAGTCTTCCCGGCAACTGACACAATGGTTAAGCAAGGTGGCGTTGCAACTTACAGTGTTAACCAACGTGCTTTAGGTGTCCAAGGTGCAAAGATGACGGTTGCAATCCTCAAAGGCAAGTCAAAACCAGCTGATACTCCGATTGAGTACATGAAGCATGGGACTCCTGTTCTCAACATTAAGCAGGCTCGAAAACTTAATTTACAAATTCCCGCTCAATTTGAAAAGGATGCAGAAACGAAAGGAGAGGTTTACAAATGAATCTAATCGTATCATCAATCGGTCAAGGACTATTATGGGCTTTACTTGGTCTTGGTCTTTACCTGACTTTTAGAATTCTTGATTTTGCTGATATGACTGTTGAAGGGACTTTCCCTCTTGGTGCTGCCAGTGCTGTCGCTGCAATCACACATGGCATTAATCCCTTTCTGGCAACTTTAATTGCGATTGGGGCGGGAATGCTCGCTGGTTTGATCACTGGATTGCTCTACACTAAAGGAAAAATCCCAAGTTTATTAGCGGAATTCTAACTATGACCGCCGCCTACTCCGTTAATCTCCGTATTATGGGTAAATCAAATGTTTCGTTGCTTGGTCAAAAGACTCTCTTTAGCGGCGAATTCATGCGAAGTCTGCCCCAATACTTTGATAGTGTCTTCTTGGGAATAGTTACGATTGCGATTATTACCGTAATCCTGGTTTTCTTCCTTTCAACTGACTATGGACAAGCTTTTATCGCAACTGGTGATAACCCTGTAATGGCAAAATCATTTGGGATTCATACCGACACAATGGTCATCATCGGCCTAATGGTGTCAAACGGAATCGTTGGCCTTTGTGGTGCGTTGATTGCTCAAAACAATGGATACGCTGATATTAATATGGGAATTGGAACGATTGTTATCGCCCTTGCCTCAATCATTATTGGTGAAGTAGCCTTTGGTGAATTAACGCTTAACCAGCGACTTGTCGCCGTTACTCTTGGTAGTATCATTTACCGAATCATCTTACTTGCCGTGCTACAACTTGGTTTCTCAGCAAACGACCTCAACCTTATCTCCTCAGTTGTTCTTGCAATCTGCATGATGTTGCCACAACTTGAAGAACGCATTCACCTTAAAAAGCCAATTTTGAAAGGAGTCCGGCCTCATGAATAAACCTATTTTGGAATTACAGGGCGTCAAAACCATCGTTAATAAGGGCACATCTAGTGAAACCACTATTCTTAAGGGCTTAAACCTTAAAATTAATGAGGGAGACTTCATTACGATCGTTGGAACGAATGGTGCTGGTAAATCGACCCTTTTTAATGTCATCGGCGGAAACCTGCACGCTGACGAAGGAAAAATTTTGCATAATGGACAAGATATTACCAATACGACAGAAGAACAGCGAACGGCTTTCCTATCCCGTGTTTTTCAGGATCCAAAACTAGGGACGGCTGCGCGAATGACAGTTGCTGAAAACATGCTATTAGCAACTAAACGTGGTGAACGTCGCCATCTTATTCCCCGGAAGCTCAAAAGTAATATGGACCGTTTCACCAAGTTAGCTGCAACAATGAATAACGGTCTTGAGAATCGTATGAATACAGCTACCGGCGCCCTTTCCGGGGGACAACGGCAAGCATTAAGCTTTTTAATGGCAACAATCAAACGACCTGACATTATTTTGCTGGATGAACACACTGCTGCTCTTGATCCGCATACAAGTCTAAATTTATTACACGCTACTAATGAACGGATCACTAAAGATCATTTAACTGCCCTAATGATTACCCATAACCTTGAAGATGCCTTAGAGTATGGGAATCGTCTAATCGTGCTTAAAGATGGTGAAATCAAAGCAGATTTTAATGCAGAGCAACGAAAATCTCTTACCCCTGAGAAACTTTATACTTATTTTGAAGGATAATTTGACTATATACCATTTTCGATATATATTAAGTATATCGAATTTGATATATAGGAGACCTAATTATGAATTGGTGGATTATTTTTATCACATTTCTTGCCGTAAACCTCGATTTCTTTTTTATCTTAATCTTTTTACTCGAAAGGTATAACTTTCGTGATGTAATCATTGGCTATCTTGGTGCCCTTCTTGTTCTAGTTACCATCAGCTTTTTACTAGGAAAAACTCTCGCCATTTTCCTCCCTGAATGGATTTTAGGAATACTAGGGATCCTGCCTATTTACATGGCTCTACATGACAGCGATGAAGATCCCACTCATACCGAAAAGCACGGCCCAATTATTACCACCTTAATAACCTATCTGGCGGTTTGCGCTGGTTGTAACCTCTCAATTTTCTTACCAATTTTAACGAATCTTACCTTCCAGCAATTTACTCAGGCACTTCTTTTTATCGCAGTCCTTTCAATTGCGATCGTGATTCTCATTAAGGGAATTGGTAATATTCCACTAATTAAGCAAGCAATGCAGCGTTATAGTGAAACCTTAATGAAAGTTATTTATATCGGTGTTGGTTGTTATGTTTTTTTGGGACAGTGGATTAATTACACACCTTATCCACCTTCTTTAGTTTGGTATAATAATTACTAAACCGATTAAAAGGAGGAGCAGCAACCATTGTCTTCCACACAAGCCTTTATTGACGAAGCTGCTAAAATCTATAAAGTTTTAAGTAATAGTACGCGTTTAAACATCTTGTATTATCTTCGGCACTATAACGGTGAAGCTGATGTTAAAACAATCGTCAATGATCTTCATCTTGTGCAACCGATCATCTCAAAGCAACTCGGTATTTTGTATCGCTACCAGTTAGTCAGTCGCCATAAAGAAGGGACCCGCGTTTACTACGCTTTAGATGATCCTCATGTTATTGAAATGATTGATGACATGCTAAAACACGTTAAACACGAAATAAAGGGCGAACCACATCCCCGAAATTTATATAAATAAAGAGTGAACAGGAAACAACCATCAAAAAAGGTTATTCTCTATTCACTCTTTTTGTTATTGATTATTTTTCACTCTTTCGTTTTCCAGAACCAAAGAGACTAGCAAAGGCAGTTACAAGGCCTAAACCAATAATTTTGGACTTTTGTATAAAAAATTTAATGAAATAATCAGTCTTTCACTTTGTATTCTGATTAGCGTAAAATGATTAGCAGATTGTTAAAAGGAGATTTAAAATGGACGAGCTATTTGAACATTCTTCAATCAAGCGAGCATACTTTACGCTAGCCTTACCGGTTGTGTTAAGTATGGCTGTAACCTTGATTTATAACATGGTTGATACTTTTTTCGTGGCTAAAACCGGAAACCCCAATTTAGTTGCCGGCGTTTCCCAGGGAGCACCGATTTTTACGTTAATGATTGCTCTTGGGGATATCTTTGGTCTTGGCGGAAGCTCAGTTATTTCCCGCTTATTTGGTGAACACCGTGATAAATTAGCACGCTTTGTCAGCGGTTATTGCTTCTATGCACCGATTATTTGTGGAATCATCGTTACTGCAATAATGATTATCTTTCAAACACCAATTTTGCATTTATTGGGTGCTTCCCCTGCTACTTGGCAATATGCACGAGAATATTACTTAGTGATCGCTTGGGGCGCGGTTTTCATTATCTTTGGACTTTCACCAACTAATATTTTGCGAACAGAAGGTCTAGCCATTCAGTCGATGATCGCTAGTATGGTGGGGACCGGAATTAATATCGTTTTAAATCCAATTTTTATTTTTACATGTGGACTCGGCGCGGCTGGTTCAGCGTTGGCTACTGTAACAAGTACTGTTATTGGCGATATTTTAATGATTTATTATTTGCGAACAAAGAGTAAAAAGTTGACGACTTCAATTCATGAAACAAAAATCGGCTGGAAGCTTCAATTTGAAATCTACGCTATCGGAATCCCGGCCTCGGTCACTAACATCATGGCAACGTTTGCGGTTGCGTTAACTAATCGTTACTTGATTGTTCATGGCGCGGATAGTGTAGCTGCCATGGGAATTGCGATGAAGGCAAATATGATCATCAATATGGTAATGGTTGGTTTTGCATTTGGCGCGCAACCCTTGATCGGATACGTATATGGCGCTAAAGATGAGCAGCGATTTAATAAAGTTGTTAAGTTTGATATTCAAGTCGCTGCTAGTATTGCCTTATTTCTCACAGTTATCCTTTTCATTTTCGCTCCCCAGGTTATTCGCATTTTCATGAGTGATCCCCAAATAGTAAAAGAAGGTGCCTTGATGCTTCGCTGGCTGTCAGTTTCGACTACTCTTGCTGGTATCATTCTTGTTTTTACAACCATGTTCCAATCAATGGGAAAAGCAACGCCTGCATTTTGGCTCTCATTCTGTCGTCAGGGGTTGATTTTCGGGGTAGTGATTAGTATTTCCGCAAAATTATTTGGTTATACTGGAATCATTGCTGCTCAGGCTATTTCCGATTGTTTAACCTTTATCCTGGCACTTATTTTCTTCTATTGCTATAGTCCACGTTTTAAATAAAATAGATTTAGACATACAAAAAAGGCCTCTACCGTTCAACTTTTTCAAACGTTAGAAGCTTTTTTTAATTTATTCAGTTATTTTTCGATCAAAGTAATGAGCCAGTTTAGCTTCTGGATAATATCCAGTTACCTTTTCTTTCGCCTGTCCATCCTTAAAAAGGACTAGACTTGGGACACTCATTACTTTATACCGTTGTGCAATTTCTTGATTTCCATCAACATTCATCCGCACAAACTTGATTTTATCGCCGTATTGTTTTTCAAGCCTCTGCATAGCTGGTTCCATCATTTTACATGGACCACACCATGGTGCCCAAAAATCAACAACCGTCATTGAGCCTTGAACATCCTTATCAAAGGTCTCAGCTGTTGCATCAATTGCCATTTTATTCTACCTTCTTTTTCTGTGATCTACGTATAAAGTGAATAATAATCGTTACCGCAAAAACAAGCAAGATAAAACTACCGAAAATCCCTGATGGAATCTCGATGTCAATTGCAGGAATCGTCAAGAAGAGCTTAATAGCAATCACAAAGATTAAGATATATGCCATCGGTTCTAACTCGGGAACTTTGCGCATCAGTTTCATGATAACTTCAGCAATTCCTCGCATACATGCAATCCCAATCAGACCACCGATTAAAACAATAACCGGATTATTAGAGACAGCTAATGACGCCAAAACAGAATCAATGGAGAAAATAATATCCATAAATTCGATCTGTAAAACAACTGTCCAAAAAAGCTTTCGTCCAGTTAAACG
>PDYJ01002402.1_pt1 | contig 12650 bp, 14 predicted proteins | sample 1430841 | NCBI WGS metagenome assembly PDYJ01 (sample SAMN07237672, study PRJNA390542) | Gut metagenome, whole genome shotgun sequencing project. | isolation source: fecal pellets | host: Mus musculus | place: USA: New York, NY | collected 2016-10 | reverse complement strand
TTAGCCTCTGACAAGGCTCTCGCCGACACCCTCGACACCTGGATCAGCCGTGCGGCCCGCTTCATAGCCTCCCTCAAAGACGCCGACGGCAACCCCATTCCGGTAATCTTCCGCCCCTGGCATGAAAACTCCGGCTCATGGTTCTGGTGGGGCAAAGACAGTGCAACTCCTGAGGAATACATCGATTTGTGGAAACGCACCCGCCGGGGCTTCGACGCCGCTGGTGTCGACAATGTTCTCTGGGCCTACTCTCCTGACAAAGACCTCACCCGCGAGGAATACTTCGCCACATATCCAGGCGATGACTACATCGACATCCTCGGCACCGACATCTACCACTTCGACGGCGAAAAAAGGTGTGGAGCAGTACACCGGACGCATCCGTTCGCAGCTCCCCTTCGTGGTCGACGAAGCTCGCAAGCGCGGCAAGATCGCAGCCTTCACCGAAACCGGACTTGAAGGCCTTGAGATAGCCGACTGGTACACCCAAGTGCTTCTTCCGGCCATCGACAGCATCCCCGTGGCCTACGTCTGCGTCTGGCGCAACGCCATCGAGACCGAGAAACCCAACCATTTCTACGTCCCCTACACAGGCCATCCCGCCGAAGCAGACTTCCGGAAATTCCACTCCACACCCCGACCGATATTCGTTGACTGACCCCTGATGCCACTCTCTCCCGGTCCACAGCTCAGTCATACATATAACAAAATCATAAAAACAGTCTCTAAAAGCCTCTAAACAGATGGATCTTTTCAATTATCGTAAAAATCTTGTCCTTGCCCGCTACGAGGAACTCGTCACCCGTCCCAACACCCCGATTCAGGGCAACGGCGTCTACGAGCGCTATGCCAACCCGGTCATCACAGCCGAAATGGTGCCCCCGACATGGAAATACGACTTCAACCCCGCCACCAACCCCTACTTCATGGAGCGCATCGGCTGCAACGCCACTCTCAACTCAGGCGCCATAAAGTGGAACGGCAAATACATCCTCATGGTACGCGTCGAAGGCAACGACCGCAAATCATTCTTCGCAGTGGCCGAAAGCCCCAACGGCATCGACAACTTCCGCTTCTGGCCTCACCCCGTCACCATGCCTGACACAGAAGATCCTGCTACCAACGTCTATGACATGCGCCTTACCCACCATGAAGACGGCTGGGTCTACGGCCTCTTCTGCGTAGAGCGTCATGATGACTCATGCCCCGGTGATCTCTCGGCAGCCACAGCAGCCTGCGGCATCGCCCGCACCCGCGACCTCATCAACTGGGAACGCCTCCCGGATCTGAAATGCAAGTCGCAGCAGCGCAACGTAGTGCTCCACCCTGAATTTGTCAACGGCAAATACGCCCTCTACACCCGCCCGCAGGACGGCTTCATCGACACCGGCAGCGGCGGCGGCATCGGCTGGGCGCTCATCGACGACATCACCAATGCCGAAGTAACCGAAGAGACCATCATTGACCGCCGTTACTACCACACCATCAAGGAAACCAAAAACGGCGAAGGCCCGCACCCCATCAAGACCTCCAAAGGCTGGCTCCATCTCGCCCACGGCGTGCGCGGCTGCGCCTCAGGCCTGCGTTATGTCCTCTACCTCTACATGACCTCGCTTGAAGAGCCCTGGAAGAAAATCGCATCGCCCGGCGGCTACTTCATGGCTCCGGTGGGCGGCGAATATATCGGCGACGTGATGAACGTCCTCTTCACCAACGGCTGGATCGCCGACGAAGACGGCAAAGTATTCATCTACTACGCATCGTCTGACACCCGCATGCACGTTGCCACATCGACCATCGACCGCCTTGTGGACTACTGCCTCAACACCCCTGAAGACGGACTTTCCACCTCAGAATCGGTCCGCACTCTCAACCGCCTGATAGACAGCAATCTTGAGATCCTCGGCGAATAAAACCCACCTGCGAATTGGCCCGATTGACTGACGATTGGGCCAATTCGCATTAAAAGGTTGGTTCTTTAACAAGCTCCAAGAAATACAAACTCCAGAAGTCAGCCCCCTCCGGGCCGACGCGAAACCTCTCCAACCCCCACATTTACGTCTTCTTACCTCAAATTCTGATATGGCTCCTTTAAAAGAAAAAATAGGCTACGGCTTCGGTGACATGGCCTCGTCCATGTTCTGGAAAGTCTTCAGCTACTACCTCCCGTTTTTCTATGCCAACGTATTCGGCATAAGTCTTGTAGACACCGGTGTGCTCCTGCTCGTCACCCGCATCTGGGACGCCGTCTCTGACCCCATGATGGGCATCGTCGCCGACCGCACCAAGACCCGCTGGGGCAAATACCGCCCCTACCTGCTGTGGGTGGCCGCCCCCTTCTCAATCTGCGGCATACTCCTGTTCACCACCCCTGACTGGGGCTATGCAGCCAAACTCGTATGGGCCTACGTCACCTACATCCTCATGATGACCGTCTACACCGGCATCAACGTCCCCTATGGAGCTATGCTCGGAGTCATGACCGACGACTCGCAGGAAAAGACCGTCTTCTCATCCTTCCGCATGTTCTTCGCCTACGGAGGCTCCTTCATAGCCCTCTTCGCCTGGGATCCCCTCTGCAAGTTCTTCTCCACCTCGATGGGCATGTCGCTCCAGAGCAGCTGGCAGTTTGCCATGATAGTGATAGCAGCCTGCTGCTTTGTCCTCTTCCTCCTGTGCTTCAACTTCACCCGCGAGCAGCTCACCACCGTCAGCTCGGCCTCACTCGGCAAAGACCTCAAGGCGCTGCTGACCAACAAACCCTGGTGGCTTCTCAACGGAGCCTCGCTCTGCTTCAACCTCTTCAACACCGTGCGCGGTGCCACTGTGGCATTCTTCTTCGCCGACATCATCGGAGGCGAACAGCACATAGCCATCTTCTCACTCTCGCTTCTCTTCTACTCCGGCCTCTTCCTCGGAGTCGGCGAGGTTGCCAACATGGTAGGAGTGGCTCTCGCAGTGCCCGTCACCAACAGATTCGGCAAGAAACCCACCTTCATTCTGGTCGACGCCCTGCTCATCATCTTCAGCGTGATCTTCTTCACCCTCTCGCCTGAGTCAAACGGCGGTCTGCTGATGATGCTCCTGCTCCAGATAGTCATCTCGGTGCTCACAGGCGTGATGGCGCCGCTCGTATGGTCAATGTATGCCGATATCAGCGACTACTCCGAACTGAAAACCCGCTCGGCCTCTACCGGCCTCATCTTCTCCTCGGCCTCTATGGCCCAGAAATTCGGCGGAGCCATCGGCGGCGCGGCAGTCATGTGGCTTCTCAGCGGCTGCGGCTACATCGAACGTACCGATGCCAACCAGGGAATGAGCATAGTCCAGCCCGCAAGCGCCATAGAATGTCTCTGGATGCTCATGACCTTCATCCCTGCTGGAGTTGCCCTCCTCTCCATGCTCATAGTCTGGCTCTATCCGCTCGGCACCAAAGAGATGAAAGATATCGTGGCCCGGCTCAAACTCCAGCGTGAGCAACCTGTTGATGACGATCCCGACCGCTTCGTCGAACCAGTCTGAAACGGCAGATTTTTGAAGTCGCTCTAAGGGATTGTTTTTAAACGACCTCTAACAATCTCTGAACATTCTCTTATACAGAACCCCGTATCAACTCTTCAGAAATGAATCAGGAAACTCTAAAAGTCTTCCGTCAGGAACTGCTTGACAACCTGACCTGCAACATACTCCCTTACTGGCTCGACCGGATGACCGATCCGCGCGGAGGCTTCTACGGACGCCGCGACGGTTCTGACAATCTCGACGCCGACGCTCCCAAGGGCGCCATACTCAATGCCCGCATCCTCTGGTCATTCTCCGCAGCCGCTCTCGCCACCGGAAACCCCGATTATCTCGCGGCGGCCACCCGTGCGCGCAACTACATTGCAGACCGCTTCATTGACCGCGAATTCGGCGGCGCTTTCTGGAGTCTCAACGCCGACGGATCGCCCCTCGACACCAAAAAGCAGTTCTACGCCATCGCCTTCATCATCTACGGTCTCGCGGAATACTATCGCGCCTGCGGTGATGAAGAGTCGCTGCGCCTCGCTACAGAGCTTTTCGACGCCATCGAGACCCATTCGCGCGACCGCGTGAAAAACGGCTATATCGAGGCCACCACCCATGACTGGCAGCCGATAGCCGACATGCGCCTGAGCGACCATGACGCCAACGCCTCCAAGACCATGAACACCCATCTCCACATCCTTGAAGGCTACACCAACCTGCTCCGCGCGCTGAAAGAAAAATGTCCGGCATCGTTGGAGACACGTGTGGCCGATGTAGAGGAAGGCACCGTCAATCTGCTTCAGATCTTCCTTGACCGCATCGAAAATCCCGTCAGCCACCATCTGACTCTCTTCTTTGACGATGACTGGAACATCCAGCCCGGAGCCGAGAGCTACGGACATGACATCGAAGCCTCATGGCTGCTGCTTGAGACAGCCCACGTCATCGGTGACCCGCAGTTGACCGCCAAGACCCTCGACCACACGGCCCATATAGCCCAGGCTGCCCTTCAGGGCCGCTGCGTGGACGGGTCAATGGTCTACGAGCGCCATCCCGCCGGAAACTATGACAACGACAAGCACTGGTGGGTGCAGGCTGAAAACGTCATCGGGCAGCTCTGGCTCGCGCAGTTCCACGGACAGCCCGTGCAGCTCGACCGCGCCCTGCAGTCATGGCGCTACATAGCCGACAATCTTGTGGACCCCGCCGGCGAGTGGCACTGGTCGCGCCGGGCCGACGGTTCAGTCAACACCGCCGATGACAAGGCCGGATTCTGGAAATGTCCCTACCACAATTCACGCATGTGCATCGAAGCCGTCAGATCTCTTGACAGCTTCATAGAGGGATAAGACCCCGTTCCGCTGATGGAAAACTTCATCGGTGGATGATGCCACCCTCCGGCAATAATCACAGCCCTCGCAGCGTTTATTAGAAAGCGCCGCGAGGGTTTTCGCTTTGCTGACAGTCTGACCGTCTGCGTCAGCCGCCACCGTAAAAAACGTGCTCTGCGCCACTCTTCACGAGCCGACGCAGAGCAATCATTATAATCAAAAAGCTAATTCTATTACGTTTTATGTCTTTTTGACTCGACAAAGGCGCTAAGGTTTAATATAAACATTCTGTTTTAACGCTATTTAACACAACGGACTCCATATGGGCAAATCAACTGCAACTCCTCTCGAACTCCTTGCTCCGGCCCGCACGGCCGACACCGCTATTGCCGCCGTCACGGCAGGTGCCGATGCGGTTTACATCGGCGCGTCGAGTCACGGTGCCCGCCGGGCCGCGGCCAATTCCGTGGCCGAGATAGGACGGGCTGCAGAATTCGCCCATAGGTTCGGCGCCCGGATCTATGCCACCGTCAACACGATTGTCTATGACGATGAGATCAGATCAGTCGAAAGGCTTGTCGGTGAGCTCTATCGTGCCGGTGTCGATGCCCTGATAGTCCAGGACATGGCCCTTCTGCGCATGGATCTGCCACCCATCGAGCTTCATGCCAGCACCCAGTGCGACATCCGTGATGTCGCCAAGGCCCGTTTTCTGGCCGATGCTGGCTTCTCACGCCTGGTGCTTGCCCGCGAGCTCTCTCTGAAAGAGATAGCCGAAATTCATGCCGCAGTGCCTCAGACTCCGCTCGAAGCTTTCATCCACGGTGCGCTCTGTGTCAGCTACAGCGGCGACTGCCGTGCAAGTTTCGTCACCACCGGCCGCAGCGCCAACCGCGGAGAGTGTGCCCAGATCTGCCGTCTGCCATTTGACCTTGTCGATGGCTCCGGCCGTCAGCTTGTCAGCGGCCGCCATCTGCTTTCGCTGCGCGATCTGAACCGCTCGTCGGTAATGCCCGAACTGGCCGGGGCCGGAGTCACCTCCTTCAAGATCGAAGGCCGTCTCAAGGACGATGCCTATGTCAAGAATACGGTGGGAGCCTACAGCCGCATTCTCGACCGCCTGGTCAGCGAGAGCGGCGGCCGTTATGTCCGTCAGTCGGCCGGAAGTGTCAGCCTCGGTTTCAGTCCCTCGCTCGAAAAGAGTTTCAACCGCGGATTCACCCCCTATTTCCTCACCGGGCGCGCCCCTGCCAAGGGAATGGCCTCAATGGCAAGCCCTAAGGCCATCGGCCAGAAGATAGGCACAGTCACCGCCTGCAATGCAAAATTCATCACCGCACGCCTCGACGCGCCTCTGGCCAACGGCGACGGTCTCGGATTTTTTTACCCCTGCAGGAGCTTTTACCGGCTTCAGGCTAAACCGTGCGGATGGCAACCGTCTTTTCCCGGCCTCGCCCCAGACCATTCCGGCTGGCACTGCGCTCTACCGCAACCGCGACAAGAATTTCGACGATCAGATCACCGCGGCCAAGACGCGCCGGACGCTGGCGGTCGACATGTCGCTCCACCTCCGCCTGCCCGACCGCCTGATGCTTGAGATGACTGACGAGCGCGGAGTCTCGGCCTCGGTAGTGGCCACACTCGACTCACCCCTGCAGACCGCCGTCACCCCGCAGGCCGCCCCGCGCCGCAAGATTCTCGACAAGCTCGGCGCCACCGTCTATCATGCAGGCCGTATAGTAGACCTTGCAGGCGATTATTTCATACCTGCCTCAGCCCTTGCCTCGCTTCGCCGCGACTGCGTGGAGGCTCTGGAGCGCGCCTCACGCATGACCTATTCCTATTCCTACCGGCTCCCTGAGAAGCCTGATGCAGGGCTTCCCCAAGGCTCTGTGCTTACGGTCCATGACAACGTGGCCAACCGCCTTGCCCGCGAGTTCTACAGCGATCACGGAGCATCGGCCATAGGCTCTGCCGTGGAAACCGGCGGAGACAACTCGCAGGCTCCGGTAATGACCACCCGCTATTGCCTGCGGCGCGAGCTCGGAAAGTGTCTTCGCGAACCCTCCGGCAAGGAATGGAAAGGTCCGCTGACCTTGATCAGCGGACCTGTAAGACTCCGGGCCGACTTCGACTGTCAGGCTTGCCGGATGAATCTTTATCACGTAGGAGAGTGAGACTTTTTCAGCTGTCCATAAAGACCAGATAGACGGCCGCTATCAGCAGGCAGAATGCCAGAAAGTGATTCCAGTGGAGCGCCTCGCCTTTGAAAAACACTATGGTGAAAATCGAGAACACCACCAGTGAGATAACCTCCTGCATGACCTTCAGCTGAAGCAGCGAGAACTGGCCGCCGTTGCCGGCGAAACCGTAGCGGTTTGCCGGAACCATGAAGAGATATTCAAACAGCGCGATGCCCCATGAGAGCAGGATCACCAGCATCAGCGGGGTCTGCGAGGTTATGACCTTCATTTCCGACAGCTTCAGCTGTCCGTACCAGGCGAAAGTCATGAAAATGTTGCTTATGACAAGCAAGCCCAATGTAAGCCATCCGTTCATTGTCTGAGGGAATTTTTTAGAAACTTGTCATGCGGGCCTTTTTGTCAGGAGCCGACAGCAGTTTGTCGAGTTTCCCGGCCGAGATGTAGTCGATGAGTATTTTATAGAGCACCTCATTGCTCTTGGCGAGAGTCACGCCCTTTTTCAGAGGCTCCATATAGTCATTGCCTGCGGCGAGATAGTCGATCGTGGCAAGGCGGTAGCTGCGTTTCGGGTCAATAGGCTTGCCGTCGATGGTCACGCTGTTGACAGCCTTGGTCGAGGGATCATAGACCGCCTTGACATTGCCGCTCACTCCGTTGCCGTCCTGCGCGGCCATGATGCCGAAGTTGTCTATCAGGTCCTGGCCCTTGATCTCGATGACTACTATAGAGTTGTCAAACGGAGCGATGTCAATGATCTCGCCCTGGGTGATGGGGCCGGCGGCAAGTGAGTTGCGGATACCGCCCTTGTTCATGATGGCCAGGTCGACAGGCTTTCCGCAGATTTCCTCTCCGCGGATCTTGACGAAATCGCTCAGCAGATTGAGCATCTCTGTCGACTTGCGTTCGAACTCGAAAGGCGAGTTGCCTATCACCTGCGAGCGCATCGAGTCGACTTTGGCGCGGTATGGGGCCACGATTGATTCGATCTTCGAGCCAACGCGGCTGTCCAGACGGCTGTCAACGGAGATCAGCTTGGCGCTGACCTCCTTGGTGTCAAGGTTGATGTCGATCTCGCCGAGGTTCACACCGCTTGATCCGGTCTGCAGCACACTGATAGTATCGCCGACGGCATTTGCCACTCTCCAGGCGGGCACTCCGGCGCGCTTGTCGGCCGGGTCAATCACCGTGTGGGAGTGACCGCCGATGACCACGTCGATGTCGCGTGAATTTCTGGCTATGTCAAGGTCGCTGTAGCCGGGCTCGTTGTCATAGCCGATATGGGTCACGGCAATCACCATGTCGGCGCCGTCTTTCTTGAGCCGGGCGGCCTCTTCGTTGGCAGCCTTTACGCCGTCTATGTATTTGAGACCGGTGTAGTTCGACTCGGTCACAATTCCCGCCGGATCAAGATTGATGCCGATGAAGCCCACGGTCTTGTCGCCGATCTTTTTCATCATCGAGGGCACAAAAAGGCCTTCGAGCGTCGATTCGCTGAAGTCATAGTTGGTGCTGAGGCGCACGGCGTTGAGCTGTTTCCACTCCTTGGCGAGCTGCTCCATGCCTTTGTCAAACTCGTGGTTGCCGAGAATCTGTATGTCATAGCCCATAGCGTTCATCACCTTGCGTTCCACCTCGCCTCCGAAGAGCGTATAGTAGAGCGACCCTTGCACGGCATCGCCTGCATCAATGAGCATGACGTTTTCATTAGCGCCGCGCACACTGTCGATCAGCACATCGCGCCGCGCCACGCCGCCGAGGTTGTGGCGGTCCGGGTCAATGGCCGAGTGAGTGTCGTTTGTGTGGAGGATCACAAGCCGGTTGGCCGATTCGTCTTTCTTCGTGCAGCTGCTCACGCCGAAGAGGGCCGCTAAGACACACGCTATCAGTAATCTGTTGAGTTTCATATGCTATATTGATATAATATCTAAATTACATTACAAACGGCACTTCGCAAAAGTTTCTCACTCCCGCAAAACGCATCGGCAAAATTAGCAAAAATCCTTGAATACCGGAGGCAAGAGGTTGTTTTTAAACGAGCTCTAAAAATCATCATGGCCGGCGAAAGACTTCGGGGCGCTCCGTAGGGGTGCTTACTGTCGGGCCAGACGGCGGCGCAGCCTGTTTGCCGCACGGCGCACCTCCTGCTCGTAAAGGCGGCGTTCGCGGCGGTTGCGCGGTCTGAACGGCTCCGGTTCTTCGTCCTCGGCATCATCGGAGTCAACATCCTGTTCGGCTGCTGCGGGGGCAGACACTGCCGCAACGGCTGCGGGCTCACGGTGTTTTCGGGCGGCATCGGCCACTCTTTCGGCGGCGCGCTGACGTGCACGGCGTGAACGCTGGAGAGCCTTGTCAATCTCCATGCGCAGCAGGTTGAAAACCAGAATCGTAGCGGTGTCTGAGCCGCCCGGAGGCAGAGTGCCGTCAGCCATATAACGGTCAATGCAGCCCATAGTCGCCTCCGCGGCGTCCTCACGGCCTACACTCCTCAGAGAGTCTCTTACGCGGTCTGAGATAGTGGAATAGAAGTTTTTTGATACCGGACAGAGTGGCTTTCGTGTATGTTTTTTCATAGCGCAGTAAATTTTGACTTTTAGTTTACCGCAAAGATAATCACCTCTGTCCCCCGTTTTAGTGCGATAATGCGGGAGAGGGCAAAAAACATAGTCCCCCGTTGCTTGCTGGACCATCCGGGCCTCGTCTTGCGGGCACCCGCTGCCTGCGGGCCATTCGGAGCCGGCCCTGCCGGACACCTGTTGCCTGCTGAGCCATTCGGAGGGGTAAATCGGTGTCCTCGGCCGGACACCACATTTGTTTGAATGTATTCCCCCCGACACCTGTGCGCAAAGCGCTTCGGTGTCGGGGGCTACGAGTAAACCGGTGTCCTCAGCCGGACACCTGCTGGGCGCAGCTCTGTCCGGGTCACGCTGCGTGTGCTGAGGCCGGATGGTGATGTCCGACAGGACATCGATTTACTCGTAGCCCGTGACACCGCAGCGCACAGCGCGCAGGTGTCACGGGTTTGCGATCCCCCCGCATGTGGTGTCCGGTCGAGGACACCGATTTACCGTCCCGGATGGAATGCTAATAATTATTAAAATATTTTGAATTTTTAATTTGTAAGCATATTTTTGTGAAAATATGAAATATTAAAAATAGTAAAACATGTTAAATTATTAATGTAATGATGAAAAAGTTATTTATCCTGCTAAGTGCTTGTGCTTGTCTTTTTAATTGATACAGTAAGATTAAATGTCAACAAGCAGATTGAATCAGATCTATTATATGAAATTCAGATCAAAGATTGACCTGTGGGTAGTTGTGGCGCTATTTCTGATCGTGGCGTTGCCGGTCGGGCTTCCGCTTTTCTATGCGTTTTCGTGGATAATGCTTGGGGTTGCCGTCATTACAGGGGCCATTCTTTGGTCTGTGACATTTGGAATAAGTTATGTAGTTACAGATCAAAAACTCCTGATCAGATGTGGTCCGCTCAGATTAGGGCAAGTGGATATAATGAAAATCACCGTGATAGAATCGACCGGCAGCATGTCGGCAGCCCCGGCGGCGTCATCTGACCGGATTGCGGTCTATTACAAAGGGAGCCGTCAGGCTGTGGTGATTTCGCCTGATGACAGGAAGGGATTTATCGATCTTGTCAAGGCGATCAATCCTGACATAACGCTCCGATTATAGAGCTGCCTCTTAATGCGTTACTGTATGTCGATCAGCTTGTGGGTCTGTAGCGAGAGTCGCCAGTGGGGGTTGGCGAGGATGTAGCTGACGGTTTCGGCGGTATTGGAGCCTCCGGCGTAGCGCGGTGAACTGCACGGCTGGAGGTAGTAGTGCATGGCCGGGAGCGAGTTGGCTATGGCTTCGACATCCTGACCTTCGTAGACAACTTTAAGCTCGTCGATGTGGCGCAGGCTGACCGAGATTTCTCCCGTCGGACCCGGTTTGGGCGAACAGGTCACCCAGTCAATCCCTTCGGGCAGAGGATTGGTGCCGTTGGTCTCGATCTGTATGAACCAGCCCTCGTCATGGAGCAGATCGACCAGCATCTGATCGAGTTGCAGCGAAGGTTCGCCTCCGGTGATGATTATGTGGCGTGTGGGATATTGCCCGATTGCCTCGACAATCTGTGCGGGGCTCATCAGAGTGTGTTCCTCGTGTCGGGTGTCGCAGAATCCGCATTTCAGATTGCAGCCGCTCATGCGCAGAAACACCGCGGGAGTGCCCGTGAAGTAGCCCTCGCCCTGAAGCGAATAGAAGATCTCGTTTATACGGTAGCTCATAAAAAAGGAGTAGTGGTGGTGGGGGAGTGTGTTGGGATTATTCGTCAGTTTCGTAGCTTGCCACGTTGCCCTCGCTTTCCTGCACGTCCACGCGGTAGCAGTGGGGAATCTGCTCGCAGATCCAGCGGGCAATGTTCTCGGCCGTGGGGTTGAACGGAAGAAGCTCGTTGAAATTGCCGTGGTCGAGATAAGAGGTGATGTGCTTCTTGATGTGGCTGAAATCGGCCACCATACCGTCGGCGTTGAGCTGGCGTGAGCGGCAGTGGACGGTCACAATCCAGTTGTGGCCGTGCAGGCGGCTGCATTTGCTTTCATATGACAGTTCGAGGCGGTGGCAGCCTGCAAGTTCGAATCGCTTGGTGATATAGTACATAAGTAACTCTCTCTCTAATTAAAGAAACTCTGAAATTTTTTTTGGGGGGTGTAACTCTTGTTTATGAAATACCCTCTTGTTCCTTGGCGCCGCTGACCGGATAGAGGCCCTGCTCGGCGGCAAGACGGAGCATCAGTTCGCGGGCTTCTTCGTGGTCGTTGTGGATCACGCCGTCAAGCACCGCGTTTTTGATGGCGCTCTTGATCTGGCCTACCACCGGACCGCCCGAAATGCCGAAGGTCTCCATGATCTCGGTGCCGTCGACCGGCGGCTTGAAGTTGCGGATGTGGTCACGCTCGTTGAGGTCTACCATCTTGCGGCGCACGAGTGCGAAGTTGTCGAGAATCCGGCGCACTTTTTCCTGATTCTTGGAGGTGATGTCGGCCTCGCAGAGAGCCATCAGATCTTCAATGTCATCGCCCGCGTCGTGGATCAGACGGCGCACAGCCGAATCCGTGACCTCGTCCTCCACCAGCGCGATGGGGCGCATGTGGAGCTCTACGAGTTTGGCCACATATTTCATCTTTGAATCCTGCGGGAGCCTCATGCGGCGGAAAATGCGCGGCACCATCTTGGCACCGATGAAATTGTGGTTGTGGAAGGTCCAGCCTATTTTTTCGTCCCAGCGCTTGTGACGGGCTTGGCTATGTCATGCATAAGCGCTCCCCAGCGCAACCACACGTCGTCGCTCTTCTCGGCCACATTGTCGAGGACGGCCATAGTGTGGTAGAAATTGTCCTTGTGGCCGCGGCCGTTGATCACATCCACCCCCTTCATGGCGGCCAGTTCTGGGAAGATGATGGCAAGCAGACCTGATTTCAGCAGCAGATCCCAGCCGGTTGACGGGCGGCGGGAGTGCATGATCTTCATCAGCTCGTCGACAATGCGCTCTTTTGAGATGATGCGTATGCGCTCGGCGTTGCGGCGTATGGCCTCGAAGGTCTCA
>PDYJ01000861.1_pt1 | contig 12660 bp, 20 predicted proteins | sample 1430841 | NCBI WGS metagenome assembly PDYJ01 (sample SAMN07237672, study PRJNA390542) | Gut metagenome, whole genome shotgun sequencing project. | isolation source: fecal pellets | host: Mus musculus | place: USA: New York, NY | collected 2016-10 | reverse complement strand
AGTGATACCGCGCTTCATCGGTTCATCCGATATGTCAAGGTGTATCGGCTTTCCTGTAAGCGGTCAACCATTTTGATACCGAAGGGCGACAGGCTACTGCGGTAGTTTGTCTCAGCAGTGAAGAAGCAGACCGCAGGCTCGATGAAAGTGTAGAAACTTTCCTCGGCTGGGAAGTCAGCTTCGTTTCCGGGCATCGCCGCCCAGAACAGTGTCGGGCAGTCGATGGTGTTGTGCCGTGGCATACAACCCATTGTCGCCAACTGGCCGCCGACATCATTCTTGATGCGCCGCAATTCCTCGGTGTCATCGCTCCATGCCATGATGTTGACATGGCAGCGGACGGAGGTCAAACCGTATGAATGTGCCTCGTTGAGATAGCGGTCAATCCACTCTTTGTTAATGGCATTGCTTCGGCTATACCTCGAAAGGCTATTCATATTGCGGGCAGTCTTCTCAAACTTTGCCAAGTTCTCATCGTGGTCATCAATCAGCACATACTGATTGACTATGTGGTTGCAGGGTAACAGCAACCCGATGGGACTTGCAAACGAGAGGCGGCAGTCACTCCGGTCAGTCGATAACCGCTCATAACGGTTATCGGTACTGACCTTTGCGGGGAGATCATCAGTGTCGGATAGTGTATGTAGACAGAGCATCTTGTCGCCAATCCGCATCTGACGTGCATCGAGGTCTATGTCCTCTAAGCAGGTAACATCATCCATTGTCAGCGACATATACTTCTCGATCAATCCGGATTCTTTTTCAGTGCCTACCAGCTCATCATCAGAGAGGCGACGCAGTTTGATATAGCCGGTGTCATTGATGATTCGCTCGAACTGTTCCACTGACTCCATGAACTTGACAACCATCTCGTGATTGAGTTCCTTCGGGGTAATTCGCCCACGGCAGAGAGTGGAGAAGTTGCTCTGCTGACGCGCTCGTTCTTTCGTTGTCTTGGTAAGGAACAGGAAGCACTTGTGGGCGAGGTATGGACGCTCGTTGAAGTGGCATTCAAAAGAACGGTCGAGGAAAGAGAGGTCATCTTTCTGGAGTTCCGGCTGATACTTCTCCGAGCAGAACCAGTCCTGTTTATGCACCACCGAATAGTGCGGAAGCACCTTGATTGCCTTGCACCATGCACCGTGCATGGCTTCATATTCGGCAGAGGTCACGGTGAACAGTTCCGGCAGACTAACCTCGAAGGCAACCGTGATGTCAGCGTCTTTGCTGATTATACAACCGTGTTCCACGGCAAGCAGCGGTAGTTTTGATTCCAGTGTTGTGGCTTTCAGTATATTTCTCATCGTTTTCTACCTTTAATCATTCGGTTAAGGCGGAGACGGTTGATGATGTAGCGCGGATGATATTTCACAGCGGCAAGTTTCATAAGACCGTACTGCCCGTACTTGGCATTGAGGTGGAAGGTGAGCCAGACAAGGACTGAGGCGACAGTAACGCCAAATCCTATGCAGATCCATTGGGACAAGCCGGCGATATACATGATGACGAACACCACGAACAGGGCGAGCAAGCCCCCGGCAAATATGAACAGATACTGCGCCTTCAGACCTTTGTACTCTACACTTCTACCAATACCCTTATTGATAGAATATTCAGCCATTAGAGGAAGAATGAGCGGAGAATGGTAGCGGCTACGATGAGGAAGATGCAGGCCCCGAACCACGAGGCGGCAGTCTTAGTGGTATCGGGATCACCGCTCGACCACTTGGAATAGACCTTGACACCGCCGATGAGACCGACGACAGCGCCGATAGCGTAGATGAGCTTAGTGCCGGGGTCAAAGTAGCTGGTTACCATAGAAGTAGCCTCGTTGATACCACTAAGACCGTTGCCTGCGGCGAAAGCTGCTTGAGACGCGAAAAACAGTGTAACGACTGCTAACGTCGCTTTGCCGATTATTTCTCGGCGGGAAGGAGCGTTGCACCATGCAACAGCTTTGTTGTAAAGATTCTTGAAAAAGTTAAGCATTGTAGTAATAGATTAAGGTTAGATTGGTTAGCGATAAATATTGAAGTCGATACCATCAAATCCAGTAGTTTCAATATCTGCATGAAAACAATTTTCTTAGCAGATTTTTTGTTTTCGGCTTCTTCTGTTTCAGGCTCGAATAGCATCACCGGTAATGACATTCTATATCAGTATGCGCTTGCGCACAATTGGGTCAAGAGCAATCCGCTCAATGATTTCTGTACCGGCCATATCGGGAAATGTCCGCTTGGCTACCTCCAGATCATCTTCAGAATCAGATTTTCCTTTGAGGACATTTACCGTCTTTTGCATAGACTCAAAATCAAGTCCCTCTGCTTTTGGAGCAATCACTTCCTGCTCCTCCTCGTCAAGGTCGGATGCTGTAACGGCGGAATGAGTGAATACGTCATCCAGCTTGTCATTCGGCACAATCGCAGGGTGCTCATTAGGTGCTTCATCTGATTCCTCAATGTCGGCAGGGTCAGCATCGCAAAAACGACCCATGACTTTCAGAACCTCAGGCACCGTCTCTTTAACTGCGACTTTACAATTTTCACGATGTCATTGTCCTCTTCTTCGATGGCATCATCAGATACCTCCGGTTTCTCTTCTTCTTGACTTTTTTCGGGGACTGGAGAGGTTTCGCCAGAAGCACTCCCACCATAAACACATTGCTCAACAGCAATGCACATAGAAAGAATGTCGTCATCCGAAAAGCTCTTGAAGATTGTCGTCATAGACACCCTTCATAGCTATGGCATTTTCTCGGATATGTTCGGAAATAATTGAGGTGACGTATGATGATAAGGAGACTCCGGGAATGTCCACAGTTTTTATCAGACGTTGGAGTGTTGCATGGAGTCCGGAAGGTATGTAAACCTTCGAGTTAGAAACATATCTCCATTGGAGACAGGAACTTTTTAGTGTACTCTTCCTTCTCGGATTTTCCACAAGGAGGCAGCGTGCCTCCTGAAATGACCTGAATGGTCACAGTCGATTGTTGTTTTTCATTAATAAGATGTTTGGATTATAGCCGTTTCTCTATATTCGCGGCATATTGCTCGAAATGAGCGGCAAGAACATTGTTAACGTATGCCTTGACTGTGCAAAGCCTCTTTTTCTCATAGGATATGATGCGTCTTATCTTCTGCACAAACTCCGGTCTATCTCCACCGGCTGAACTTTTCCTGCGACCACATAAAGGTAGGGTCAAGAAGAAACTTCTGACGATAAGCCTCGTCTTCGTCATCGGTCACTTCTTCGACATTACGTTTTGTGCGCTTGGATACTGTTTTTTCTTTTTGTGGTTCAGACTGAGGAGGTGAAGATGTATCATCCTTTGATGGTGATGCTTTTTTCAGACCACCAATACCGGAGGGCTCCTGCCTGAAATCTCTGATGAACTCATCGGGATCAACATCAGAATCATACACTTTTTGCCATAGATTCAGAGTTTGAGCAATTTCGTAATTTCATCTGCCAGTTCCGGCAGACGGGTTCCCTTAATCAGAGTCTTGTCGGAGGCATGACAGTGGAACGGAATACAGCTCTGGGTAAAACTTTCGACCCCTCGCGTCTGAATTTTTTTGTGTCAGGGATACGTGTTTTCATAGTGATGAGTCCATACTCGGCAAATAGAGCTTCGTATTGGTCATACAATTCGGTCCTCTCTCTGGCATCTACAAGATTCCAAAGCAGATACATTTCTTTAACCTGCGATTTGCCGGTGGTAAGCCACTCGTTGATTTTCATCGCGAAAGCCAACGAACTCTGGAGAATGACCCGGTCAGCAGCTATTGGTACAATTACCGAATCCATGCAGTTTAGAATATTGACAACGCCGCGATTATTGATTGTGCCGGGCAGGTCGAAAAAAACAATATCAATGTCATTACCGCCTTCAACAATTTCACGTACTTTCTCCATGGCATCATCCGGATTGCCAGTAGCATCGGCCACGGCTGAAGTTTCGTTCGCACGATATTCTCACGGAACGCCTTTTCAAAAGCAGGATTGCAATCGACAAGGTCTTTGTCGCGTTGTCGCATCTCCTCTATGCTGTATTGTGATAATCGCAGTCCACAACCAGCACCTTCATTCCCTTAATGTAGTAAAAGTAACTTGCCATCACCACAGTCAGGGTTGTCTTGCCTGCTCCTCCCTTTTGGGTGGAAAAGGCAACAAATTTAGGCTCTTTCATTCGATGACGTTTGAAAGATTATCACATCGCATAAAGACCTTGCATATCCAGAATAAATGGCGGGCTCACTTATCTGACAGGCATACGGATTATGCGGTATGCTTCCGTCAGCACGTATGCAGACAGGACGACAACATTTCTATCACCTCACGGTGAAACCTCCCTCGTTGCCATGAGGGGATTATCCTGATACTCTCGCATCAGACACAGCCGATAGCCTGACGGCCATAGGGCTATTGGTACCTATATAGGTAGGTAATTAGTCGAAAGCAATATTGAGACATTATAAGATAGATAAATCCATTGATAAGTGCATACATCGTTCGATATGAAGTTCCAAACAAACATAAATCCAAAATAAGGTTGAACTCTATGGAAGGATATATGCAGGTACCTTTATAGAAAAACCAATCTCTAAATATATTCAAAGTGCTCTCTGTTGCAATCTGACCAACTACGTGTCTAACGATGTCCATCCGTGTTATCTTCTAAATTTTATCGTGACATGAAGACAGATATTTGAGTCGAATGCTCTGCAAAGATAATAAAAAAGAAGCGGATTTACAAACAGGAAGAGCTTTCAATATTTTGTGCATCAACCATTTGGCGCAGTTTGGCACAGTTTGGCAAGTCGCTCACTTATTTCCGGCAAAAACTTTAACATTTCCGATTAGAAGATTTTTTTGGGGGACATTCCGCATTTGGCAGTCTCGGAATTTTTTGCTATCTTTATGTCAAGCTTCCACGCTCAACCAGCCCCATAAGGAGGCCGCACAAGAGAAAGTTGAGGTATAGGCAGTCAAGCGGGCTATGACTTCCGAATCACATCTATTCTCATTAGAATCTGATGTACACGTGTACATAGCAAGGTGTCTTTACAGTCCCTGTAAAGGTTTTGAGGGACTGACCTCAAAACGACCTTGCAAGGTTGGAATGCTCCGAAGTCGCATTCCCCATAATTCAAACTGCGTTGCCAAGGGCTGAGTGGAAGTGAAACCGTTGAATCAGACATTCAATGGCAGAAAATTTCAACAAAGGAGGGCGACCACCGGTCGCCAACAAGTGCAGCCACTGCGTCAAGGTGCGTTTCGACGACCTCGAATGGGATACATTCATCGGGATGATGGAGAAAGCCAATCAGGAAGTAAAAGCCACTTTTATTAAACAACTGGTATTCTCGCGCCCGTTCCGGGTGCTGACTACAGACCGCTCGCTTGCTGTTTACTGCGCCAAACTCTCAGAATTTTTCGTCCAGTTCCGAACAGTAGGAGTGAATTACGACCTTACGGTTAAGGAATTGAAGTCGGGATTTTCAGAGAAGAAAGCATTGGCGATGCTCTACAAATTGGAGAAAGCCACGCTTGAGATGGCCTCGATTATGCGTGAAGTCAAGATTCTTACAGAAAGATTCGAGACTGAATGGTCGCAAAAAATATCAATAGGATCATCGTTATATGGCGCAATAAGCTATAACGGCGAAAAGATAAATGAAGCGAAAGGTCTATCCTCGCTGCCAACAAGATTATATTACACCGGACGGTAAGGTCAGTGTAAATGGAATGGTGGAAAACTTCAAGGTATTCATGCCAAAAATGGGGCGCACTAAAAAAACCGGTACTCCATATCTCCCTTAATCCCCATCCCGATGATAGACTATCGGACCAAGATTTGGAAGTCATGGCTCGTGAATATCTGGAAAAAACTCAGATTCGGGAATCAACCGTGGGTTATGTATAAACATGAAGACATTGACCGCCACCATATTCATATTGTAACAGTCAATGTCAACGAAGAAGGCAAAAGGCTCAATCAGGACTTCCTATATCGCCGAAGCAAGAAAATAACTACCGAACTGGAAGATAAATATAATCTTCATAAAGCGCAGCGTGAAAAAGTATCTCCTGATACTCCGATTACTAAACTTGACCCTTCGGGAGATATCAAACGCCAGGTTGCCAACACCGTTAAACTTGTTGGTATGCGCTGGAAGTTCCAGACATTGGGTGAATATAATGCTATTCTTGGATTATATAATATCCGATGCGAGGAAACCGATGGTAAGGTAAACGGGCGTGAGTATCATGGTTTGGTATATTTTGCACTCAATGACAACGGTGAACCAATTGCTAATCCTTTCAAGGCTTCGAGGCTCGGAAAATTTGCAAGCAGGACAGCTGTCGAAGGTCGCTTCGAGAGAAGCAAGGAAAAAATCAACCTTCATCAGCTAAACGGAAGGTTGATGAAGCGAAAGCTGAGTCGAGAGACTTGGCGGGTTTTATTGCCAATTTAAAGGAACGTGGAATTGACCTTGTGCTTAGATATACTGACACCGGCGTATCTATGGAGCTACATTTGTTGACCATGAATCAACAACAGCAGCCAATGGATCAAGACTCGCAAGGAATATTCAGCAAATGCTATTGAGCAATGGAAGAATAACATTGTTACTGAACAAGCAGTAGAACCACCGACAAGCAATCAAGAAAGAGACACACACTCAGATACCCAAACTCAACACGATACCGGCAATCATCATTCCCCCAATTCTAATAAGACTGTCGAGAGACATTCCCATGATGATTGTTCTGACTCAATTCCAGATCTTGGCGGTCTGTTCAGTATGGGACCGGCATTCAATGCCGAGGAAGAGGCGTTCTATAGGCTATGCAACGACGCAAAAAGAAGAAGCGTCGCGGACCTAAACTATGAAAACCATTTAACACCAAATTCTAATCTATAATGAGCCAACAGGAAGATGACCTCCGGTCTTTGGCTAAAATAATGGACTTTCTGCGGGCTGTCAGCATCGTTCTCGTAGTGGCTAATATTTATTGGTTTACGAGGGTGGAAGCTGTTGACAGTGGATGGTTCAATGCCACTGCCGCTAAAATATGCGGCAACTTCAACCGCACCTGCGGGTTGTTTCATACAACTTTTGTTTCTAAACTATATGCTCTTTTGCTCCTTGCTATTTCATGTTTCGGCATCAAAGGAGTCAAGAATGAAAAGATAACACCTAAGCATATTGCTATTGCAATCACCACCGGAGCGGTCATGTTCCTGTTGAACTGGTGGATGATTCCGACTCTGAAATTCGCTTACATCCTTACACCATCATAGGATATTCTTGCCTGCTTATGGGTGGAATATGGATAAGCCGAATGTTGAAAAACAACATGATGGATGACCGTTTCAATGACGAAAATGAATCGTTCCAGCAAGAAACAGAAAAGATGACCAATGAATATTCGGTCAACCTGCCTACAAAATTCTATTATAAGAAGAAATGGCATAGAGGCTGGATAAACGTAGTAAATCCTTTTAGGGCGACAATCGTACTCGGCACTCCCGGCTCCGGAAAGTCTTATGCTGTTATCAATTCATTCATCCGTCAGCAAATTGAGAAGGGTTATTCGCAATATATCTATGATTTTAAGTGGCCTGACCTTTCAACCATTGCATACAACCACTTGCGGCTGTTCCCAAAGGCTACAAAGGTAAAAAGCCAAAAATTCTATGCCATCAATTTTGATGATCCTGAGCGTAGCCATCGCTGTAATCCATTACACCCTGCATTCCTTAATGACATCGCTGATGCTTACGAGAGCAGTTACACAATAATGATGAATCTTAACCGGACATGGGTACAGAAACAGGGTGACTTCTTTGTGGAATCTCCAATCGTGCTATTCGCAGCTATCATTTATTTCCTTAAAATCTACAAGAACGGTATTCATTGCACTTTCCCCATGCTATTGAATTACTTAACCGCAGATATGAGGACATCTTTCCGATTCTGACATCTTACCCGGAACTCGAAAATTACCTTTCCCCATTCATCGACGCATGGCAAGGTGGCGCAGCAGAGCAGCTTCAAGGACAGATTGCATCAGCAAAGATACCACTGTCGAGGATGATTTCTCCTCAGTTGTATTGGGTGATGACCGGGAATGATTTTTACGCTTGACATAAATAATCCCGATGATCCTAAAATCCTCTGTGTCGGAAACAATCCCGACCGTCAAAATATCTATGGAGCGGCACTGGGACTATACAATTCAAGAATCGTAAAATCATCAATAAAAAGGTAAACTCAAATCAGGAGTGATTATAGATGAGTTACCGACCATTTACTTTAAGGGGCTTGACAATCTCATAGCAACTGCGCGAAGCAACAAGGTTGCAGTCTGCCTCGGCTTTCAGGACTTTTCACAGCTTGAACGAGATTATGGCAAGCCGGAAGCAGCAAGTAGTAATGAATACAGTCGGTAACATATTCTCCGGACAGGTTGTAGGAATACTGCAAAAACGCTCTCAGACCGATTCGGAAAAGTATTGCAAAAACGACAATCTATGAGCATCAACCGTCAGGATGTCAGTCATTCATTCAACACTCAGATGGATGCTCTTATTCCGCCGAGTAAAATCTCGACACTAACACAGGGTATGTTCGTGGAGCGGTCTGCGATAATATTGACGAGCGCATCAAGCAAAAAATCTTCCATGCCGAGATTGACATTGACGGCAAACAAGTGGCAGCAGAGGAAAGCAAGTATCAACCGATTCCGATTCTCACCGACTTTGAGGACAATACTCCTGAACGATTCAAAATGAGAACCGAAATTCAGCGCAACTACGAACAGGTAAAAGCCGACGTAAAACAGATTGTTGAGGATGAGAAAATGCGCATTGCCGCAGACCCGAACCTTCGCCACTTACTTAAAATGACCTAAATCTTAATACCAATGAAAGAAATACACGACTTTACATCAAGATATGACCTTGATTATTTCATGGGGAGACTATTGGGATTTCTTGTTACCAACAAGTTCATACTTGACCCCGAGACACATCAGATAGTACAAAATGTATTAGATGCCGAAAATGCTTTTTATGAGCAGCGTCTGGCGGGCAAACTTGTCCCTGAAGCATTGGAGATAGCAGAAGAAAACACTTTTTCAAAATGTCGGGCTGTCTCAATACGACATCGTTACTGAAATTCTTATGGTGAATTACAGTGATAATTTTGAGCTTGATTCGGAGCAAGCTATGGAATACTGGACTATTCGGGTTTTAACTGAAATTCCCGACCTCTTTGAGGAGTTCGACGCGAGTGTAATAGGCATTGACCGACTCGAACTTGATACTAACTATAATGCGGTTGTGGGGCGCATTGTTAATTTCATGAGCGATAATGGCGTACAATAGACTTCAGACGATGCGCGACAACATCGAGGCTATACGTATGGCGTTTAGCCTCGGTGTCAAAGGGCGCGGAGCGCAGACTGCCGAGGAAATTGCAGTGCTGCGCAAGTATGCGGATTCGGTGGGCTGAAATGTATCCTGAATGATGCCAACGAGCTGGCTGATGCAGCCAAGTGGAGCAAGTCTGACATTGAGCTGTTCGCCCCGACCGTGGAACTGCGTCGGCTCATTCATGATTACAGCAACAATGACAGGGAGTTCAAGGACTATATGGATTCGCTGAAAGCATCTGTGCTGACGGCGTTCTATACCGACAACCGCATTGTGGATGCCATTTCCGATGCGCTGAAATACTCCGGTGTTGAGATAAAGAGTTTTCTTGAACCGTCTGCCGGGCAGGGTGCGTTCATCGACTCTTTTCTGCGTAATGACAGATACCCCGGTGCTGAAGTCCTTGCATACGAAAAGGATTTGCTCACGGGTAAAATCCTGTCTGCCCTGCACCCGTCTATTCTGACTCGCATTGAGGGGTTCGAGAAGATTGAGCGCGACTTCAACGGTTACTTTGATGTCGCCGCCTCCAATGTGCCATTCGGCGATTTCGCGGTGGCGGATCCGGCGTATGCCGTAAGTAAGGAAATTGGCTATCGTCAGGCTTCCAAGTCGTTGCACAATTATTTCTTTCTCAAAGGTCTCGACCAAGTGAGGGAAGGCGGTCTTATCGCCTTTATCACATCGCAGGAGTGATGAACGCTGCCAGTCCCTTTGTAAGAATGGAACTTGTGAAACAGGCAGACCTTGTAGCAGCTCTGCGCTTGCCTAACAACACTTTCAGCGACAATGCCGGAACTGATGTAGGTTCAGACCTGATAATACTCCAGAAGCACACCGGAAAGAAATCATTGTCGGTTGATGAGGAGTTTTTCATTCAGTCGGTAGTTGATCGTGGCACCAAAGTCCGGGCAACAAGTATTTTCAGGCTTTCCCGCAGAATGTTATCTGCACCGATGCAAAGGTAGGTACTGACCAGTACGGCAAACCCGCAATCGTGTACCACCACGACGGCGGTGTCGATGGCATTGCCGAGGACTTGCGCAAGGCACTCGATGAGTCGTTGCACCTGCGCCTTAATCTGGAATTGTATAATTCCAACGGTGTAAAACCGCCTACGCCTGACCCTGTTACTCCAACTCCGACACCGAAGCAGGAGGCGAAGGTGGAACCGCGAAGGACTGAAAAGAAGTCGAGTCTTACCAATACGCCTCTGATGCAGCAGTATCAGGAGATGAAAAAGAAACATCCTGATGCTGTGCTTCTTTTCCGTGTGGGTGATTTCTATGAAATTTTCGGCAAAGATGCCGTGATAGCCTCGGATATTTTAGCATTACACTGACACGCAGAGCCAACGGCAAGGAGAATTTTATCGAATTGCAGGGTTTCCACATCATGCCCTCGACACCTATCTGCCCAAACTTGTGCGGCCGGCAAACGTGTGGCAATATGCGAACAGTTGGAAGACCCAAGCTGAAAAAGACTCCCAAGCAAAAGGTGGTCGAGACGGTTACACCTAATCAGCCGCCAACGGTGGAGCCTAAGCCGGAACCGAAGCCTGAGCCAGAACCTGCCCTGCTCCAGCCGAACCTCCGAAGCCTGAACCGGTGAAGGAGATAGAAACAGACGGTAGCCCGGATTATAATGATAACCCAGACCCTCGGCTCTTTGCATATAATCTTTTCGGAGAGCTGGAGCCTATCGGCAAGCCAAAGCCTCAGCCAAACAGGCTGAGATGCACCCAAGCCGAAGCCAAGTGTCGAAGTCAAGGACATTCCGGTAAAGAAATTCCGTCCGCTCACTGAGAAGGAGCTGGAATTTTTACGGCTCTCTGAACTGGGAGGACAATCCGCCCATCAACGGATTTTACGAAGACAATGATGTCGATTGCCCACCGTCAGTTGGAGGAAATGCGTCTGGAGCGTGAGGCGGAAGAAGCCGCTCGAAAAGCCGCTACCAACGGAGAAACCATTACAGAAGTGGCACCACAATCCATCGCACCGAAGGAGATTTCATACCCGGACAACGCTCTACTGTAAAGGCAGAGCCTGTCGAGGTCGATATGTCTCCTCGTCCTTTCTCGGAGGACATGCAGTTCTTCCACCACAACGGCAGCATGGTCGTTCAGGACGGTCTTGTCGGTTTCCTTTCGGAAGTCCGCAGAACGGTGCTACGTTCAATCCGCTGTCCCTCAAACCGAACAGGCGAAACGCGCCATGTTGTATGTAACGCTGTCGAGACTTATCAGCAGCTCTACAACTACGAGCAAAACACATGAGCCGTCGGAACATCTGCGCGAACACCTCAATCAGTATTATGATGAGTTCGTGGAGAAATATGGCAATTCAATGAGAAACAGAATGTCAAATTCATACTCATGGATGCCAACGGACGAGATGCGCTGGCACTGGAGCGAGGCGAGAACGGAAGATTTGTCAAGGCAGATATTTTCGATCATCCCGTTTCATTCGCTGTGGATGAACTGACAAGCGTCGATACACCGATGGAAGCATTGTCGGCTTCGCTCAATAAATTCGGAAATGTGAATCTCGACTACATGACCGGGCTGGTGGATATGTCGGAAGAAAATCTGATTCAGAACTTGGAGGGACACATATATTATAACCCTCTGGTCGAGAATTATGAAATCAAGGACAGATTTATCGCCGGAAATGTGGTGCAGAAAGCCGAGGATGTCAAGGCATGGATTGACCGAGAGAAGAACGCATCAAGAATTTCCCCGGTTATGACGGGATAGAGCCATATATCGCTATGGCGCAGGATTCACTCAAGCACTTGAAGAAGCCACACCTCGAAAAATCACTTTCGACGAGCTGGACTTCAATTTCGGCGAGAGGTGGATACCTACCGGCATATACTCCGCCTATATGAGCAATCTGTATGGAACTGAAATAAAGATTGCCTATTCGTCCTCGATGGACGAGTATTCATGTGACGCACAGCGTAAGAACATGAAGATATGGGAGGAGTTCTGTGTCAGAGGCTACTACCGCACCTATGACGGCATGAGTCTGTTGAAACACGCCCTGCATAATACTGTCCCCGACATCAAGAAGTCAGCCGGGAAAGATGAAAACGGACATGAGATCAAGGTGCCGGACAACGAGGCAATACAGTTGGCGAACACCAAAATCGACGAAATCCGAAACGGTTTTGCCGACTGGCTCGAAGTGCAATCGCCGGAGTTCAAGGAG
>PDYJ01000096.1_pt1 | contig 12671 bp, 14 predicted proteins | sample 1430841 | NCBI WGS metagenome assembly PDYJ01 (sample SAMN07237672, study PRJNA390542) | Gut metagenome, whole genome shotgun sequencing project. | isolation source: fecal pellets | host: Mus musculus | place: USA: New York, NY | collected 2016-10 | reverse complement strand
CTTACGTCACAGACGTGGGCGAGTGGATATGTAGGCAGCTCTTACGGACGGCTGGCCGAGTGGTTAGGCGCAGCTCTGCAAAAGCTGTTACGCGGGTTCGATTCCCGCGCTGTCCTCACAGCAATCAAATAATTGAATACATGACAACACGTAATGATGATCTGTGCATCGTCGTCCGCAAGGCGACGTGCCGGGAATTGATCTTCGGCCGCCTGTGGCGGCTGTGGCACGGTATGCGTCTTCGCCGTGCGCGCAATATGAGGCTGGACGAGTACGAGCTTCGACGCCTGAGGCCGGCAAACACTAATGCGCTGTATCATGGGTAGCCTGTACGCCTGTATAGACGAGGTCTTCAACCCCGCCTATAATCCGTTCCTGCCGCGCGGGAACGACAACATCGAGGATGCCGAAGTCATATCTGATGAGTGCTACGATCTCTACCAGTCTGCGATAGTAGGCGTCACGGATGACGACATGCGCACTATGGCGGCACTTCTGGACGATGCGGAGTCGGAGCCGCAGTTAGAGTTCTCGGGCGACTACTCGCGCGGAGAGGGGGAGTTTGAGGTGCTGTATGAGCCTCTCGGCCTCACGATCTATGCCAAGCGCTGCGTAGGCAGCCGAACATATGTCGATGAGTGGTCGCAGGGCATACCCCGCTACGAGGTTGAGACGCTGCACGACCAGATCACTGTCGAGTGCGTCATGGATGACAACGACATGGAGTTGCCGCAGCTGGCTCGTGAGCTCAACAAGCTGATGAACAATCGGAACACCTATCCCAATGCCGAGACCCGTGCGGTATGGGTTCAGCGTCATACCCAAGAATAGCGACGACGGCTTACGGTCGACACTTTTCCCATTTCGTGCCGGTCACGGCTGCGACCGGCGAGGCACAACGGCAGCTGCGTTCTTATTCTCCGCGCCTCGATAAATATGCGGAGCGGCTCGGATACCGAATTATCTGATATGTATTTCGCATTTGGCACGCCCGCCGTGAGGCTCGCGTGCCGCCGGTCGATGCTTGACCGTGTCGGCCGGCACACGTTTGTCGAGATGATACTCGATGCCCGGAAGAGGAGACGGCCTATATGGCCGACCACCCGCGACAGAGCTGCCAGGCGGCCTGTGTTGCGGCGCGTGTCCTGCGACAGTGGACGGAGTCACAGCAGCATGAGGCGTGTGCCGTCGGTTCTTCAACATTCAGCCGACGCCGGATATTGGCCGCGGGTTCGATTCCCGCCTGTGACACAAGGCAACGCCCGAAGCCGTCAGAGGGCATAAATAATAATACAGCAATGGAAGACATTAAGGATCACTCGACAGAGGTTACGTTTTTGATGCCGTCGACAGATGCGCTTGGGGCATTAGCTACTATGACGCCCGACTTCTCTTTGATTCTGAAATACAAAAAAGCAGACGATTGGGCGCTCTTGAAGAATCAAGAAGTGCGAGCTTATTACATGGGTATCAAGGAGATTCCCAACACGGACGGAGAACTGGTCACGTGTGCAATATTCGTGTCGAGCAACGAATGTTTTCTCGCTGGCTCGATGGTGCTTATAGAGGCCGTTAGGACGCTTGACAAAGGTACTCCGGTTGCGATAACGTATCGCGGAAAAAGCCAAAATAAGAAAACGGAGGGAGAGACTATGCGCTTCGATGTCATTACCCTTAGATAATGGAATTAGAGTTCTCTCTCTCGCCTGAGGATGTCGCAGGGTTAGACATGGAGGCCTTGAATGAGCTTACGGGCGATGAGCCAGTTAATGGCCTGCGCTTCGACCGCAGCGAGTATACTCCATTCGAGGAGCTCACGCACCGCCTGAGCCTGCTGCCTGACACGCCGCCCCGCACGTACAACTACCGTTTGTCTGTGCGGGGTCGTGTCACCCACGACTCTATGGATCGTTACCTTGCGGCCAAGGGCAACAGCTCGTCTCTGTTGAAGGAGGCGCTCAACTCCCCGCGCCACTACTATATCAAGAGCCGTCAGGTGCTGCCGCCACGTCGTGCGCACCACTTCGAGCTTGGCACGTTCATCCACTCGGCGATCTTGGAGCCGGATATGTTCGCTAAGGTGCGTGTGTTGCCCGATGCGAACCGTTCCACGCGTGAGGGTCTGTACGATCTGGTTCGGTTCTACGGCGATACCCTCGGGCTGCCGTGGGGCTACGATCTGGACGCGATGAAGATTCAAGGCCTGCGCGGCGTGCTGCGCGATCTGGAATCGCGCGCCGCGGATATGGGCTACACGTTCATCGGGGAGGAGGATCGGGCTATCATAGACGTCATCCGTGCATCGTACATGACCTACGGGGACGGCATCCTGCCGCGGCTGATGCGTCACGCCAAGGTGGAGACATCGATGTACGGTCGCGATGCCGCTACGGGGTTGCCTGTGAAGATACGCCCTGACGGCATCATCCTCTCGGAGAGCCTCGGCGTGAATCTTATCGTGTCTGTCAAGACAACCTCTGCAACCTCGGTCGAGACGTTCCTGCGCGATTGCGCCAAGTACCGCTACGAGCTGGCGGAGGGCATGTATCTGGATGTGGCCTCCGAGATCACGGGTCGCCCGTTCTCGGGCACTCTAATGATTATGGCGCAGACGGTCATGCCGTATCAGATCGCGGCTATCTACTGGGACGCCGAGGACTTGCAGATAGGCAAGTATAAGTACCGTCAGGCGCTGGATATCGTTAAGCAGTGTTCGGATGCGGATGTGTGGCCGGGCTTCGACTCCAAGGCCGAGAGCGGCTCTTATGGAATCATCCAGGGCAAGCTGCCCGACTACATCAAGTCGGAGTTGCTGCCGCAATATCTGCCAGAATGAGTGATATGCGTTCGAGGCTGGACGAGGTATTCAGCTGCTATATACGTCGTCGTGACTGCGGCGACGGACATGGGCGGTGCATCACGTGCGGCCGCCCTATTACGTACAGCAGTTGCGATGCGGGACATTATATAGGCCGCAGCCATACCGCTACGCGTTGGAACGAGATGAATGTACATGCTCAGTGTCGCGACTGCAATCGCGTGCACTATGGGCGTATGGCGGACTACCGTGCCGCGCTGATACATCGTTATGGCCGGGTAGCTGTTGAGCAGCTCGAAGCCCAGCGCCGCCGTGAGGTGCATCTCACGGCCGATATGTACAAGCAACTAATCGATTATTACACAAATAAAATCAAACAGTTATGAGTAAAGAAGAATTAAGGCCTGCCGAGCCGCGTTACATCCTGTCCGACTCGGCTAAGCTCTGGCCGCAGCGCCTGCCGGTCGAGGCCTCGTCGCCTGATGAGGCCATGTCGGTTGTCATGGAGACGATGATCGGCGAGGATACGAATCTAACGGTTGAGCGACTGTTGGAGGACGAGGAGATACAAGCGTATCGCGACAACTACACTGCGCTAATGGAGCACGACAAGATCGAATGCGAAGCACGCCTTGCGGAGCTTGCCGGGGAAGAGTTGTCGATCAAGGAACGTATCAAGAGAGAGCGGGATACGCTGTCGAGCATCATGCAGCGCATTAACGACAATGTACGCACTATCAATGAGGGCGCTACGTCGGAGGATCTACCGCGCGACCGGTCGCTGCGTCTCGCCGTCGACGGTCATTATCTGTACTATACGTGGGTGGATGCCGGTTACTTCACGCTTGCCCGCGTAGGCTCGATCAACGCCTGCGACGATACTATGTTCGCTCGTCAGACGAAGAATCAGGAGTGGTTCCTGCGTACGTTCGGCGTTGGCTTCTCGCCGCTGGGACATTACGAGCAGATGCCGGTGGATGCTTCAACCGTCGAGACGCTGGTCGGTCGTCGCTTGGCTGCGGGAGTGATTAATGCCTCGGGCGATGAGATCATGCCGCGTGATACGGTGCTGGATGCCGACGGTCTGCAAAGGTTTATCGCAGTCAGAGTGGATAGTGTCGTACTATATACCGAGAGCGATGCCGCGGCTGACATCTAAGCGCGGCCGCCCGTCCAACTACCGTCGTAAGCTGCATTCCTCCTACTGGGAGGATGTAGCGCGGCGTGTACGCATGCGGGATCGGCACCGATGTCGGCAATGTGGCTCGACGGTCAATCTTGAAGTGCATCATCTTACCTACCGGGATAGTGCTGGCAGATCGATCGTCGGCCGCGAGGCCGAATATATGGATAAGCTAATCACGCTGTGCGCAGAGTGCCACCAGCGAATACATAACAAGCGATGAACAACTTTTTCCCTCATGATAGTAACGCGCGTAATTCGGATCGCTTGATACGCCTGCGCGCCAAGCATGGTGCGGCAGGCTATGGCGTGTACTTCATGCTTGTCGAGCGTCTTCGTGATGAGACTAACTACGTAAGCGCCCGCGACTACGAGATGTTAGCATTCGATCTGAGAGTCGATGCGGAATTGATACGCTCCGTAGTCGAGGACTACGGGTTGTTTGAGCTCACGGACGACGGGTGTGGCTTCTACTCGGATAGCTTCATGCGGCGCATGAAGATTAAGGATGACAAGGTGGAGCAGGCTAAGCGTGGCGCCGCGGCAAAATGGGGTAATATCGATGATCGGGGCAAGTCAACGCGCAGCGAGCGGCTGAGTGCTGCCCGCAAGCTCGACACTCACACGACAGCCGAATGGCAAGAGATGCGAGATATGATCGGTCATTGCGTGATATGCGGGATGTCGGCAGAGGATGCGAAGCTGGTCAAGGATCATATCATTCCAATATACCAGGGAGGTAGCGACGGGATCAGCAATATACAGCCTCTTTGCCGTGCATGTAGCTCTCGCAAGGGCTCCGACACAAGCGATTACAGGATACGATACTGTGCGTCTCACAACATCGAGATGCCAGCCAAATGGCTACCCGATAGCGGTGCGACGCCTGCCGAACGCCTGCCGAACGCCTGCCGAACGCCTGCCGAACGCCTGCCGAACGCCTGCGAGATGCCTGCAAGTAAAGTAAAGGAAAGTAAAGTAGAGGATATTATATCTTCAACAACAACAACAACAGCGCGTGCGCAAGATGTCTCGACGAATGAATCATCGTTATTCTCATCTCTTCAACCAAAAGAAAAAAGTTGCGCAAAAAAAGAAAGCGATTTCTGCGGCCTGCCGCTCGATAATCCGGCCTACATTCCGATCGATCGTGTGGCCGACTACCTGCGTGGGGAGCAGGCGTGGCTAGAATCGCTCTGCATGAATAGACACCTACGCCTCGACTATGTACTCTCCAAGATAGACGAGTTTGGCGTTGAGCTAAGTCTCAAAGGCGAGATGGTCAAGGATAAGCGTGATTGCAAATCGCATTTTGTCAATTGGTTACGAAAAACAGCAAATCATCATGAGCAAACCCCGAACTATCGGAGAACTAATGGCGGTAGCACCGACGAGCTGCTGCGCGGTTGCCAGCAGAGAATCGCGCAGCGCTTGGCTTGCGCAGAAGCGCGAGAGATGGGGCAGGACGCCGACTGAGTTTTTGACCCGTTACAATCCTGACGTGCAGCGCTTATGCGCCGTCAACGTCGAGCGTTGTTTTACCGGCGATGCTCCGACGCTGCGGGATGCCCGGCAAGCGTATTCGGCCGAAGTGGCTGAATCATGGTTAGATGTCCAATTGACCGATCTGGTGGCATTCTGCGGCGTGTCTAAGGACGGATTTGCCGATGTGGTCGTCCCGCTTATCGCCGTTATCTCGGACAACTTCGGACACTTGAAGCTGTCGGAGCTGATGCTGTTCTTCCAGCAGTTCAAGGCGGGCAAGTACGGCCGCTTCTACGGCTCGGTCGATCCTATGGTCATTACGACGGCTCTGCAAGAGTTCTTGCGGTTCCGCGCCGAGAGACTGGCGGTCATCGAGCGGGAGCATCGTCGTGCTCAGCAGAAGAAGCAGGACGCCGAACGTGCCGAGCGCGCTAAGCGCGGCGAGTACCTCACGTATGAGGAATGGGAAGAGATAAGATGGCTGTACAACATGTAGGTGGCAATTTCTCAAAAAAGAGAAACAATCAAAAATTACAAACATCATGAGACGTTACACACAAGCAGAGTTCGACGCATTAGATCGCGACGAGTTCGGCATTAAACGTTGCCCGACGGGCGATTATTCACATATCAAGGATTTCGGCGAGTTGTGCCACTTCGGCGAGTTGTGCAGCTTCGGCGAGTTGTGCAGCTTCGGCGAGAGGTGCAGCTTCGGCGAGGGGTGCAGCTTCGGCGAGTTGTGCCACTTCGGCGAGTTGTGCAGCTTCGGCGAGAGGTGCAGCTTCGGCGGGTGGTGCCGCTTCGGCGAGTTGTGCAGCTTCGAGGGTATCGGCCGATATGTAGGCTGCTACCCTTATATCGCATTCATTGGCTGCGGCTCTCGCGTCGGCTCGAAGACATACGTCTACAACCTCGACCGGGGTATCTACGTGCGTTGCGGCTGCTTCTTGGGCACACTTGCCGAGTTCCGCGAGCGCGTTAGGACGGAGAATGCCGATCCGCTGTACATTGACTTCGTCGACCTTGCCGAGCGCCGGCTCAACGAGTGGAGGGCGGAGTCGTGACCCACGCATCGTTATTTTCGGGCATCGGCGGTTTTGATCTGGCGGCCGAGTGGGCAGGTTGGGCGAACGCATTCAACTGCGAGATCAACGCCTTTTGCCGGCGGATATTGGCATATCAATTCCCTAATGCAGTGAGCTATGAGGACATTACAGCAACAGATTTCACTATTTGGCGAGGACGTGTCGATGTCCTTACAGGCGGATTCCCCTGCCAGCCGTTCAGCGTCGCCGGCAAGCGGCGCGGCGCGGCCGATGACCGTTACCTCTGGCCGCATATGCTGCGAGCAATTCGCGAGACTGCCCCGCGCTGGGTCGTGGGCGAAAACGTTTACGGACTTGTTACTCAATCGCGCGGACTGGTATTCGAGCGCGTGTGCGCTGACTTGGAGGATGCAGGGTACGAGGTCGGGACGGTTGTTATTCCGGCTTGTGCCGTCGACGCTCCCCACCGCCGCGACCGACTCTGGATTATTGCCCACCGCGCAGACGCAGGGCTTGAAGATATGCCGCAAGGGGCAGACCAGGCCGATGCCGATAGAGTTGCTGCCGACGCCCACGGCGATCGATTCGGGCAGCGGGAGGATCAACAAGAGCTGCTCGCCCAATGCAGCGGAGCGGCCGACACTGGCTCTTGCAGGCAAACGGGGACTACTGCCTACCCCGCGGGCATTCTTCTACAAGGATGCTCGAACGGATCGGGGGCGCAGCAATCTGGGCGAGGTACTCGCGGATCACAGCCGACAAGAGGCGACTGGCGGAGCTTCCCGACTCAATCCCCTCTTTGTCGAAGAGATGATGGGCTTCCCTGCCGGCTGGACGCTGATGCCGTTCTCGCAACCGTCAGAGGCCGCGACCACTTCGCCGTCTGGCGGCGGGAGTCTATCAAGGCATACGGCAACGCCATTGTGCCGCAAGTAGCGTATAGAATTTTCGTGACAATAAACGACTATGAGAATAGGACTTGTTGACGTAGACGGGCATCATTACCCGAATTTGGCTTTGATGAAGCTCTCGGCATGGCATAAGGCGCAAGGAGATTCGGTAGAGTTCGCCGATCCGATGTTCGGCCGCTACGATAAGGTCTACATGTCCAAGGTCTTCACGTTCTCGCCCGACTGCGCGGATTATTACCCGTGCGAGATCGTCAAGGGCGGGACGGGATACAAGGACTACACGACCGTCTTGCCCGACGAGATAGAGCATATCTGCCCGGACTATTCGCTGTATGGCGTGCGTGAGGCGTATGGCTTCTTGACGCGCGGCTGCGTCAACCGCTGTCCGTGGTGCATCGTCCCTCGCAAGGAGGGTGCGATACGTCCGGCATCGCCTATTAGTGAGTTTATCGGCAACAAGCGTCGTGCCGTGCTGCTCGACAACAACGTCCTTGCCTCAGACTTCGGACTGCAACAGATAGAGGAGATCGTTCGTCGGGGCATCGCGGTAGACTTCAATCAAGGCCTTGACGCGCGACGGGCTTGCGATGATCCGTATATACTCGATCTGCTTGCCCGTGTCAAGTGGATACGGCATATACGCTTCGCGTGCGATACTAAGGAGCAGCTATCCTCGGTTATTCGCTGCGTAGATAGGCTTGAATATCGAGGCGTCAACCGGCATCGATTCTTCGTCTACTGCTTGATAAAGGACGATATACAGGATGCTCTGTACCGCCTCAATACCTTGCGGCGATTGAATATCAACCCATTCGCCCAGCCGTATCGGGACTTTGACAACAAGGTCGAGCCGACGAAAGAGCAGAAGCGGATCGCGAATTGGTGTAACAAGAAGGCGGTGTTTTATAGTTGCGAATTTAAGAATTTTAGGTAATTCTAATCGCCGATTTTAGGATTTTATATAAAATGAGGAAAGCGCTATACATAAGCACATTAACACCTTGAAAACATTAAAGAAACATTAAAATTCATTAAAAACTTTAATAAATTATGACAGTTGAAGACTTGGCGATCGGCGACTGGGTGCAGGCTGTGACCTATATTCTGGACGGCGAAGAACGTCTTACCCCGCCGGCATACGTGTCGGCCATTGACCAGAGCGGGAGCGTATACCTAATGTTCGACCCTGAGGGCGGCGACCCCGACGAGTACGATATCGAGGCAATTCGGCCGATACCCCTCACGGCCGAGATATTGACAAAGACCGGCTTTGAGTGCAATTCGACAAACTCTTGGGCAATCGGTTCGGTTCATGGTAATAACCCTTACGTACGCGTTATTGATGATGAGGAGAACGGATTTTGCGCCGCCGCGCAAAATGAGTTATGCGTCATTCTTCGGCCTACCCCGCACGTGCACTGCCTGCAACACGTCATGAGGATGATCGGAATCGATAGAGATATTTGGTTATGACACAATTCAACGAGAGGTTTGTTAATTGCTTTTCGTCGTTTTTAGCCGAGGCAATGGACAGTATTATCGCCGCACAAAAACAAAAAAAATAAGTATTTTTTTAGTCGTCTTTTTTCGCACGTTATTTTGCTGCCTTTTAGGATGTTCGTAATTCTTTATAGACCAGTGCATAGCACTGGTTTTTTTTGTTTGTGCAAGTAAACTTACTTGTATTTCACTTGTGAAGTGCAATACGTTGTATGACAAGTGTTTGCGCTTGGAAATAATGCAATTATTGTATAACTTCACGACGTGAAGACCGAGATAATCGACATATCGCATCTCCGTATGAATCGGGGTCAGCTGGCAGGTGTTGCCCGCAATCCCCGACGCATAACTCGCGAGGGTCTGTCGACGTTGTGTCGGTCTATCGCTTCCGATCCGGAGATGTTGGAGGCACGAGAGCTTATCGTGTACCCTCTGGGCGAAGAATACGTCATAATCGGCGGTAATGCGCGTTATGAGGCGATTAAGAAGCTGGGGATATCGAGTGTGCCCTGTAAGGTGCTGCCGGCCGACATGCCTGTCTCGAAGCTGCGCGCGATAGCTATCAAGGATAATATATCGTCGGGTGCATGGGACGTAGAGCTGTTGCTGTCGGATTGGGATACCGATATGCTTGTTGATTGGGGCTTGGATTTCGAAGAGCCGCAGGTGCGCAATCGACAAGGCACCGAAAAGGTATGGATCCCCAAGAGTCAGATTGAGAACGGCAGTCTATCTGAGTGGATAAGCAGCCAAAAGCGAGACTCAATAATAGATCGCGGCCTCTATGGGAACCATATAATCGATGTATCCGGCCGGTTCTATGATGCCACAGGCCGCGAGATCCCGGTCAAGGCTTCATCGCGTGAGCAACAATGGAGAGCCGAACGAGATCAGCGACGTCAGGACAATCGGGCGCGTGCGCAGCAGAACCGTGCGGATTTGATAGCCCGCGCGAGAGCCAATGGATACAGGGCGCACGGTCGCATGAAGACGCGAACATTAGAGGCTATGGCTGCCGGTACATATAGAGGCGGCCGCAGATAATACAAACAATGACCAAACAACGATATTATAATGCCGAATAAGGAGAACATAATAGGCAAGGGCAACCGGTTCTCGTCGACTAATCAACCAAAGCGCAACGGCCGTCGTCGACGGCTGGAAACTATCCTGCGCGATGACTACAAGCTGAGCATCGACGATATCCGCGCCATGATGTCTAAGGGGCTGTTGTCTACTCGTTCGGAGTTGAAGACGTTGGCAGAAGACCCTGCTACGCCGGCCTATATGCTTGCCGTTGCGAGCGGTATCAGTCAGTTAATCCGCAAGGGAGAGATGCAAGGGCTGCTGTCTGCCGCGGAGTTCATCGGCAAGGATGACAAGGCGTCGAAGCCTGCAAAATACGATATGAGCAGTCTGAGCGATGAAGCTCTGTTCCGTATTGCTGAGATCATCGAAGACGAGAGACGTAAGAATGAGCAAGCACAGTAACATACCCTCTATCCTTGGGGATTACGACATGGACGCAGTCATGCAAGAGGCTGCGCGCCGCAATATGCTGTCATTCTCACGGTATATGACGCCCGATCTTGATGTACAGCCGTTCCACAGGGTGTACTATACGGTGTTGGATATGTTCGCGCACGGCAAGATCAAGAAGTTGATCGTACAGATGCCCCCTCAGCATGGCAAGAGCCAAGGGTCGAGCCGTATGCTGCCGGCCTATATGTTGGGTTTGAATCCCGATTTGAAGATCGTTATTGGGTCATACGCTGCCACTATCGCTCGTGACTTCAATCGCGATGTCCAGCGTATCATCGACAGCGAGGACTATTACGGTCTGTTCCCCAATACGTACTTGAACAAATCGAATGTTGTCACGGTGTCAAGTGGATATCTCCGTAACTGCGACGTCATAGAGACTGTCGGCCACAAAGGTTGCCTGCGTGTTGTCGGCCGCGGAGGCTCTCTTACATCTAAGACGGCCGATGTGTATATCCTCGATGACGTGTATAAGGACTATGCTGAGGGTAACAGCCCTATCGTCCGTGAGGCATCGTGGAAGTGGTACACCACAGTTGTTCGTACTCGTATCCACAACGACAGCCAAGAGCTGATCGTGTTCACGCGCTGGCATAAGGACGATGTGATCGGCCGTATCGAGCAGAGCGGGGAGCAGATCATCGAGTTCACGTCGTATGACGACCTGAATAATGTGCCTCGTGGTGCGTGGCTCCGCATCAACTTCGAGGCTGTCAAGACGGGCTCTGCCACCGAGATAGACCCGCGCGAGGCGGGTGCGTCGCTGTGGGAGTGCAGGCACAGCAAGGAGCGCATGCTGTCGCAGCAGCTGCTCGACCCTGTGCAGTTCCAGTGCTTGTATCAGGGCAACCCGTCCTCTGCCGAGGGTCGCATGTACCGGGCATTCAAGACATGGGTCGACAAGGCCGATTACGGCACGTATGTCCGCTCGGGCAACTATACCGACGTTGCGGATGAGGGTAGCGATATGCTGTTTTCAGTATGCTATGATATCTACCGGTCGGCACAGACGATATACAACGAGAAGACGCGGCGCTGGGAGCCGCTGCTCTATGCCCTCGTGACGGATATGATCTTTACGGATGCCAATACGGATGTTACCGTGGTCACGGTGTCAGAGATGATTAACCGCATGGGTACGCAACGGGCATGGGTTGAGAGCAACGGCGGCGGTTCGCAGTTCGGGAAGTTGTTGTCGAGGCGCGTCAAGGCACAGGTGTCTCAATTCCACCAGTCGGCCAATAAGGAGAGTCGCATCGTTACGAATGCGGGTATGGTCGACACGTGCATCGTCATGCCTTTGGGGTGGGAGAGCCGCTTCGAAGGTGCATATCGGCATATAACGGAGTTCCTGCGCAACTTTTCGGCGAATCGGCATGACGATATGGCAGACGGCCTTACTGGCGTCTATGAGAAAGAGATCGCGTCGGGCAATACGCAGCCTTACGGCCAGCGTGTCGGCGTGAGAATACATAATTAGCGACAACGTAGGCCAGAGGGTAAGGCCGCAATAATAACAAAAAAAGATCAAAAACTATGATTTGCGAATGTCCCGCTGCGGCGGCATTGCCGGATATCCCGGCATCGAAGTGCCCCGAAAACTTCGGACAAATTCAAAAAGTGGCGTTCCAGCGGTTGCGCAAGGACGACGGTACGAGAAACAGCTTTACTACGGCCAAGCCCATCGCGACGCTGGCATCGTGGACGCCGTTGCTTACGGCTGCGGACTCGACTAAGATCATCGTGTCGCCTACTATTCAGGCGCCGACAACTGAGCCGGGCGACCCTATCACGTTCGGCGGCGGCAACGACACTCCGGGTGGCGCTGAGATCATCGTCGGCACGAATGCCACGACGTTCACGGGTGCGATTCGTCAGGTTTCACAGGCTACGATCAAGGCGATGAAGCAGCTTATGTGCGAGTCTCAGGCCGAGAATCTCGGTGTCTACCTATTCGACCACAACGGCGCTATCGGAGCTCTCAGCGGCGATACTGCTGGCACCTACTATCCGATCCCTATCCGGTCGTTGTTCGTGGGCGACAAGACATTCGGTGGCTTGCAGGAGCCTGACTCGAATGCTGTTCAATGGTCGTTCATGCCCAACTGGTCTGATAACTTCGCGGTTGTCGACCCGGAGTTCGATCCGTTGAGCGACCTTATCGTAACCACCACCACAGAGCCATA
>PDYJ01001636.1_pt1 | contig 12672 bp, 14 predicted proteins | sample 1430841 | NCBI WGS metagenome assembly PDYJ01 (sample SAMN07237672, study PRJNA390542) | Gut metagenome, whole genome shotgun sequencing project. | isolation source: fecal pellets | host: Mus musculus | place: USA: New York, NY | collected 2016-10 | reverse complement strand
CGTCATCGGTTCGCAGGCCATACTGAGCCTCGACTACGAGTATCGCCCGATGCAGAAAACACACGTGAGCGACCGCGACGGCTATGCCTACACCGACATAAACGGCGACATCACCACCTACTACAAGGCTGTCAACATACTCCGTCTCGGAGCCGAATACCGCATTTCGCCGAGCTGGAGCGTCAGAGCCGGCTACCAGTGGCAGTCGTCGCCGGTAGAGCAGTCGTTTGAACGCGGCGAGGAATACGTGTACACCGACGGCCCGACGGCACTGAAACCACGCCGAGCTTCACGATAGACAAGACCCGACAGTATGTGACCTGCGGACTCGGCTACCGCTACAAGAACTTCTATGCCGACGCCGCCTACGTGCATGGCATACGCAAGGGCGCGTTCCAGACTTTCACCGCCAACAACTACAACGGCGCCACTCCGGTACAGGCCAAGCTGTCGGACAAGACCGACCAGATAGTAATATCGGCCGGATTCAAGTTCTGAATCAACCTACAGAATAACACAACACCACAGGGCTTCGGGTCATTTCAGCCCGGAGCCCTTTTTTCATCTCTCCAGATCGTCAATAAACCATCACCAATCCGACCACAGCCATGAAAAGAATCATCACCATGCTCCTCGTCATCACGACCGTCGCATCAGCCGCTGCCGATGACTCCGTAAAAAAATTCCGGAAGATTCTTTCGCGCTACGACGTAGCACCCGAAGCCATCGCCGTGCTGACTGACAACAACGCGGCGTTCTGGAACGCAGCCCTCGGCGCCGACAGAAATCTTGCCCGTCTGAACCGCGACATCGCCAAAGGCAAGGGACTCGAACGCAAGGCGATCGACGCATGCACGAAGATGCCTAAATTCTATCCCGAATACAACTCACACGTCAGGACCGACCTGCAACCCTGGGCCGACAGCCTGCTTGCAACGGCAGGACTGCCGTGCGACAGCATCGCGACACGCCTGTATGTGGTCGACAATCCCCGGGCGGAAGCCTTCGCCCGCTCACCGAGGATGGCTTCGCCATCGTAATCACCACCGGACTCGTCTACAACCGGGGGTGCGACGACGACATGCTCAAAGGCATTATATCGGCACAGGCTGTTCATGGAGCGATGCGCCATCAGCTGCAGTTTTTCTACGACGAGGCCAAACGGCGCCGAAAAGGCAAAGTGTGGAGCGGCATCGCCATCGGAGCGCTCGTGGCGGCTGATCTCACTCTCGCCATGACCGACAGCGACTATTACTACGACTTCACATACAACGACTTCTCGACCACCAATATCAACGTCGAGACAAACGGCTCTACACTGACGCCGGCCTACATCTACTCGGCCGACCAGATATACCAGGCCGATCTCTGGGCCTACCGCATGATGGAGCGGCTGGGCAAAGGCGACAGCTACATCAGGGCGCTGAAACTGCTCTCTCCTCAGGTTGCCGGTGCGGAAACGGACAAAGAATCGTCGCCATGCATCTCCGACCGGATAAAATTCATTAACTTTGTGACATCACAAAAACGATAGCCCATGCCTGAAACGTCAAAACGCGGACAGATCATGCCCGCATCGCCCATACGCAAGCTCGTTCCGCTGGCCAACAAAGCCAAAGAGCGCGGTGTCAAAGTATATCAGCTCAATATCGGACAGCCCGACCTGCCCACACCGCAGGCCGGACTCGACGCGCTTAAGCATATCGACCGCAAGGTGCTCGAATACAGCCCGTCGGAGGGACTGCGCTCTCTGCGCGATAAAACTCGCCGACTACTACCACCGCTTCAACATCGACGTGGACATAGACGACATCATCGTCACCACCGGCGGCTCTGAAGCCGTGCTTTTCGCGTTCATGGCGTGCCTCGATCCGGGCGACGAGATCATCGTGCCCGAGCCCGCCTACGCCAACTATATGGCCTTCGCCATATCGGCCGGAGCGAAGATCGTGACCGTGCCCTCTTCTATCGACGAAGGATTCGCCCTGCCGCCCCTCGAAAAGTTCGAGGCTCTCATCACTCCCCGCACCAAAGGGATCCTGATATGCAATCCCAACAATCCCACCGGCTATCTCTACACGATGAAGGAGATGCTGCAGATACGCGATCTGGTGAAGAAATACGACCTGTTTCTCTTCTCCGACGAAGTGTACCGCGAATTCTGCTACACGGGAGCGCCCTACATATCGGCCTTCCACCTGCCGGGAGTGGAGCAGAACGTGGTGCTGATCGACTCCGTGTCGAAACGCTACAACGAGTGCGGCATACGCATCGGCGCCATCATCACCAAGCACAAAGAGCTGAAGCAAAACGTCATGAAATTCTGTCAGGCCCGCCTCTCCCCTCCCCTGCTGGGTCAGATCGTGGCCGAAGCCTCGATCGATGCCGGAGCCGACTATATGCTCATGACCTACAACGAATATGTGGAGCGCCGCAAATTTCTCATCGACGGCCTCAACCGCATACCAGGCTGCTACTCGCCGATACCTATGGGCGCGTTCTACACCGTGGTGAGCCTGCCGGTGGATGACGCCGACCGCTTCTGCGAATGGTGTCTGAACGATTTCGAATATGAGGGCGCCACAGTGTTCATGGCTCCGGCATCGGGCTTCTACACCACTCCCGGCATGGGCAAACGTGAGGTGCGCATGGCCTACGTGCTCAACAAGGCCGATCTCGGACATGCCCTGAAGGTGCTCACCGAAGCCCTCCGCGCCTATCCGGGCAAAACCGCCGAAGCCCCGCAATGAGAATCGAACTGGAGCTTGCGCGACGCCTGAGCCTGCGCCAGCGCGCGGCCGCCGGCCGCCGGCGCTCCCGGCTTGCTCCGGGAGTGGTGATAGCCATTGCCGGCACCGCGTTGTCGCTGCTGGTCATGGTCCTGGCCGTCAGCATTGCCACCGGTTTCAAGACAGAGATACGCCAGAAGGTGACCGGCTTCGAACAGCAGATCACCGTCAGTCAGGCCGAAGGCTATGGCGCCGAACGCGTCAACCGCGGCATACGGCTCACCGACAGCCTCCGGACCATCATAGCCGATGCCGCACCCGGATCGCATGCGTCGCTGCGCATCCATCAGCCGGCTATGATCAAGACGACACCGACTTCGAGGGGATAGTGCTGCAAGGCATAACCGACGGCAGCGACACTACCGGTTTATCGCCCGCCAGACTGCCGAGGGCGACACAATGCCTCACTTTGCCTACGGACACGAAGGGAATCCCGTAGTGATCTCGCGCACGACCGCATCGGCTCTCGGGCTTGCCACGGGCGAGACCGTAGCCGTCCACTTTTTCATCGGCGGCAATCTGCTGACACGCAAAATGCGCGTGGCTGCGGTCTACGACACCCACTTCGGCGAATACGACAAGCTCATGGCCTTCTGCCCTATCGACATATTGCAGCGGCTCAACCACACCGACAGCCTGACCGGCACATCCATCGACATCAACGGCCTTGACACCGACATGATCGACGAGGCCACGGCATCGCTGCGCGCCGGCCTATTCGAGCATCTGCAGACCACAGGATCGACCGAATCATACCGCATCGACAACGTAAACACCACCGGCGCCATATACTTCAACTGGCTTGAACTGCTGGATACCAATATAGTGGTGATACTCTCGCTGATGGGCTGCGTGACAGGGTTCACACTCATATCGAGCCTGCTGATAATAATACTGCAGCGGGTGCGTACCATAGGCCTCCTCAAGGCTCTCGGAGCCGCCGACAGCCAGATCAGGCGGGTGTTCGTCATGATGGCCTGCCGCATAGTGGCCGCCGGACTGATAGCCGGAAATCTGGTGGCGGTCGCAATCATCGTGCTGCAAAACCGGCTCCACATAATCCCCCTCAATCCCGAAGCCTACTATCTCAACTATGTGCCGATGGCCGAATGTTTCGGCACGATAGCGCTAATCGACGTAGCCGTAGCCATAGTGTCGGTGGCACTGCTTCTGATACCGAGCCATCTGATATCGCGTATCTCCCCGGCCGAAACCATGCGTTACGAATAAACCTGACGATCCTGCTCAAAATCCGTATCACTAAATTTAGAAATCTCTGAATTTCTCATAAAATGCCTTATCGGCGCGAAATAAACGCGACGATTGCATATTTATGAGAAATTATTTGCTACTTTTGCGAAATGCGGGGCATTTCTCCCCGCCACAAGTCAACGTCAGTGCCCGGCAGCCAACGCCGGGGGATTTTCACGAAAAGCAAAAGTAATGATCAAGATCGCCATTCAGTCCAAAGGGCGTCTAAACGAAGACACCACACAGCTGCTTGCCGATGCCGGCATCACCGTCGGCGCCGGACACCGACAGCTGATATCGCGTGCAAAAGGGTTTGACATGGAAGCCCTATATCTGCGCGACGACGACATACCGCAGGCCGTCAGCATGGGAGTGGCCGACGCGGGCATAGTAGGTCAAAACGAAGTGGAGGAGCGCGGCGAGCCGCTGCGCGTGGTGATGCGGCTCGGCTTCAGCGCCTGCCGTCTGTCGCTCGCCGTTCCTAAAGATTCGGGCTACGACGGCCTCCGATGGTTTGACGGACGCCGAATAGCCACCTCCTACCCGCGCATATTGAGCCAGTTTTTCGAAAGCGAAAACATCCGCGCCGAAATCCACGAGATAGCCGGATCGGTGGAGGTGGCCCCGGCCGTAGGCATGGCCGACGCCATTTTCGACATAGTGTCGTCGGGCGGCACTCTGCTGCAGAACGGCCTCACGGAAGTGCACACTGTCATGCAGTCGGAAGCGGTGCTCGTGGCTTCGCGACAACTGCCGCCCGACAAGGAGCGCGACATAGAGAAGCTCTGCTTCCGCTTCAGGTCGATCATCGACAGCCGCGGACTCAAATACGTGGTGATGAACATTCCGGCCGACCGGGTCGCCGCAGCCGTAGGGATGCTTCCGGGCATGAAAAGTCCGACCGTGCTGCCGCTTGCCGATCCGGCATGGTCGTCGCTCCACGTGGTCATACGCCAGAGCGAACTGTGGGACAAGATCGAACAGCTCAAACAGATGGGCGCGCAGGACATACTCGTGCTCGCGCTCGAAAACATAATCAGATGATCACGACAGTCATCAACCCCGCCCGCAACGAATGGGCCGCACTCTGCCGGCGCAACACCCCGACGATGCCGACATAGAGGAAGCCGTGGGCCGCATAATCGACGACGTGGCCTCACGCGGAGACGAAGCCCTGCGCGACATGGCTCTGCGATATGACGGCGTGAAGCTCGCCGACATAGCCCTGAGAGCCGACGAGATCGCCGCCGCGGCCGACAGGGTCAGCGACGAGGTGAAACAGGCCATAGCCGTGGCAGCCGACAATATCCGACGCTTTCACATCGCCCAGCAGCCCCGCGCGGTGGATCTGGAGGTGATGCCCGGCGTCAGATGCCTCCAGCGCCCGGTGGCGATAGAGCGTGTGGGGCTGTACATACCGGGCGGGCAAGCTCCGCTCTTCTCCACGGTGCTCATGCTCGGCATACCGGCCTCGATAGCCGGGTGTCGCCACAAAGTGCTGTGCACTCCCCGCACTTCGGTGTCGGACATCGCCCCAGAAATCATCTATGCCGCCACTGTCTGCGGCATAGACCGGATATGCTGCACAGGGGGCGCACAGGCCATAGCCGCCATGGCCTTCGGCACCGACAGCGTGCCTGCGGTCGACAAGATATTCGGCCCGGGCAACAGGTATGTCACCAAAGCCAAACAGCTGCTGAGCCGCCGCGTGGCCATCGACATGCCTGCCGGGCCGAGCGAAGTGATGGTGATGGCCGACCATACGTCGGTGGCCGAATTTGTGGCTGCCGACATGCTATCCCAGGCCGAACACGGCCCCGACAGTCAGGCGATACTGGTGTGCGACAGCGAATCCACCGCACGCCGCGCCGCCGAAGCCATAGAGCGGCTGCGCCCGCGCCTCAGCCGCAGCGGCTCCATAGACCGTTCGCTCTCCCACAGCCGCGCCATAGTGCTCCCCGACAGGTCGGACATGGTCGACTTCGCCAACACCTACGCGGCCGAACACCTCATCATATCCATGGAACGTCCGTGGGAGATAGCCGATGCCATAACATCGGCCGGAAGCGTGTTCGTTGGCAACTACTCCCCTGAAAGCGCAGGCGACTACGCCTCGGGAACCAACCACACCCTCCCCACCACAGGATGGGCGCGATCAATGAGCGGAGTGAACATGGACAGCTTCTACCGCAAGATCACCTACCAGCAGCTTACGCCCGAAGGACTCGCCTCGCTGGCACCCTCCATAACCGCGATGGCGCGTGCGGAGCGTCTCGACGCCCACGCCCTCGCAGTAGAAATCAGAACACATAAGCAACTCTTAGAGTATGTTTGAATTTAACACGAAGATATATTTATGGGCTTCTTTCCATCCCCTCAAAGGTCTTTTCGGGTGATTTGCGTCAAGTTTCATCGGTCACGATGCCCGCATCGCTCCCTCATCAACTCACGCAAATCTCTCCGAAAATCCTCTTTGAGTGAATAGAAGTGAAATTCAAACATGCTCTTACCGACAAACACACTGCTCATGACTGATCCGCTCCGACTCGTAAGACCCAACATACTCGCCCTCGAACCGTATGCCACCGCACGCGACGAATTCGACGGAGGCGACATATCGGTGTGGCTCGACGCCAACGAATCGCCCTACACCAACGGCGTCAACCGCTATCCCGATCCTCATCAGAAGGAACTCAAAAAGGCCATAGCCCGGCTTAAGGGCGTGGACGAAGCGTGCATATTCGTGGGGGGCGCCGGAAGCGACGAGGCCATCGACCTGACCTACCGCATATTCTGCCGCCCGGGCATAGACAACGCCGTAGCCATTTCGCCGAGCTACGGAGTGTATCGCGTGGCGGCAGCTATCAACGACGTGAAGTATCGCGAAGTGATGCTTGCCGACGATTTCACGCTCGACACCGATTCGCTCCTTGCGGCCACCGACGCCAACACCAGGCTGATATGGATATGCTCGCCCAACAATCCCACAGGCAACGCCTTCGACACCGACGATCTTGAGGCGCTGGCCGACCGCTTCGACGGCATTCTGGTGGTGGACGAGGCCTACGCAGACTTCTCGACCCGCGGGACGATGCTCTCCGCCCTTGCGCGTCACAGGAATCTCATAGTGCTACAGACATTCAGCAAGGCGTGGGGCATGGCCGGACTGCGCACAGGCATGGCTTTTGCGTGTCCCGAGATCGCGGCGCTGTATGGCCGGGTAAAGTACCCCTACAATCTCAACGGCCCCACGCAGCGCGAAGTCATGAGCCGCATAGCCGACGGCCTGCAGGGTCATGTGGAGGAGATAAGGCGCGAAGCCGTGCGCCTGAGCCGCTCGCTGTCCGAATCAGGCTGTGTCGAAAAGGTATATCCCACCGACGCCAATTTTCTGCTCGTCAAGGTCAGTGACGCCGACGCTGTCTATCACCGGCTGATCGAGAGCGGCATACTGGTGAGAAACCGCTCGTCGATGGCCGGATGCGAAGGATGCCTGCGCGTCACCGTCGGCACTCCGGCCGAAAACGACCTTACCATCGAGGCATTCGCCCGCATAGGCCGCGGCGATGCTCCCCTCGCGAAGCGCCCCGAGCGCAAAGGATCCACCGACCGCACAACGTCGGAAACCTCCATCGAGGCCGCTGTCAATCTCGACCGGAGCACCGAGTCGGCCATCGACACCGGACTGAAATTTCTCGACCACATGCTGTGGCAGATACCACACCATGCCGGAATAGGCGTCAGACTGACCTGCAAAGGGGATCTCTATGTGGACGAACACCACACGATGGAGGATGTGGCCATAGCTCTCGGCGATGCCATGCGCGAAGCCCTCGGCGACAAGCGCGGCATAGAGCGCTACGGATTCGTGCTGCCGATGGACGAGAGCCGCGCCATGGTGCTTATTGATCTCGGAGGACGCATCGACCTGGAGTGGGATGTGGAATTCACCCGCGAGTATGTCGGCGACACGCCTACGGAGATGTTCGGCCACTTCTTCAAAAGCCTCGCCACAGCCATGCGCTGCAATCTCCACATATCGGCCCGCGGCGAGAACAACCATCATCTGGCCGAAGCCATATTCAAGGCCTTCGCCCGCGCACTGAAAGCGGCCGTACGCCGCGATCCGTTCAACGACACCATAGCATCGAGCAAGGGCGTCATCTGACACCGTCGCCCCCCATTGCCATCCACATAAAATCCTCACAAGCCATGATAGCTATCATAGACTACGACATGGGCAATATCCGATCGGTGGAGAACGCCCTCAGAAGAGCCGGAGCCGAATGGATACTGACCGCCGACCCCGACACCATACGACGCGCCGACCGCGTGATACTGCCCGGAGTGGGCCACTGCGGCGAAGCCATGACACGGCTGCGCGAGAGGGGGCTGACCGAAGTGATATGCAGTCTGCGCCGCCCTGTGCTGGGAATCTGCGTGGGCATGCAGGTGATGTGTCGCCACTCAGAGGAGGGCGACACCGAGTGCCTGAGGCTCTTCGACACCCGCGTCAGGCGGCTGCCCGAAAGTCCCGGAGTGAAAGTGCCCGACATGGGCTGGTGCCGCCTTTCGAACACCGAGGGGCGTCTGTTCGAGGGAGTGGCCCGCGGAGCCTATGCCTACTTCGTCCACAGCTACTATGCCCACACATGCTCCGACACCATAGCCACATCGCGCCACGGCGACATGCTTATCAGCGCCGCGCTTAAATGGGAGAACTTCACCGGCACGCAGTTTCATCCGGAGAAGAGCGGCGACGTCGGCCAACAGATCATCCGCAACTTTCTCGAACTCTGACATAAAGACACCACCATGATAGAGATCATACCCGCAATAGATATTATCGGCGGACGATGCGTCCGTCTGTCGCAAGGCGACTACAACCGGCTGACCACCTACGACAGCCGTCCGGAAGAGATAGCGCGGCGCATGGCCGACGCCGGCGTAGGCCGCATCCACGTAGTGGATCTCGACGGAGCCAAATCCGGCGCTCCTGTCAACCTTCGTTCAGTCGAAGCGATTGCCTCGCTCGGCGTGGCCGAGATAGAGCTCGGAGGCGGCCTTAAAAGCGACAGTGCCCTGCGGTCGGCCTTCGACGCCGGCGCCACCTACGCCATAGGGGGCAGCATAGCGGTGAAGGATCAGCCGACGTTTGCCGGATGGCTCCGCTCGTTCGGCCCGCAGCGGATCATACTCGGAGCCGATGTCAGAGATGGCCGGGTGGCCACCGACGGCTGGCTCGCCGACTCCCCGCTTACGGCCGCCGACCTGATAGACCGGTTCAGAGCCGACGGCCTGACGCAAGCCATCTGCACCGACATAGCGAGCGACGGAATGCTCAAAGGACCGGCCACGGAATTCTATACCGGACTGTCGGAGATGTTTCCCGACGTGACCGTCACCGTCAGCGGCGGCATATCGTCGATGGACGACATAATGCGGCTCGATGACCTCGGTCTGAAAAGGGTCATTGTCGGCAAAGCCATCTACGAGGGTCACATCACGCTCAAACAGATCGAACATTATATCTCCACACGCGGCTGACCGCTGAACACCTCACACACCATGCCTGCAAAAAGAATCATACCGTGTCTTGACGTCAAGGAGGGACGCACCGTGAAAGGGATCAACTTCGAAGGACTGGCCGATGTCGGCGATCCGGTGGAATTAGGAGCGCGATATGCCTCGGAGGGCGCCGACGAACTGGTGTATCTCGACATCAGCGCCTCGAGCGAAGGACGCGCCACGTTTGTTTCGCTCGTGGAGCGCATAGCCGACCGGATCAACATACCGTTCACCGTCGGCGGCGGCATACGCTCGGCCGACGACGCCTCCCGGCTGCTCGATGCCGGAGCCGACAAGATCACCGTCAACAGTGCCGCCGTGGGCTGCCCGCGGCTGATCAGCGACATAGCCTCGCGCTACGGGTCGCAGTTTGTAGTCGTGGCGATCGACGCCCGCCGGCATGACGGCATCTGGCGCGTGACAACCCATGGCGGATCGCGCCTGACCGACCGCCGGCTGACCGAATGGGCCAAGGAAGCCGAAGAGCGCGGCGCGGGCGAGATAATGTTCACCTCAATGGACCACGACGGCATCCGCAAGGGGTATCCGTGCGACACGTTCGCGACCCTGGCCGACACGCTACGCATACCGGTCATAGCCTCGGGCGGAGCAGGAAGCGCCGACGACATCGCCCACGTGCTGACCGCCGGCAAGGCCGACGCGGCTCTCGCCGCCTCGATATTCCATTACGGCGAGATCAGCATAGCCGAGCTCAAGAGGCAGCTCCGTTCAAGAGGGCTTGAAATGAGAATGTGACCGTCCTCCGACGTAGCAACAGACCGCATATACACCCCACACACATCACTATCCAACCCACGACTATGACTTTTGACGATTTCAGACTCGACAAGACCGGCGACGGACTTCTGCCGGTAATAGTGCAGGACGCCACGACACTGCGCGTGCTGATGCTCGGCTACATGAACCGTGAGGCATTCGACCTCACCTGCGAGCGGCGTCGCGTCACATTCTACTCCCGCTCACGCCGGTCGTTATGGCTCAAGGGAGAGAGCAGCGGCAACTTTCTGGAGGTCGACGAAATGCTCCCCGACTGCGACTTCGACACTCTGCTCATCAAAGCGCGCCCCGCCGGACCGACATGCCACCGCGGCACGACGTCGTGCTTCGACACCGATGACTCCGAGGGGTTTGTCAGAAGCCTGTCGCGCCTGATCGCCGATCGCCACCGACAGATGCCCGATGACTCATACACCACACGCCTGTTCGTGAAGGGGGTAAAAAAAATCGCCCAGAAGGTGGGCGAAGAGGCGGTGGAAACCGTAGTAGAGGCCGTCGACGGCAACCGCACGCGGTTCATGTATGAGATCTCCGACCTCGTGTATCACGGACTCGTGCTGCTTGAGGAAATGGGATTTACTGTCGCCGATCTGGAGCGCGAGCTGCGCCGCCGCCACGGTTAGCGCTGCCGTGGCTGCACGGACTTCTGCACGGGCGGACGCACCTGACCGGGATTGCCGGGCGGACGCCAGTTGCCCGACGGAGGAGCGACTCCCGCTCCCGGACGCATGGCAGGACGATTGACCACGGCACCCGGACGCAACGGCGGCCTTACGACCGGCACGTAGGCCGGCCCCGGCCACCAGCCGGAGTTCCAGTTGTAGGCGCCCGGCCAATATCCCGACCATGGTGAGTAGACCGGAGTCGTCACTCCGATGCCGAGAGAGCCGCCATAGCCCAGCGGAACGTCGACCGACGTGTCCCACATGGCGTCGCACGATGCAAGTGCCAGAAGCGAGGAGGCGGATATGAGTATGCGGCTTAGAAGTTTCATAATCTGAAGTATTATAGTTTTATATAAAAACGCCTCAGCCGCCCGGATGGTTGAAAAAAACGGAGCCGATCCGGCAGCCTGCGCTCTCAGGCGCATTGGCTGCCGGATCGGCAAATATTCTGGAATTATCGTTGCGGCACAGCGGCGCGAAAGAGCCGCCGCTTGCCGCCTCAGAGACGTATGGCCGACACGGCCGTAGTGCGGATACGCGGCTTCAGCTCTCCGCCTATAAGCAGTATTTCTGCGTCGGGGGTCACGGCCGCTGCAGCGCCCGCGCGTGCGGTGGCCTCATCGTCGGCAGCCACTGTCCATGTCTGCGCCGCAGGATCAAACACCATCACACGTCCGTTGAAACGATACCATTCAACGGGATGCGACAGGTAGTCGGGAGCCTGATTGCGGAGCTCTTCGAGAAACACGTCCTTGTTCACTCCGCCCATAGCGACGACGCGTCCGTCGGGGAGAGTCACGGCTATGCCTCCTCCGAGCGACACCTCCTCGCCGGCCTTGTCGACCGGAGCGGGAGCCGCGCTCCATTTGCCCTTGCCCGAGAGCTGATAGCAGAGTCCGTCGGTGTTGAGCGTGGCTTCGCGTCCGTCGCCCTTGCCGGCGAATCCGCCCCAGAGATACAGGCAGGGGCGTCCCTTGGCGTCGGTCGACGCAGCCAGCACGGGCTGCACGCGGGGATTGCCGGGGAACGATGCAAGCGTCTTCCAACCCTTGGAGAGATCTCCAAGGTCAAGGCAAAGCAGCTCGTTGGAGGGCTTGCCGCCGACATTGCCGCCGGCCACATAGACGCTTCCTCCGGCATAGCATGCCGCCATATTGTCGACAGCCTCAGGCAGCGAAGGGAGCGGAGTCACCACAGCCTCACCCTCGTCGCTGACAGTGATCATGGCCACCTGACGGAGGGGCTCGGAGGCCGATGTGCCGCCTATGATCACCAGTCCTTCGGGTGTGGTGGCCGACGCTCCGTAGGCCATCGGCTCGGGAAGGTGACCGATCAGAGTGGCCTCGGCCTGACCGTTGTCACCGGGAGTGAGCGCATAGATGCCCGAATAAAACTTCTTCTGCGCTCCGGGAGCCATGGGATTGGAGGGAAAATTGCAGCCTCCAGCACGTATGATACGACCCGAAGCCATTCCGGCAAAAGCCGCCGACACTCCGGCTTCGATACCCGGCTCGCTTGTGGGAGCCTCACTTACGGAAAGCTTGAACGTTGTGGCCGGCAGATTGTCGGCATTGACCAGATTTGGCGCGCGTGAAAGGCTG
>PDYJ01002386.1_pt1 | contig 12721 bp, 10 predicted proteins | sample 1430841 | NCBI WGS metagenome assembly PDYJ01 (sample SAMN07237672, study PRJNA390542) | Gut metagenome, whole genome shotgun sequencing project. | isolation source: fecal pellets | host: Mus musculus | place: USA: New York, NY | collected 2016-10 | reverse complement strand
AGCACTGAACATCTGCTGCTGACGGAATATGTCGATATTCTGCTCCGAGTCATAGCGCTGGGTCATGTAGCGGTAATATCTTGCCGGTGTAGCCGTAAGCGACAGACTCGGAAGTCTGTTGGCCTTGAAGCTGACATACTGCCAATAGCTGGCCTGATACATATTACGGTATCTGAACGCCATGAGAGAGGAGTCATTGGCAAGCTCGATTGTCTTTTCAAGTGTTAATGTCATTGCCGAGGCAGTGACAGGCATAAGCAATGCGATTATGGGCAGGAATATCTTACTTATTTTCATGTTTGCGATAGATTAGCCAGTAAAACAACGGGATAACGAAGATGCTGACGATGGTGCCGACCACCATCGATCCTATCATAGCTATGGCGAGTGGCCGCTGGAGCTCAGAGCCCATATCGGACGTAAAAAGCACGGGGAGCATGGCGAAGACGGTGGTCAAGGAGGTCATGATTATGGCGCGCAGACGGCGTCGGCCCGCTGTATGTATTGCCTCTGTCAGAGGCATGCCTCCCTTGCGCAGTTCGTTGATGGCATCGAGTTTGAGGATTGAATCGTTGACTACGATACCACACGTCACAATTATACCTATGGCCGACATGAGATTGAGTGTCTGTCCGAAAATCATGAGGGCAAGCAGTGCGAAAAATGTGTCGACCGGAATTTCAAGCAACACTATGAGTGGCTGGAGGAAACTCTCGAACTGTGCACAGAGAATGAAATACATTAGCATGACTGACACAAGGAGTATAACCGTCAGTTCTCTCATCATGCGGGCATTACTGAAAAAACCGCCGGCAAACTCAACTTCATGAGAGCCGTCAGCAGCTACTGTCTCGCGTATGGTCTCGATGACTTTCGCTTCACGACCGGGGACTTCAAGACCTATAGGCACATATTCGCCGGCCACGCCGGCCGTAATGGTCTTGAGATCGCGGCTGTGACCGACCGTCACGAGCGAGCGAAGTGGAATCTCAGTACGGACACCATTTTTATCGGCACGCGATATGACGAAAGCGTTGCCAAGTATCTCGCCGACACTCTGTTCACGCCCTGATATTTCTATCGGAGTATATTCCTGATAGGAGCGGAGTGTCGACACTGTGTTGCCCTTGAATGCGGTGCGCAACGCACGCTGCACCTCGGAGTAGTCGACATTGTAGATAGCGAGAAGCGTACGGTCGACCGATATGTCAATCTGCCGGCGTAACGGAACCGGTGACAGGCTCTCACCAGTTGCCTCCCCTATGCGTCCGCACAGTGATGCAAGACTGTCAATCTCGCCGGCATCTTTATTCCGGTTGCTGATTCTCGCTTCGATGTCAGCCTCGTCTGACGAAAAGATTTTTTCAAAGATATTGCCAGTTTTATGGAATGAAACTGTCGCAGACGGATACTTGTCTCTGATACGGTCGGCAATACGATTTTGAAGCGGTGATATATCTTCAGGTCCGGAGGTTTTGAAATAAAGCTCGGCTTCAGATGTTGAAAGGTCGAAGTCGGATGACAGCATGTAATCCTGCATGCCGATATAGGCTGAACTTTCTACTGATGCTGATGCTGAATCCGAGAGAGCCTCGACCCGGCTGCGGTTTGTGTCAAGATTGATATTCTCGTTCCAGTCGATGCGGACGATTGTCTCGTTGCTGTCTATCTCAGGCATGCGCTCCTGACGCATAAGCATGAACATTACGACGCATAGCGGGACTGTGAGCAAAGTCGAGGCGATGAACAGCCATTTATGCCGGAAACAGAAATCCATCCCGCGGTCATAAAGACTGATAAAAGACTGATGAGAAGCTGGTGACTGATTCTGATTTAAATCTGCTGATTTTCCCTCTTTTATCCCCGATTTCTTATTTTCAAAAAGATAATACAGCACCGGGAGCAATGTGATCCCGACAATATAACTTGCAGCAAGACCGGCTGTGATCGAGAATGCCTGGTCAGAGAATATCGCTCCGGCGATACCGCTCATGAATATCAGCGGGACAAACACGGCTACAGTTGTAAGCGATGATGACAGCATAGGCGTTATCATCTCGTCGGTGCCTTTGACGCAGGCATCCATAAGCCCGTTGCCGCGATGACGGAACTGGGTGATGTTTTCAGTGACTATGACGGAGTTGTCGATCATCATGCCGACGGCAAGAATCAGTCCGGCCATAGAGATGATATTGATTGACACGTTAAACAGATAGAAGAGCAAGAATGTAAGAATTACTCCGACTATTATACTCAATCCGATGATGAATGACGATCGCGCACTGCGCATGAAGATGAGACACACCACAAACACGAGCAAAAGGCCCAATATGAGGTTCTGCTCAAGATTGGAGATGGTGAAGTCAAGCAGCTCGGTCTGGCTTCGGGTTTTGGAGAACTCTATTTCGGGATAGCGGTCTGAGAAGTATTTTATGGTCGAGTCGAGAGCCTTGTTCATTGCATCCATGCTCTCCTCACCGTGCTTTATTATGGCAAGAGTCACAGCCCGTTTGCTGTTATGCAGTGAATAGCCGGAAGGCACACGGTTGGTCAGACTGACTTCTGCAAAATCGCCCAATTGCATAATCTTCCCGTCCTTAAGGAGTTTGATACGCTCCACATCACCGACTGAACGCAGGAGATTGGTGACGATGATGTTATATTCATAGTACCCGTCGCGCACGGTCATTGAACCGGGCTCGACATTGTTGGCGGTGAGAGCGGATTCAAGATCTTCGACGGTGACACCGGCTTGTGTCATACGGTCTAAATCAGGGTGACCCGCAGAACTTTTCCAGGCACACCCGTTATGTCTACCATTGCAATCTCCGGCTGCTGTTCAAGACGGCGTCTGACAATGTTTTCGGCAATTCCTGACATATCAAGAAATGACATTCTGCCGTTTTCGTCTCGCAGGGTCATTTGCAGATACAAGACCGGAATGTCGGTAGCGCTCGCTTTGACAGCCTTTGGTCGTGTAACGGTCTTGGGCAAGGAGTTCATTGCCGCGTCAATCTTTTCATTGACTTCTATAAAGGCGAGGTCGGTGTTGACACCATAGTCCATTGTCAGCGAGATTATCGCCGAACCGTCGCGGGTCTCGCTCTTGATTTCGCCAAGTCCGCCGACCTGCATGAGTTGACGGCGCAAGGGTGTGACAACGGTATTTTCGAGTTCGCGCGCCGAGACATTGTCACCCGTGACCTGCACGGTAATGTGAGGGATATCTATGTCAGGCAACAGCGAGACGGGAAGTGTTGTGTATGTCACACATCCGAGTATCACCATAGCAAGAAACGCCATGATGACAGCTATGCGATGATTCAGGAGATAACGGACCATGTCATTTCTCAATTATCCTGACCGGAGATTCGTGGGCGAGGTTGACGTTACCGGATGTTATGACTTTCATGCCCGGCGTGAGACCATCGGTGACGGTGTATTCGCTGAGATTCTCAAGGCCGGTGGTGATATAGTTCCACATTGCTTTATTGCCATCAAGGGTAAACACGACCTGACGGCCTGAGCGGAGTACCACGGCGCTCTTGGGTATGACCAGAGCCTTGTCGACTGCGCGTTTCACGCTTATACGGACGTTCATGCCGTCAATCAGTCCGCCTCCGCCATCGACCGATGCCCAGACTTTGACCATGCCGTTGTCATCAACCATCGGGTTGATTTCAGTGACATGTCCGGTGCGCGAGTCTGTGGTCGAAAACGGAGTCACGGCGATTTTATCACCCGGCCGAACCATCGGCAGTTCGCTTTCCAGTACAGAAAATTCGACCTCCATGCCGCTGTCGTTGATAATCCTGCACAACGGTTCGGTGGATGACGACATGTTGTGGGGAGTGGCGGTGAGATTGGCGATGACGCCACTGACCGGAGCATGGAGGGTGGCATCTTCAAGATCCTTGCGAGTTGCCGCGAGGTTAAGTTCGGCCTGCTGGAGACCGCTGCGCAGACGGGCGAGTCTCATAACGTCATCAGGCACTTTTTCAAGCCGATCCGGGTCGTAGCCCTGGCCGATGAGCACATCCTGCATCTCAAGCGTGGCTGAGGCAACGGCACTCTGCTCCTTCTCAAGCTGGTTGTCGAGTTTATAGGTGTCAAGTGTGGCTATGCGCTGCCCCTTGGCGACGCGCTGTCCGTTACGCACATATATGGCGGCGATGAGTCCGGGCGACCGGAAATTCACATCGACTTTCTCACGGGCTGAAATACGTCCGTTGCTTACGATCTCGTGGTTGAACACCGTAGGCTGCAGCTCCATGACGGTGACTTCAGCTATATGGTCGGTCTCAGCCGTGGCTGCACCGATCTCATCTGCATTATGTTTTTTATCCGTTTCTGGAGATGAACATGATGCGAGGAGGACCGACAAAATGAGTATGGCAGGGATATATTTCATGGTATTCAATGTTTATTGATAGCTTTGAACATACGGTTAAGAACATGTGATTTCCAGCGGATTCCGGCAGTGCCGACTATAAATTTCTCAGGCACAAGCCCAAAATAGCGCGAGTCTTTAGAGTCGATTACGTGGTCTCCGGCTGCGAAGCAGTAATTTTCTGTAAAGATATAACTTTTTATCGGCTTATCATTAATAAATGCCGCAGAATCTTGCCACTTTAATTTGGATTTCGTTTCCCATTCGATATACCGTCGGTAGAGTAGCCAGTTTTTATAATCCAACTCTACAGACTGCCCCTTGCCCGGAATCAGGAACGGCCCCATGTCTCTTACCGTCCAGCCGACAACTGAATCACGCGGGCAGCATCGCATCCAGGAGGGCCATGTGTGCGGATCAGGATTTTCACGGGTGAACTCACGGACATATAGTCGCAAGGCCTCCTGCTCCGAGGCTACACCAAGAGTGTCGCGGCATCCTCTGACATGGTAGAAGCAATTGCGGATTTCCAGAGTGTCGCCCGCCACGGCTACAGCCCGCTTGCAATAATATGTAGCGAGGTTCATGGCAATGCTGTCGCGCTTACGGTCAGAGTCAAGATATGGGTAGTTGAATACTATGATATCGCCTCGCTCCAACTGACCGTAACCCGGAAGACGCGTTATCTCGTAAGGCTTCCCCTTGATGGCATCGAAAATATTAAAAATCCGCGCACCCATTTTCCACTTGTTCACCAACCCACTCTCATCGGGCAACAATGTCGGCGACATTGAGCCCGAAGGAGTGTGGAATGAACAGGCTGTGGTTATCTGAATCAGCCAGTAAAGCCCTACCCCGATCACCGCGACCATGAGCATGTACATGATGAACTTGCTTAATCCAAGCATATATAATCTGTGTTTCTGTGTCTTTCAATCATTGGGATACACCCTCTAAGATATCCTTTAAATCATATTTTTTAAATATGTCGTTTTTAAAATTTAATGTATATAGTGTATGATTCCGGAAGTCTATGTCAAAAGAAGTAGCCAGTTCAGGAAGTTTTATGTCCAATAAGGGCATACCGTCCCAATTAAAGAACCATAGTTCAGATTTTTCACCATTAATCTTATTGATGACGAAAAACTTCTCATAGCCGTTTACTCCACTGTAAATCAGCTCCTTATTCTCAGCTGTTTCGTTGTCGATATATCGTTTATAATTATCTATCTTACCTTCAGGCATGACTGTCACTGAAAAGTTATCATCAAGAGAATATATGTTAAATTGTGGATATAGTTCTAATACTTCAACAATACGGTTCTTATCACAATTGAAGATAATGTTGGGCATAAGCAGTCCAAGTTTATCAGGTGCGGGCACTTTATATTGATTCAGATGCTGTATGCTGTTTAAGGAAAGTTCCGACCCGTCTTTTAAGATTGTTCGTTCTATAGACCCTTCGGATGGATTAACCGAAACAAATATCCGGGTATTGGTGTCTGAGAAGTTACTATAAACAGAAAAATTATTAACACGAGGATTATTCTCTACATCTGATTCCATTTGACCTGAATCAATTGACTTTGAAAGATCAATCTTTCGAAGTTGCTGCCGATAATTATCAGGTAGAAGTATGTATATATTTCCATCACCATTAAAAAAGGAAGCCTGAGATATCAGAGGAGAGGAGACGAATTCATCCGGTCCACTGCCTATCGATATAAACTCTAACAAAGTGGAATCTCCCGGAATACTTCTGACTTTCCATGTATTTTCTCTTTCAGCCGTTGCTATGACCATTAGAGAATCAATTACGCGGAATTGTAGATTTCCAATAGTTTTTGTATCGATAATAGTACCTGAATCGAGACTTACTACGACAGGGAACTCTAAAAATGAGATCCGGTTGTCGAATGAAATCGTTGTTGCCTGATCTTCAGGTGTACATCCAGATAGGACAAGACAAATAGTCAGAATTACAATATTAAAAAAGATCTTCATGTCGAATAACACGTATTTGAATTAAAATAGAATTTCGGTTGGCGACATCCTGATAAATATCGGTGCGTAGAGGTAGCTGCTCAATCAATTTTCGGTATTAGAGGGTACTTGTTGCCGCATCTTATATATTACAAGTGCACTACCTTCAGATTTCAAAATATCTTCCACCGATTCAGACGCTTTTGCAAATCCATGATCTACGGCTGATTTATATCTATCATATGAATCATAATAGCCGATAAATTTGTCACCATCAACACCAACAACAGGCATTATAGCCTTTGAAATATTGTCTGATGGCATTGGAAGTATTCCATTTACATCTTTATTCCACAGCCCATACTCTATGTAACCATCGCCAAGAGTGTACGATATTATGGCATTGTTCCCACTGATGAATGGAGGCAATGTAAGATGATCGTAGTTTTTGACATCTCGCATATCAATATCACTTTTCCCTTGCAGTCCGTTCTTAAAATCAATTTTGACTTGATGATATTTTGAGGGGTCACGATCATCCATTACTGTATAACCGTCAAACATAAGAGATCCGAACACAATCTTGTTATTATTCTTCGTCAAGTAGTAGCGCTGGCCAATAGGATCAAACTCATCATCTTTATACTCGAATAAATTGTCCACAATATTCAGGTCTTTGTCTGATATGTGAACCCTGTGATTTGAATTTGGCAACTTTCGCCTGGAGCCAAGGGGCACGGTAACAAACAGAAAACCGCCATTATCCAGTGACTCAACATCATCCGGGATAATAGGCATTCTTTTAGATTCAATAAATTTACCGGACAAGGCATCATAGGCCAACATCTGCTGACGTCTGTTATCAACAACGTATATCCGAGATTTATCACAACAGAAGCAACTCAATTCGGAATATTCACCGGGCCCCTGGCCGATATTGTTTATAATGAATCCCGGATTTCCGCTCTCAGAATCGTATGCGCATATAATTCCTCGCCGGAAATCACCAATTACATACAGACTGTCAACACGAACTATTTTGTCAATTCCGGAAATTTCACAATCATCTAATGGTTTCAATCCCAAATACGTGACTGATTCCACCAATGTATCGGATGTGAATCGACCGGATTTATTTATGCTAATCACATCAATCCCTTTTTCGGCATCAGTTTTATTTGTATTGGCACAAGAGCTTATTAGCATGGAGCAAATAATGGCCACTAATTTTAATATATTCTTCATTTGTAAGTATTATTTATAGTAAGTATTATTTATAGTAAGTATTATTTATAGTAAGTATTATTTATAAGTAAGTCGTAAAAATTAATTTATACTAAGCCGCATGGACAAAATTGATATTGAGTTCAGATCCAAGCGCAGCCAACGCACGGTTAGTTGCATAGAGCAGGGATTCTGTGGAGCAATAATCCGCAGGTCTGAGCCATTTGCCCTTGAGGATTCTCCAGAGCGTCTCGGCGATATTCAAATGTGGACTGTACGGTGGAAGGAAAAAGAGATACAACCCACGTTTCTCCCATATTGGACGGAGTTCCCGCATGAGTTTGCATCTGTGGACGCTTGCATTGTCAAGGACAACAAAAGTGTTTTTACGGATACGGAGAGAAAATCGGTCAAGAAAGTCGGCAACCTTGTCAGCGGTCATATTCTCAGTTGTGGAGAATCCTTCATATCGATTGTTGCGGTCTATCATGCCGAAAATATTGAGTCTCAGACCTCTTTCAGATGGGATATAGACATCTTCACCTCGGAACTGCCATCCGTATGGCACATATCCCTCGGTGCAGATGTGGCTTTCATCTCCATAATAAATGTCGATGAGACAATCTTTTTCCTGTTGTACGAGTTCTTGCAGCTTCTCGGTCTTATACGCATAGAGCTGCGGCGAGGGTTTCCCCTTTGGACGTTTTCTTATACGTCTATATCCCGCGCCAAGGCGGATAAAAAAGCCCTGAAGGTACTCTCGGAGGCTTCTTTCCCTGAAGCCTGCTGCCATGCCTCTTTCGCTTTCTTCACGCTCTGCCTGTCGTTCTCTATGGCTTTGCGTACCGACTCTTCGTCCGAGCAGTCCATTATTGGCTTCCGACCCCGTCCGGGACGTGTTTCCAGTCCTTTGATTCCTTCGGCCTCGAAGCGTTTCACCCAGGAATTGACTGATATATGGGTCATGTCGGTCTGTTCTCCAACCTGTTCCGAAGTCAGGCCGGTGGATTTCAGAAGCACTGCGCGACAGCGCATGCGGTATGCGTGGCTCTTGCCTTGGCGAAAGCCTTCCTCTAATTGCAGACGTTGTTGGTCTGTCAGTTGTATAACTTTGATTTTTGCGATAGCGTTGTGTCTTTATGTGTTTACACAAAGATACGCAAAAAAATTGATATAAACTAATTTTCAACATCTACTTAGTAAGTATTATTTATAGAATTCTATGGCAGGTTGGAATCAAACTGCCATAGAATTCCATTTAAAATTTAACCATGTTGCGGACAAGGTCTTGAATTGCAACCGGACCCTCCACCCTTACAGCTTTCAACCGTAAAGCTGCAAGTTCTCGTCCCCACCAGCTTTCACCAAGTTCAGCCCCACATTCATATGTATGCGATAGACCGTCAGAAAACTGCCAATTAGAGCTATTTTCGTCATTTGACAATGCCTCAACATTCGCAAGAGTCAAAGCATTTAGCTTGGATTCTTGATTTTGAGTGTTGAATCCTGCGATGCCACTTACTGTAGCAATTGTGGCGATAGCCGCGAAAATCATTTTTCTTTTCATGATTTTTTTGTTTTAAATTGTGATTGATTAATTTATTAAATCCGATAGTTTCGGAATGTTTAAACTTGATTGATATCGGCATGGAGCTTATGGATCAAATCTTTTCAATTATTGAATTTGTAAAGTAGAATAGATGGATTCCCGTCATCAAGAGGCTGTTTATTGGTCACAAAAACAGTCCTGATACACACCGATAGCACCTTGCAAAGCGCCATAGAATGGAGGTGTGTTCATATTGAGCGAAAACATCTGATTGTCACTGAACCGATAGCAAATGTGTCGTGATGGAGTTGAATGAAGCCCGAACAAAAGTATATCATCACATTTGAAAGCATACAGAACGTCAATGATCGTAGCGGCATCAATACCTGAAAATGAGTATTGATGGTCCATTGTCGCATTAACCAGAGCTTTCACAACATCACTATCCGGAATATCATCTGATAGAATTGAAAAATAAGGGCTTACGGAATCATTTCTTATCAAATAGAAATCGGGGGTGAATCTGTCATAGAAAATTACATCGTTTCCAGATCTCCAAAAATGTGTATTCCCTGAGCCAAAGGCGAGGTTCTCATGTTTGTGTTTTGATTTTATAATAGGCTCAATGTCTCCGTCAGCAGTGTTAAAATGCCCAAGATTGATATTGAGTTCATGCTTGTCACCAGCCTTGTTCACGAAATAAGATGTGTCGCTACCAATAGAGAAACCACAGGCTCTTTCCGGTATTTCTATGCTTGAAACAAAATTGAGAAATCCGTCATATCTATGAATCTTGCCAGTCTTGAAGTCAAATACGGCCAAATCCCCGTTAGGATACACATCAATCTCACTCACACAGCTATATTCCCCCGGACCATTGCCGACACTATGCAGCTTACCTATTTTTTCTCCTGTTTCACTGAATTTCCATATGGTATTTCTGAAGGCATCCATAATGAAGAACCCATCTTTTGCAGGCACAAACTTCGACATATGTCCGATAGGATCATCTCCTGTAGACAGACTGATTTCTCTGACTACAATTGGAGTTATAGATGTCAGTTCCTGAGTCAAGTCAATGGTGAGAATATCATCGAATTTTTCACTCAAAGACCTGCAGCATGAGGTCAATAGTGCAAGAAAAATTATCAAGAGATATGATTGTAATGTAACTTTCATCTAAAATTGGTTTCGGCTTGAGTTTTAATTCTTTAAATTGTTCATGATTTGATTTATTCTTCTTTGAGCCTATTATTTCCAATCGCAGCTTCATAATATATTTTTGAAATCGCAGGATAAGCTATTAAATCTACGATCGAGTAAGCTTTTAAATCTGTACTAAGCCTAAAGATAAACACATCATGGTCGATATAATCCAACAACTTTGAATTCTTATCAGAATACATTTTTAAAGGAATGTTTTCATGAAATATTTTCATTTTACGTAGACTTGAAAAATTGCCTAATATTATAATGTCATCATTATTGCCATTCCTAACTATAGATTTCAATAATTCTATTTCCCGCTCTGCACATGAGGTACAATCGATGTTATAAAGTCCGATTATGACGATTGAATTATTCTCCACAAGCGTTTTAATGGAAATTGTATCCCCTAAAATATCTGTTATGGCAAAATCTTCTATGCTTGTATCATCCGATACAAGCATTTCATAAATGACATTTTCCATTTGAATATTAGTCTCTTCCTTTACACATCCTATTGTTGATAGGAAAAGCGCACAGAATATTATAACTTTATACCAAAGACTCATTTTTATTGGATTTGCTATTTCAATAATTCAACTTCACCAAAAAGATTTAAGTTTCCTGTATTACTTATCAGCATATTAAGAGGGTGTTTCATAACAATAGTTAAAATCTGAGCGAAAGATTTGAAATGAAGAATCATATCCGCTCAAAGCTTTCGGAGGCGATTGTATTGTTTCTTTTGTAAATAGTATATTCCATTTGTGAAAATTTTTAAGTTACCTGAGCCTTGGTGTCTCTTTTGCTAAATTGTTGAAACTCGTCAGTCGCATAGCTCGCTATGCTTCTTCCTCCCTTGCAACAATTTATCTAAAAGATACACCACTCAGATTTTAACTCTTGTTATGAAACACCCTCTAAATATCTGTTTCTGCCATTGACGTCTTCAAGTTGAATTTAATTATAATCGGATTATTATTTTCAAAAGTAGATTCCCCAAAAGAAAGGTTACACCCCTTTGTTAAGAAACATTCCCTAAGATAATTCAAATTCTCTTCACTTAGCGCATTGGAAGCAGTTTCATCCATGTAAGACAATAAAGATGCAGCTCCATTTTTACCGACTATTACAAACGGAAAGTAACAGAATTTATTGGATATATCAGTGCGAAGATACCTTTTTGATCTGAGTGTAAGAGGGTCTACTATACATGAATAACTGTATTGTGGCGTCTGATATTCAATATACCAACTGTCAGGCATAACTGTCATTTCTATATAATTGACAATTTTTATGTCGGAAGACGTATTCATGAATCTATAATAATCACGGTTATTCAACGCAGAAGTTGCTTCTATAAAATTGGGCACATCATTTGGTCCGTACAAGCCGAATCGCCCAATTGCATTTATAACGGAGTCCGAGACGCTATATATTGTATCACATAAACTTGTATAAAATAATTGTCCAAGCCGTGCGTCTTTCACAATATGTCCTGCGGGATTTGGGCGAGTATATTTAAACGGAAGAGCAGTTCCTGTCACAACCCCATCCATACCAAAGGTGCGGATATTAAAAGGATTACGTTCAAAGTAAGCTGCATACGTGCCGATATAACCGCCATCTGTCAGATATATGTTTTCGGGCCTTTCTGGTCTTGCTATTTCTATGGCCGAAATAAATTCCCCCGTTAGTTTATAAGTTAAGAGTTTAGATCTCGTCCAATCTAAGATATACACAGACCCATTTGCAATAAATACCTGATTTATCGACGAATAATCTTCAGGCCCTTCACCAATCGCACCAATCTGATGGCTAAAAGTTCCGTCTATATTGAATGCAAGAACTTTTTTGGGAGCTATATCGTCTGCTACTATGATTAGACTATCAGTAATTTCAACCATCGAAATGCGACCAATCAATGATTTGTCACTTGTCTCAAGACAAATAGTCTCGATTGATTCCACCTCGGAAAGGATAAAATCATTGGATAAAGTTATCTCCTTTAGATTTAGCGAAAACAAGCTGTCAAAATCTGATAATAAAATGGAAGCCTGTGGCTGATTAGTCACTACATAAGATTTTTTTTGATTCGCATCCTGTACATAGGGCAAAGCAAATGACTAAAAATGTATAAAGTATAAATTTCATGATTGGTAATTTTAGATGGTAGTCATGGTCAGAAATTAAGTCCATCCACAGTCTCCGCATCCGGCACATGACCATTGGTGTGCAACTGAGCCATTGCCATTCCCTACATAGGATACCTCTTCACTGCGGTAGGAATACATGATGCAACGGCAGGTGACTGATACACAGTCGTAGTCCGGACGATTCCACCAGTCCTCTACCCATCCAGCTTCTGC
>PDYJ01001589.1_pt1 | contig 12744 bp, 11 predicted proteins | sample 1430841 | NCBI WGS metagenome assembly PDYJ01 (sample SAMN07237672, study PRJNA390542) | Gut metagenome, whole genome shotgun sequencing project. | isolation source: fecal pellets | host: Mus musculus | place: USA: New York, NY | collected 2016-10 | reverse complement strand
ATCGCAGATGCCCACCGTGTCGCGCTCGCTTTACGACATCGTGCGCCTCATGCCTCAAGCCGTGGCGACCAAAAAACGGAGGCATATCGTACGGCGGCGTGAACAACCGCTACAACGCCTTCATGATCAACGGCATGGCCAACAACGACATGTACGGGCTCTCCTCGTCGGGCACCAACGGCGGATTGTCGAACGCCAATCCCGTCTCGCTCGACGCTCTGTCGCAGATCGAGGTGGCGGCGGCCTCGTACGACGTGCGCATGAGCGGATTCGCGGGCGGCGTCATAAACGCCGTCACCAAATCGGGCACCAACGAGTTCCGCGGCAGCGCCTACACCTATTATAACAATCGGAATTTTTACGGCACCACAGCGGGCCGCGACGTCGCCCGACGCGAGAAGCTCGACGACCAATCCACCCGCATCCACGGCGTTACGCTGGGCGGCCCCATCGTCAAAAACAAGTTGTTCCTGTTCCTGAGCGGCGAATACAACGCCGAGACCTCGCCGTCGTCGTACTACCTCGGTTACGAGGGCGTGGCTCTGTCGCAGTCGGAACTGGACCGCATCGCGGCGCGCTATCGCGAAGTTACGGGCTTCGACGGAGGCGGTTACGGCCGACGCGACGTGAAACAGCGTTCGGGATCGCTTCTGGCCCGCCTCGACTGGAACATCGACAACCGCAACCATCTGTCGCTGAGTTACAGCTATCTCGACGCGCGGGCCGAGGAGTACGGCAACTCGCTCGCTTCGTTCACGTTCGTCGGCTCGGGATACGCCAATTACAGCACGGCGCACTACTTGGCCGCCATGCTCGAATCGCGCATCTCCGACCGTCTGCACAACTCGCTGCGCATCGGTTACTCGCGCGTGGGCGACGGACGCACGCCCGACGTGGCCGACATGCCGAGCGTGATAATCCGCAACACGGGCGCCACGGGAGGCGTGACGACCTACATCGGAACCGATCGTTACGCAGGCACGAACGCCCTGACGCAGAACGTCGTCACCCTTACCGACGATCTGATTCTGGATCGCGGCGCGCACTCGATCACGATGGGCATGCACCACGAGCTCTACAACATACACAACATCTATCTGGCTAACCATTACGGCACCTACACATATAATTCGGTGGCCGATTTCGAGAACGACTTGGCGGCCGTCTACGAATACAACTACACCGATCCCGAGGTTACGGGAACCACCACTTGGGGTCCCCGATTCCGCGCGGCCGAACTGAATCTTTACGTGCAGGACCGCTGGGCAGTGGGCCGCAGCCTGCAACTCACCTACGGATTGCGCGCCACCCTGCCGCTCATATTCAGCACGCCCACTCCCAACGAGAAGTTCAACTCGGGCGACATAGCCCTCGAACACGGCGTGCGCATAGGCGACGTGCCCGAGAGCCAGCTCCTGCTCTCGCCCCGCATAGGTCTGTCGTGGCGTCGCGATTTCGAACGGGGACGCCTCACCGTCGAGGGCGGCGCGGGAATATTCGCGGGACACGTGCCCTTCGTGTGGGTGGTGAACAACTACTCCAACACGGGCATGGAGCAGAAAGGCGTGCGCCTGACGGCTCCCGTGCAGGACGGCGTCGTCACCGAGACCGCCGCGCCCTTCACCCCTACGCCCTCGCCCACCACGCTGTCCAACACCACGTTCACCCTCAACGCTATGAACCGCAAGTTCCGCTACCCGCAGAATTTCAAGGCCAACGCGATGGCGGGATACGAGACCGACGACGGCTGGTCGGCGCGCGTCGAGGCGCTCTACACCAAGACCATCCGCAACGCCGTCTTCGGCAACCTCGCCGTGGAACGAACGGGCGACAAGGTATATGCCGTACCGCAATCGGGCGACGCCGCGGCGGCCGGAGCGATGCCCGCGTTCCGACGGGCGGCATCGGACTACTCGGCGGTATACTACCTCGACAACACCTCGCACGGATACTCCTATTCTCTCTCGGGCAGCCTCTCGAAGACATTCCCGTTCGGACTCGCCGTGTCGGCTTCGTACATCTTCGGACACTCCTATTCGGTGTGCGACGTGCCCTCCACCTCGTCGTCGACCAACTGGACGCGCACGTACGCTCTCGACCTGAACGATCAGCCGCTCGCACTGTCGATATACGACGTGCCGCACAAACTCACCGTCGCGGCCGCCTACAACAAGCGTTACGCGAAGTTATTCGAGGTGAGCGCGAGCGTGGTATACCAAATGACTTCGGGCCAGCGTTACTCGGTCTGCTTCGGCGAGTCGGTCGACTTCAACGGCGACGGAGCTTACGGATCGACGCTCATGTATATCCCCACCGAGGAGGAGATGGAGCGCATGCGCTTCGCCGACGACGCCTCGCGGGACAAGTGGAACGACTATATAGAGTCGAGCCGCTACCTGCGCAACCGCCGCGGCTCGTTCGCCGAGCGCAACGCCATGCAGGCTCCGACCGAACATACGGTCGATCTGCATCTGGCGCACGGATTTTACTTCGGGGCGAAGAGCCGCCGCAAGATCGAAATATCGCTCGACATAATGAACTTCGGCAACATGCTTTGCCGACACTGGGGCGCATATTACAATGTTGGCGGATGGCGCATGCAGCCCGTGAACATCGTGGCGGTGGAGGACGGCGCGCCCGTCTACCGTTTCACGAGCGCGGAGCTCACGCCCGACGACCTCTTCTCGCGCTGGCACATGCAGTTGGGCGCAAGGATTGTATTCTGACGCGCGGAGGGAGAAAGAAATATCGCGGGCGGGTATGGTATTCGAAAAATATTTCGTACCTTTGTCCCGATAAGCATACCGAAATGAGAAAGCGAAACCAAATATCTCCGAAGCCGTCGAAGCGTTGTGCGGTCGATCACGGGGGCGCTTGTTTTTCGATTTTCAATATCGGGTTTCAACAAGACGTTATAACTGTTTATAATTGTTAATTATAGGGCGACTGTTTAAGTCGCTCTTTTTGTGTGACGATATGGAACGGATAATTCTCAAAGGCGGAACGGTAGTGCGCGGCGGCGGATCGGTCAAGGCCGACATAGCCGTGCGCGGAGGGTCATAGAACGCATCGCCGACGACATAGCGGTCGGCGCCGGCGACAGGGCGATAGATTGCGCGGGACGCATCGTCGCGAGCGGTCTGGTCGACCTGCACGTCCACCTGCGCGAACCCGGGTTCTCGGCCAAAGAGACCATAGCCACGGGAACGGCCGCCGCCGCCCGCGGAGGATTCACGACGGTTTGCGCCATGCCCAACCTCGATCCCGCGCCCGACTCGACAGAGAATCTGCGCCGCGAGAGAGATATCATAGCGCGCGACGCCAAAATCAAAGTATTGCCCTACGCCACCATAACGCTCGGCCGCAAGGGCGAACAATTGGTCGATTTCGCCGCGCTGAAACCTTACGTGGCGGGATTCTCCGACGACGGCAGCGGCGTACAGAGCGATGCCGCGATGCGCGCCGCGATGACGGAGGCGGCCGCGCTCGACTGCATCATAGCGGCCCACTGCGAGGTGAACGAACTGCTGCGCGGAGGCTACATCCACGACGGTGAGTACGCCGCCCTGCACGGCCACAAGGGAATCTGCTCCGAGAGCGAGTGGCGACAGATAGAACGCGACATAGAGTTGGCGGCCGCGACTGGCTGCCGCTACCACGTGTGCCACATATCGACCAAAGAGAGCGTGGCGCTCATACGCGAGGCCAAACGCGGCGGCGTGCGCATAACCTGCGAGACGGACCGCACTACCTCACGATGTGCGACATGGATCTGAAAGAGGAGGGGCGTTTCAAGATGAATCCGCCCATCCGTTCGGCCGCCGACCGCGACGCGCTGTTGGAGGCGTGCAGGACGGCACCATAGACGTCATAGCCACCGACCACGCGCCCCATACCGCCGAGGAGAAGTCGCGCGGGTTGGCGGGCAGCGCGATGGGCGTCGTCGGACTGGAGACCTCGTTCGCGGTGATCTACACCAAGTTGGTACGAACGGGCATCATAACGCCCGAAAAGATGATAGATTTGATGTCGGAGGCGCCGCGCCGAATATTTTCGCTCGGCGGAGGACTCGCCGAGGGCGAAGCGGCCGACATAGCGGTTTTCGATACGGATCGGGAGTTCGCGGTGGATCCCGCGACGTTCCTTTCGAAGGGACGCAGCACCCCTTTCGAGGGCTGGAGGCTGCGAGGCGACTGCGTGCTGACCATGTCGGACGGCCGCATAGTGTATGAGAGATAGGACTGTTTTACGACATCGCAACGCGATGTCGGCAGTTCGCCGCCGCCCCCACGCGGCGGACTGCTGCTCGCCCGAGGCTCGCGCAATCCTGCCCCACGCGGCGAACAGCGATCAAACCGACAAAGACGCGGAGATATTCGCAAAAACGCTGAAAATTAAGAAAAGAAATAAATTATAACACAGACGAATGAAACCATTTACAAAAAAGTTAGTTCTCGAGAACGGCCGCGAATTCTTCGGTTACGGTTACGGAGCCGATGTGGAGCGCGTTTGCGAGCTGGTTTTCAACACTTCGATGGTGGGATATCAAGAGATCCTCTCCGATCCGTCGTACACGGGTCAGATGGTTGTGATGACCTACCCTCTGATCGGCAATTACGGAATCACGGACGAGGATTTCGAGACCAGATTCCCCTCGATCGGCGGCATGGTGGTGCGCGAATGCAACGAGAACCCGAGCAATTTCCGCTACACCAAAACTTTCTCGGAGGTGCTCGACGAGCAGGGAATACCCTGCATCGGCGGCGTGGACACGCGCATGATAACCCGCATAATCCGCGACGAGGGCTGCCAGCGCGCGCCATCGTCGACATCGACACGCCCCACGAAAAGGCAATGGAGATGATCCTCTCGACTCCGCTGCAATCGGATCAGGTGAAGCAGGTGAGCAGCCGCAAACGCTGGTTCTCGCGCACGCCCAACCACAAATACGACATAGTGGCGGTGGACTGCGGAATAAAATACAACATCATCCGCCAACTCAACGCCAAAGGATGCAACGTGACGGTGGTGCCCTACAACACCACCCTCGACGAGATCATGGCCTTCAACCCCGACGGCATATTCCTCTCGAACGGCCCGGGCGATCCGGAGAACGTTCCCGAGGTGGTGGAGCTCATTCGCGAGGTGCGCGGACGCATTCCGCTCTTCGGCATCTGTCTGGGCCACCAGCTCATATCGCTGGCTTACGGCGCGCGGACTTTCAAGATGAAGTTCGGCCATCGCGGCGGCAACCACCCCGTTAAGAACCTCGACACGGGCCGCATAGAGATCACCAGCCAGAACCACAACTTCGCGGTGGACGGCGCATCGGTGGAGGCCACGCGTCTGCGTCCCACCCACGTGAATCTGCTCGACGGCACCATCGAGGGCGTCGAGTGCGCGGAGGACAAGGTATTCTCGGTGCAATACCACCCCGAAAGCGCCCCGGGTCCGCAGGACAGCACCTACCTTTTCGATAAATTCATTAAAATGATGGAGGAGTATCAAAATGCCTAAGAGAACCGATATAAAGAAAGTGATGGTGATCGGATCGGGTCCGATCGTCATAGGTCAGGCCGCCGAGTTCGATTACGCGGGCACGCAGGCGTGCTTGGCCCTGAAAGAGGAGGGTTACGAAGTGATCCTCGTGAACTCGAACCCCGCCACGATAATGACCGACACCGACATAGCCGACAAGGTATACATGGAGCCGCTCACGCTGGAGTACGTGGCCAAAATCGTGCGTTACGAGCGTCCCGACGCCATCGTGCCGAGCCTCGGAGGCCAGACGGGTCTGAACTTGGCCGTGCAATTGGCCAAAAAAGGCGTGCTCGACGAGTGTCAGGTAGAGATTCTGGGCACCTCGTTCAAGAGCATCGAGAAGGCCGAGGACCGCGAGCTGTTCAAGGAGCTGTGCCTGAGCATCGGCGAACCCGTGCTGCCGTCGATCGTGGTGAACACGATGGAGGCGGGCGTCGAGGCGGCCGAGGAGATCGGTTATCCCGTGGTGTTACGTCCCGCGTTCACGCTGGGCGGCACGGGCGGCGGATTCGCCGACAACGAGGAGGAGCTGCGCGAGGTGATGCGCAACGCGCTCTCGCTCTCGCCCGTACATCAGGTGCTGGTCGAGAAGAGCATCAAGGGCTACAAGGAGATCGAGTACGAGGTGATGCGCGACAAGAACGACACCGCCATCACGATATGCAACATGGAGAACATCGACCCCGTGGGCATACACACGGGCGACTCGATAGTGGTGGCTCCGAGCCAGACGCTCACCAACAAGGAGTACCAGCTCCTGCGCGACAGCGCGCTGAAGATCATCCGCGCGCTGGAGATCGAGGGCGGCTGCAACGTGCAGTTCGCGCTGGATCCGCTCTCGTTCAAATACTACATCATCGAGGTGAATCCCCGCGTGTCGCGTTCGTCGGCCTTGGCGTCGAAAGCCAGCGGCTATCCCATCGCCCGCGTCAGCGCCAAGATCGCCGTGGGACTCACGCTCGACGAGATCCGCATAGCCAACACCCCCGCAAGTTTCGAACCCGCGCTCGACTATGTGGTGACCAAAATCGCGCGTTTCCCGTTCGACAAGTTCAGCGACGCGTCGAACGAGTTAGGCACGCAGATGAAAGCCACGGGCGAAGTGATGAGCATAGGCCGCACCATCGAAGAGAGCCTCCTGAAGGCCGTGCGTTCGTTGGAGACGGGAGTGTGCCACATCTATCACAAGAAATTCGACGACTGGTCGTCGGAGAAGCTGTTGGAGTACATACGCAAGGGCACCGACGACCGTCTTTACGCCATAGCGCAACTGATACGCAAGGGCGTCGACCTGCTCATAATCTACAACCACACCAAGATCGACATGCTCTTCCTCGAGAAGTTCAAGAACATCGTCGAGTTGGAAAATGCCGTAGCTGCGGCCAAAGGCGACACCGAGGTGTTGCGCGACGCCAAGCGAATGGGCTTCAGCGACAAATATATCGGGCAGCTCTGGGGCATGAGCGAAGCGGAGGTCTTCTGCCTGCGCCGCGACGAGAAGATATTCCCCGTATACAAGATGATCGACACCTGCGCCAGCGAGTTCGACTCTTACGTGCCCTACTTCTACTCGACCTACGAGCAGGAGAACGAGTCCGTAGTGAGCGACCGCAAGAAGATACTGGTGCTCGGTTCGGGCCCCATCCGCATCGGTCAGGGCGTCGAGTTCGACTACTCGACCGTGCACGCCATCTGGACCATCAAGGAGGCGGGCTACGAGGCCATAATCATTAACAACAACCCCGAGACCGTGTCGACCGACTACACCATCAGCGACAAACTCTATTTCGAGCCGCTTACGGTGGAGGACGTGATGAACGTGGTGGAGCTGGAGCGTCCGACGGCATCGTGGTGTCGCTCGGCGGACAGACGGCCATCAATCTGGCCGAGCCGCTGGCCGAGCTGGGCGTTAAGATCATCGGCACCGACATCGAGGCCATCAACAACGCCGAGGACCGCAAATGCTTCGAACGCATCATGAACGAGGTGGGTATCCCGCAGCCGCAGGCCGAGGCCGTGACCGACATCGAGGCGGGCGTGGCCGCCGCGGCGCGCATAGGCTATCCCGTGCTGGTGCGCCCGAGCTTCGTGCTCGGCGGCCGAGCCATGCAGATCGTCGGCAACGAGGAGACGCTGCGCCACTATCTGCGCTCGGCGGTGGAGATCAACGAGAAGTCGCCCGTGCTGGTCGACAAATACATTCAGGGCAAGGAGCTGGAGGTGGACGCCATCTGCGACGGCAAGGACGTATTCATCCCGGGCATCATGGAGCATGTCGAGCGCACGGGAATCCACTCGGGCGACAGCATAAGCGTCTACCCCACGTTCAGCGTGAGCGACGAGGTGAAGCGGACGATCATAAGCTACACCGAGCGTCTGGGCATCGCGATAGGCATCGTCGGTCTGTTCAACATCCAGTTCATCGTCGACGAGAACGACAAGGTGTACGTGATCGAGGTCAATCCCCGTTCGTCGCGCACAGTGCCGTTCCTCTCCAAATCGACGGGCGTGCCGATGGCCAAGATCGCGACCCTCGTGATCCTCGGACACTCGCTCAAGGAGCAGGGAATAACCGAGATTTACGGCAAGGAGAGCTGCCGCTGGTTCGTAAAATCGCCCGCGTTCTCATTCGCGAAGATCCGCGGCGTGGATTCGTACCTCTCGCCAGAGATGAAATCGACGGGCGAGGCCATAGGATACGACAAGAGCCTCACGCGCGCGCTTTACAAGTCGTTGCAGTCGTCGGGCATGACGGTGGCCAACTACGGCACCATTTTCGTCACCATCGCCGACCGCGACAAGATGCGCGCCCTGCCGCTCATAAAGCGTTTCTACGATCTGGGCTTCAACATCGAGGCGACGAAGGGCACCACCGAGTTCCTGCGCAGCCACGGCATCCGCACCCGCTATCTGCGCAAGCTGAGCGAAGGCAGCACCGAGATTTACGACTCGCTGCGCAAGGGCCACGTGACGTACGTCATCAACACCATCGACGTGAACCAGCACAGCACCCGCCGCGACGGTTACGACATACGCCGCGCCGCCGTGGAGAACAACGTGACGATCTTCACCGCGCTGGAGACGGTGAGCGTGCTGCTCGACGTGTTGGAGGAGATAACATTAGGTGTTTCAACCATCGACGCCGAGTAGCCATGTATAAAAAGGGAATATACGAAATCAAGGCCAACGAACCTCTCACGGCAGACGTTCACCGCATGATCCTCGAAGGCGACACGCAATGGATCGACCGCCCGGGACAGTTCGTCAACATCGAGCTGGACGGCTTCTATCTGCGCCGCCCGATCTCGATATGCGATTACGACGACCGCACCATAACGTTGATATACAAGGTGGTCGGCAGCGGCACGGAGGTCATGAGCCGCATGACGGCAGGCGCGAAACTCGACCTGCTCACGGGGCTGGGCAACGGATTCGACCCTGCGGTCGAGTGCCGTCGCCCGCTGCTGGTCGGCGGCGGAGTCGGTGTGCCGCCCCTCTATCGGCTCGCGAAAGAACTTTCGGCGCGCGGCCGCGAAGTGACCGTCGCGCTCGGGTTCAACACCGCCGCCGAGATATTCTACGAGGATGAGTTCCGAACTTTGGGCGCGAAGGTATTCGTATCGACCGCCGACGGATCGAAGGGGACGAAGGGGTTCGTGACCGACGCCATACGCGAAAACGCCGTCGAGTTCGACTACTTCTACGCCTGCGGCCCCATGCCCATGTTGCGCGCGCTGTGCGAATGTTGCGGGCAGAGCGGCCAGCTCAGTTTCGAAGAGCGCATGGGATGCGGCTTCGGAGCCTGCATGGGATGCAGCTGCAAGACCCTCGCGGGCAACAAACGCATCTGCAAGGACGGTCCCGTAATGAAACGCGAAGAGATAATTTGGTAAAGAGCAGAGTCATGGCAAAGAATTACGATCTGTCGGTCGAGTTGTGCGGCGTGGGGCTGGACAATCCCGTCGTCCCCGCCAGCGGCACGTTCGGCTTCGGCACGGAGCACAATAACTTTTACGACATCAACATACTAGGATCGATCTCAATCAAAGGCACCACCCGCGAGGCGCGTTTCGGCAACCCCACGCCCCGCATCGCCGAGTGCCGCGCAGGCATGATTAACTCGGTCGGTTTGCAAAACCCGGGCGTCGACGCAGTGATCTCGGAGGAGCTGCCGCACCTGCGCAGCATATTCCGCAAGCCGATAATCGCCAACATAAGCGGTTTTCGGTCGATGAGTACGCCGAGTGCTGCGCGAAGATCGACCGCGAGGAGCAGGTGGCGATAATCGAGGTGAACGTGTCGTGTCCCAATGTGCATAACGGCGGCATGAGCTTCGGAACGCAACCCGCGATGGCCGCCAAGGTGACGCGCGCCGTGAAGGCCGTAACCTCGAAGCCCGTCTTCATAAAGCTGAGCCCCAACGTCACCGACATCGTGGCCATAGCCAAGGCATGCGAGGAGGCGGGAGCCGACGGCATTTGCCTCATAAACACCATGCTCGGCATGCGCATCGACACTCGACGCCGCCGTCCCGTCATAGCCAACAAGATGGGCGGCTTCTCGGGTCCCGCGATATTCCCCGTGGCGTTGCGTATGGTCTATCAGGTGGCGGGCGCGTGCCGCATCCCCGTAATGGGCTGCGGCGGCGTGGAGAGCGCGGCCGACGTCATCGAGATGATGATGGCGGGCGCGACTGCCGTTCAGGTCGGCGCGGCCAACCTCAAGGATCCGTACGCCTGCAAACGCATCATAGAGAATCTGCCGCACGAAATGGAACGCCTCGGCATCGACCGCCTGCGCGACATAATCGGCGCGGCATTGTAGAGGCGGCGCAACCCTAACGAGTCGGGGCGGATCTTCGAAGATCCGCCCCGACTCGATATAATTCCCGACAAATTTGCTCCGCACGTCGGCTTGTGCTATCTTTGCGGCAGCAAAAGAAATTCGAGAAAATCATGGCGTTAATCGACGAAATTACAAAACGCAGAACGTTCGCGATCATATCGCACCCCGATGCGGGAAAGACCACCCTTACCGAAAAACTGCTCCTATTCGGCGGCGCCATACACGTGGCGGGAGCCGTCAAGAGCAACAAGATAAAGAAAGGCGCCACGTCCGACTTCATGGAGATCGAACGCCAGCGAGGCATATCGGTGGCCACCTCGGTCATGGGCTTCAACTACAAGGACGTGAAGATCAACATCCTCGACACCCCGGGTCACGAGGATTTCGCCGAGGATACCTATCGCACCTCACAGCCGTGGACTCGGTAATCATCGTCATCGACGGCGCGAAAGGCGTCGAGACGCAGACGCGCAAACTGATGAACGTGTGCCGCATGCGCAACACCCCCGTGATGGTCTTCATCAACAAACTCGACCGCCCGTGCAAGGATCCGTTCGATCTTCTGGACGAGGTGGAGCGCGAATTGAAGATACGCGTGCGCCCGCTCGCGTTCCCCATATCGAGCGGCGACACATTCAAAGGCGTTTACAACATTTACGAACACAATCTGTCGCTCTTCACCACCGACGAGCGTCAGACGGCCGATGCCGCGACGGTCGATTTCAGCGACATAACCACGCCCGAACTCGACAAATACATCACTCCAAATACGCGGCGCAGTTGCGCGAAAATCTCGAACTCGTCGAGGGCGTATACGATCCGTTCGAGCGCGAAGCCTACCTGAGCGGTACGCTGGCGCCCGTATTCTTCGGATCGGCGGTGAATAATTTCGGCGTGCGGGAGCTTCTGGAGTGTTTCATCCGCATAGCCCCCTCGCCGCGCCCTCGACCACCGAGACCCGCGCCGTCGAGCCTCGGAAGCGAAAATGACGGGATTCGTGTTCAAGATACACGCCAACATGGACCCCAACCACCGCGACCGAATAGCCTTTCTGAAGATATGTTCGGGAACGTTCGAGCGCAACAAGAACTTCCTGCACGTGCGCAGCGGCAAGCAGCTGAAGTTCTCGTCGCCCACGGCTTTCATGGCCGAGAAAAAGTCGGTCATCGACTTCGCCTACCCGGGCGACATAGTCGGTCTGCACGATACGGGACATTCAAGATAGGCGACACCTTCACCGAGGGCGAAAAGTTGAAATTCACGGGCATACCCTCGTTCTCGCCCGAGTTGTTCCGCTACATCGAGAACGCCGACCCGTTGAAATTCAAGCAGCTCGCCAAGGGCATCGACCAGTTGATGGACGAGGGCGTGGCGCAGCTGTTCACGTCGAACCTCAACGGCCGCAAGATCATCGGAACGGTCGGCGCGCTTCAGTTCGAGGTGATACAGTATCGACTGGAGCACGAATACGGCGCCTCATGCCGCTGGGAACCCATATCGATCCACAAGCATGCTGGATCGAGAGCGACAACGCCGAGCAACTGGCCGATTTCAAACGCCGCAAGCACTCCAACATGGCCGTCGACAAACACGGCCGCGACGTCTACCTCGCCGACACGAGCTATGCTCTGGCCTTGGCGCAGGAGAACTTCAAGGATATTCGATTCCACTTCACGTCGGAGTTTTAGACGCGGCATGCTCTGCCGCCGAAAGACATTCGGGCGACCTTCGCGAGGGTCGCCCGAATCTTTTATCGCGACCGACAACGATTATATGCAACGGATGTTGCAATATTAAAGCAAACAGCAGGCGGCCTTTGCTTTAATAAAATATTACTCGTAACTTGTATGCGAACATTAAAGAGTGCGGCCATGAAAAAATCGACTTTCGTAATAAACATGCACGTCGGCAATCGCACTCGCGGTGATCGGGCTTATCTCGCACATGGAGCAGGATGAATCGCAGCCGATGGATTCCGCGCCCCACAAATGGGAGGTTTATTTGCAGTACGCACTGAAGAACGGCGCAAACAACGAGCGTCAATTGGCTCTCAAAGCATACTCGTATCGCGGAAAAGTGAAAACCGAAGAAGAAAAACGGCAATTGGCGGATGAAATGTTCGGGGATGACGCCTACACGATAATTTACAAGGGCGGAGACTTCGCCAATCCCATAATTGAGACATACGGCAACATAAGAAACAAAATCGAAGGATTCGGTGAAAAGTTGCGTTCGGACATAGAATCGGATATCGTAATCGGCGAAACGGACGTTATCGATCTCAAATGGACATTCAAGGGCAAGACATATTATTCGGTAGCGATCGCCGCCCCGAAAGGCGAGCCTATATACGACAAC
>PDYJ01002788.1_pt1 | contig 12770 bp, 18 predicted proteins | sample 1430841 | NCBI WGS metagenome assembly PDYJ01 (sample SAMN07237672, study PRJNA390542) | Gut metagenome, whole genome shotgun sequencing project. | isolation source: fecal pellets | host: Mus musculus | place: USA: New York, NY | collected 2016-10 | reverse complement strand
ACAGTAAACGGAAGAACACCGGCAGTGTCATGCGCTGGATGGCCGCGAGTCTGCCACGCCTTGGCTTTATGTTGTCGCAAGCGTCAAAGAAGCGTTTCAATTCATAGTGTGTAAAAGGATGCGGCGTATAAGTCCTCGGCACAGACCTTGGCACTTGCGGCAAGTCAATTTTCGTCATTCCACGCTTGTTCATGTACTTGATGAAGTCTAAGACAGGATAGACACGTGACACGCAGGAGTTTGTGCATTCAGTCGGACGTTGCCTGCACCATCTGTCCACGATTTCTTGGGTAAGCTCAGTTTGTCCCGGATATTCCTTGCGCAAAAATGATCGAACAGTATTACGTTCTTGACATAGCTATGGCTGTTACGCCCGGAAGCCTTGCGGTATTTTACATACCCTTCTATAGCGTTGGATAGGAATGAAATAGTTTTCATACGTCAAACACCCCCTTTCCTACGGGAAAGTATTCTATGCTCAATGAACATTCCTTCAGCCTCTTGAATTCCGCACTAAGGTAGCGGTCGAGAGAATCCGGGGACGCATGACCGAGGGTGGCACTTATGACAGGTTGCTGCACACCGCCCTGTAACAGGGCCGTTGCCACATTGTGGCGGAACAGATGCAGACTCTTTCTCTCATTTTCACCTTGTCTTATTCCTGCTTTGCACATGACTTTTGAGCATATAGCATCGAGATTGCTTGTATGAAGCCTTCTGTATGGCACCTGTACTGTGAGAAAAACATATGGTTCGGGCTTCGGGACGTTCTTTGAGCAGGTAATCAAATACAGCGTTTCCTACCACGGCACGGAGTGGCAATGTCAGGGGCTGTCCCGTCTTTGCCTGAGTGATTTTTATCAGGTCGTGTTCCCAATCGAAGCTGTCAAGCGTGAGTGCAGAGATGTCACATCCACGCAATCCCGTGTACATGGCCAAGGTTATGATGGCTTTGTCCTGTAGAGATATTGTGCTATCGTGTTCTAAAGTATGCCTGATAGCAGTCAGTTCTTGCTCCGTAAGGTATTGAATGTTTTTTCCGCATATTGGTATGGACGGCAGGTATGCGATTATACGTTCAACGGATTTGCCATAGTGAGGCAAACAGGCTTTCAGCCCATATTCCACCGAATATTTGAGCGAATGGCCCATTTTCGGTTTTATGTCTTTGGAAAACACTTCTAATACCGCATCTTCTGTTATTGATTCGAATGAGTACACTCCCATTTCCTGTAGCCGGAAGAAGAACGAAGATAGCGCATACTTCACATTTATTGAAAATTTGCAACGTCTGTCTACCATGTTGAAAGCCATGTCCGTTACATCCTTGTATTCTGCGCCGAGCAACTCATAGTGGTGAGGCTTGCTGTAGTGTTTGCAACCATCGGGTAATAATCCATTCTCAATGTATTGGCAGATTACACGCAACAGGCGTACCTTGTTCCTGTAGGTATACTTGTTGGACCACAATTCTTTTAATGTCGGTTCAACGTCGGAGAAACTCTGCCATTTATAATGGTTAGCATTTTCCGATAGCCACTCAGCCATTTTCTTCACATAGCCTATGTACATGGCTGAATAACCGGTTTCTTGTAAATAAGAAACAAGCCCCTCGACTTTTTCATTCAGATTAAATATGTCCATAATCGCATCTTGTTTAAAAGTTATTCTACAATTATGACGGAATATAATCAGAACTGTTTACGGATCAAAACAAATGATTACTAAATAATTGAGTAATTTAATAGGAAACTCATAAAAGTTCTGATAATGGCTCAAATCCGGAATTTTGGATTTGAGCCACCAGTTCAAAAATCTGACTTTCAACACGCGCCACGACCGTGTGGCGGGATTGGGGAACAGCGAGGGTAGCCAAAAGGCACTCAATATGCTTTTCGCCATACGCACTATACAAGAACGTACAGGCAAGGACTTGGGAGCAACTTTTCTTTCCGGCACGACCATCAGCAACTCGCTGACGGAACTGTACCTGCTGTTCAAGTACCTGCGCCCGAAGGAGCTGGAACGGCAGGACATCCGCTGTTTCGATGCGTGGGCGGCGATATTCGCCAAAAAGACGACGGATTTTGAATTTAACGTGACGAATAACGTGGTGCAGAAGGAGCGTTTCCGCTACTTCATCAAAGTGCCGGAGCTTGCCGCTTTCTATAATGAAATCACGGACTACCGCACGGCAGAGGACGTGGGCGTGGACCGTCCCAACAAGAACGAGATACTGCACCACATACCGCCCACACCCGACCAAGAGTATTTCATCAAGCAACTGATGGAATTTGCCAAGACGGGCGACGCCACTCTGCTGGGCAGGCTGCCGCTTTCGGAAACGGAGGAAAAGGCGAAGATGCTCATCGCTACCGACTATGCCCGGAAGATGGCTCTCGACATGCGCATGATAGACCCGCATTATGAAGACCACCCGACAACAAGGCGAGCCACTGCGCCAAGATGATCGCGGAGTATTACCAAAAATACGATGCGCAGAAAGGCACGCAGTTCGTTTTCTCGGACTTGGGGACATACCAGTCGGGGGACGGTTGGAACGTCTATTCGGAAATCAAACGCAAACTGACGGAGGATTACGGCATACCGCCAAGCGAGGTGCGCTTCATTCAAGAATGCAAGACTGACAAGGCACGAAAGGCGGTGATAGATGCCATGAACGCTGGGACGGTGCGCGTGTTGTTCGGCTCAACCTCTATGCTCGGAACGGGCGTGAACGCACAGAAAAGATGTGTGGCAATTCATCATTTGGACACGCCGTGGCGACCGTCGGACCTGCAACAGCGTGACGGACGGGGTGTTAGAGCCGGGAATGAGATAGCCAAGCATTTTGCCGGGAACAACGTGGATGTAATCATCTATGCGGTGGAGAAGTCGCTGGACAGCTACAAGTTCAACCTCCTGCACTGCAAGCAGACTTTCATCAGCCAGCTCAAAAGCGGGGCGATGGGTGCGCGTACCATCGACGAGGGTGCTATGGACGAGAAATCGGGCATGAACTTCTCGGAGTATATGGCATTGCTCTCCGGCAACACCGACCTGTTGGACAAGGCTAAACTTGAAAAGCGCATCGCCTCGCTCGAAGGGGAACGCAAGTCGTTCAACAAAGGCAGGCGTGATTCGGAGTTCAAGCTGGAGTCGAAGACGGGTGAGCTGCGCAACAACACGGCTTTCATTGATGCCATGACGGAGGACTGGAACCGCTTCCTATCAGTGGTGCAGACCGACAAGGAGGGCAACCGCCTTAATATGATAAAGGTGGACGGAGTGGACTCCACAGACGAGAAGGTCATCGGAAAGCGTTTGCAGGAGATAGCCAAGAACACCACGACGGGCGGGCTTTACACACAGGTCGGAGAGCTTTACGGTTTCCCGATAAAGGTAGTGAGTGAGAGGATACTCAAAGAGGGCTTGGAGTTCACCGACAACCGTTTTGTAGTTGAAGGAAACTACAAGTACACCTACAACAACGGGCATCTGGCGATGGCTGACCCGTTGGCCGCCGCCCGCAACTTCCTGAACGCAATTGAGAGGATACCCCCCATCATCGACCAGTACAAGGCGAAGAATGAGGTGCTGGAACGTGAGATACCGCAGTTACAGGAGATAACGGGCAAGGTGTGGAAGAAGGAGGTCGAGCTGAAACAGTTGAAGTCCGAACTTGCCGCCCTCGACCGCAAGATACAACTGGAACTTGCGCCCACGCCCGAAATCGCCGACAAGGAGAACGAAGGGCAGCAGGTCAAGCCGGAAACGGAAGTCGTGCGGAACAGGCCGACGCAATATCACGGAGATACACCGCCACAGATACGCAGTCCGGCAAATGAACAAAGTTCCACGGGCAATTTCATTGACAACCATATCGTAATCGGTCGTCCGGGGCTGTATGTCAAGGATGAAAACCGTCCGAAAGGATTGAAAATATGACAATGACAGCAAGAGGAAGAATCATTTGAATTGTATCCTCTTGCTTTTTATACAATAATCCATAAACGTCCGTATTATAATGGACACAGATAACCCTTTTGTTTATAAATGGAAAATCCACTCAAAGTAGCCCCCTTAATTCAGAGCAATTTGACCCCTGTTAAATTTTTCCATTCTTCCATCCTGTTCATTCTTGTTTTCTTCGTATTCTTCCTGTCAGTTATGCCGGGTTCTACATTAAATTTCGTTTATAAATATAACGATTCTTTTTTACTTTTACATTTGCGTAGCGACTCTCCGAAGAGCTCTATACGTATAGCCTGATGTACAATTCTGTCCAGAACGGCATCGGCAATCGTCTTTTCTCCAATAACGTCATACCAATCCCTTACCGGGACCTGTGATGTTATGACGGTGGATTTTTTTACCATGCCTGTCCTCTATGATATCCATCAGGTTCATCCGCCCTTGGGAATCGAAGGGTTGTATGCCAAAATCATCCAGTATAAGCATATCCAACCTCTCGATTTTCTTGAGTTCTTGCAGGATTGTACCTTTTGCCTTGGCAACCTTAAGCATCCCCATAAGTCTGGATGTGTTGGCGTATAGTACTTTATATCCTTTCTGGCAAGCCTGGAAGCCAAAAGCGGTTGCCAGATAACTTTTTCCTGTTCCGGCACTTCCGGTAATAAACATGTCTTTGCGTTCCCTGACAAACGTAAGGTCAGCCAAACGCTGGGTAAGATTCTTGTCCAGCCCCTTTCCACTGAGAAGTCTATTTCTTCAATGGTGGCCTTGTATCTGAAGGAGGCCTGACGGATAGCTCTCTCTACCGCGCGGTTTCTGCGGTCATCCCATTCACTTGAGACCAGCCATGAGACGAACTGGTCGGTAGTCATGCTCTCTGTCCGATGTGTTTCCAAACTTGTTTTAAAGGCATAATACATACCTTTAAGATTCATTCCTAACATCTTTTCCAATGTGTCCTGATTCATTTCCATATTGTATCTGGTTGGTTTATTGATAATATTCTTTTCCTCTGATATTCTCATGGGAAGGCATCTCCGTTTCTTGCCCGGCACTGTCTTCCAACGGGAACTCATCCTGCCGGTTGTTAAGGATGCGCTCGATGATGGGATAATTGTACAGACCGTAACTTGTAGCCCAACGGCAGGCATTGGTCAATCGGGTGTTGCCGACCCTGCGTGCGAAGCTAAGAATGCCCTGACACGATTTATAGGCTTGCTCCGGATGCTTTTTCTCTTCCATAACCTGACGGATATATGCCTCCACATCCGGATGAATAGCCGCCGCTTCACGTATAAATTTATCCGGGTTCCATTCCGTGATATAGCGATGGTGTGAAGCCAGGTGCTCTTCCAGGGTCGTGTACCGGCAACGGGCCCTGTTGCGGGTATGGGAAGCAATCAGCTCGTAGCCGTAATAGATGCATACCTCGCGTGAGGTATATAACAAGATGACCTTCTTGCCTATATAGCCGCAAGGCACACTGTAGTAATGGGCGTCTTCCCCCAGGCGGACATGACCGTTTTTCATCACGGTAGCCCTGTAACGCTGTTTGAGTTCAAAACGGATGGGATTGAGCTTGCGTAAAGAATCACGTTCTATCTCCTCGAACTGTTCCCGTCGACTGTATTTACGGTCTGTCAGCGGAGTGTTGTTGTGGAGTTCCAAGGCGACACGGATAGCCGCGTTCAGTGAATCAAGGTCATAAAACTCGCGTTCCTGTATCTTTGGATAGATACTGCGATAGATCAGTTTAACGGCACCCTCGACCAGTGCCTTGTCACGTGGCTTGTAAGCCCTGGCGGGAATTACGGTACAGCCGTAATGTTCGGCAAAGGCTGCAAAGTCCTCATTCAGGATGGCCTCGTATTTACTGCTCTTAGTAACGGCGGACTTGAGATTGTCCGGGATGATGGCGGAGGGAGCCCCCTGGTAGTATAACAAGGCGTTTTCCGAAGCACGGATCAAGTCCTCCTTTTTCTGGCTCATGACCGCTTCCACATAGGTTAACTGGCTGCAGGGAAGGATCGCGACAAAAACCTCCACCGGGATGATTTCGCCCGTCTCAAGGTCGATGATGGAGAGTTTGTCACCGGCGAAGTCTATGAACACTTTATCACCGGCCTTGTGTTCAAGATGCATGATGGGACGGCTGCAGGCTATATGCTGCTGAATCAGAATATAGAAGCGGGTGCGTCCGTAACCATCCGGATGGGAAGAGAGGTACTCACGATGTAAAGCCTCACGGGTAACACCTTTCTTCTGAAGCCGCTTGCAATATTCGGGCAACAACGACTTTAGTTCTTCCATCCGTTCGCTTTCTGTCTTTACTCTGGTCTTTTCGTGGAATAACTCCGAGAGTTCCTGGTCCGATAGAGACAGTACTCCTTCATAATCCAAACCGCTGCGCTGAAATACCTGTAAGTATTTCTTGACCGTATTGCGCGAAACGGTTAACATACTGCTGATACTTTTGGTCCCATAACCCTGAGAGTAACAGCGTAACACTTGACGAATCTTTTCCATTCCTAATTGTCTATTGGGCATAACTGACTTTTATTCGTTTTTAACAAACAAAATAGAATTATAGATCGAGTAAACAAGAATGAAACTCACTTTTTAGGGGATCATTTTAAAGTGAATTTAAGGGGGCACTTTCGAGTGAATTTGGGGGATCACTTTAAAGTGAACGGAGGGGGGCAATGGTGAGTGAATTTTCCAATAAAGGATAAAAATAGGTGAATTTGCTTGGTTGACTAATTTATTTAGACTAACTTTGCATATACTAAATTTCATTTGATGATGGAACAACTTACTAAGCGTGAAGAAGAAGTGATGAACAAGTTTTGGGAGAGGGGCGAAGCTACCGTCAAGGAGATTATAGCCACTTATCCTGAACCTCGTCCAAGCCGGACTGCCATATCTACATTTGTGAAGTTTCTTGTCGAGAAAGGCTTTTTAGGGCATAAGCCGGCAGGGAACAACGGGTTCATATACTACCCACTCATAGAACGGGATGAGTATTGTGGCAACAACCTGAAGAATGTAGTACAGAGATATTTTAATAACTCTATTCGTGGTGTGATAAGCACTCTTGTAAGAGATAGGAAAATGTCGGATGATGAAGTTCGGGAGTTGATAAATCAGGTAATTGAAGGAAATCGCCAATAATAAAATTGAAAAGATATGGGTAATAATTTATTAGAGCAATGCCATAAAATTAAGGAAGAAATTTCCAATGAAACCACATTTCATTTGGAATTGAAAACTTATTGTCTTTGCGTACCCAATTATTTGATATCTTAGCGCAGTTCAAAGTGGAATTATGTCGTGCTGATTTCAATGCTATCCCATTCATTGGAGAAGACGGTTTTCACAGCAAGACAATTGCCTATTCCATCTGGCATATATTCCGTATCGAGGATATTGTTACCCATACTCTAATCAACAAGGACAATCAGATATTCTTTTCAAGGGATTATAAAAGCTCGATTGGCTCTCCAATTATCACAACGGGTAACGAGCTTGAAAAACAGGAAATATCAGATTTCTCCAAAACATTGAATTTAGATGCGCTATATGAATATGCTGAATCTGTAAAAGACAATACCAGCCTATTGTTGAAAGAGCTTTCTTTTTGCGATTTGGAACGCAGAATGACTGATGAGGATAGGGAAAAACTCAAATCACTTCATGTTGTGAGCGACTCTGAAAATGCCCGGTGGTTGATAGATTACTGGTGTGGTGAAAATATCCGAGGTCTTATAATGATGCCTTTTTCCGAACATTGGTTGGCTCATATTTATGCGAGTTGGAAAATTAAATGCGCATTAAAAGGAATATCAAACAACTAAATATATGAATATGAACAAAAATTTTGTCAAAGTTGCGGTATGCCGTTAACTGACAAAGATAAGGGAATAAATGCCGATGGCAGCCGCAATGATGATTACTGCAACTATTGTTACATGGATGGCCGGTTCACGCAGGACTTTACAATGGAGCAGATGATTGAGCATTGCGCTCGGTTCACCGATGATATAAACAAGTGGTCCGGAGAAAATATGACCGTGGAACAGGCTAAAGAGATGATGCGCCAATTCTATCCCAACCTCAAACGCTGGAAAAAATAAATATGAGATATTGTTGTACGGTTTTATCCGTGTCAGATATAAGCAAAGCCCGAAGTTTCTACGAAAACATATTCGGGTTGGAAGTCTGTCAAAATTATGGACGAAATATCCTGTTCTCCTGCGGTCTGGCTTTACAGCAGAATTTCGATTGGCTTATTGGCGTACCCAAAGAAAAAGTTCATAAAAAGTCAAACAATGTTGAAATCGTCTTTGAGGAACGTGATTTTGATGGCTTTCTGCAAAAGCTGAAAGGCAATTCGTCAATCGCATTCTTAGGTGAAGTCGTTGAGCATGATTGGGGACAGCGAGTAATCCGCTTTTACGATTTGGATGGGCATCTAATAGAAGTCGGTGAGGAAATGAAAATGGTCATAGAGAGATTCATTTCTAATGGAATGACTTTGGAAGAAGTTTCCAAGAGAATGGATGTTTCTGTCGATGACCTGCAAAAACTATTGAATTAAACCCTATAAATATGGATATACAACGTATAATCAGCTTGGTCAAAGAGACTAAGGGGATAATCACAAACAGGGAAATGGCAGCCCTTGTGAAAGAAAAAGGAGTAGCCGATTACGTTACTCAAGTGGATGTCGCCGTTCAGGATTTCTTGAAGAAGGCATTACATACACTTGCGCCGGACATACAGTTTCTCGGAGAGGAAACCGGCTTACAGCGTATGGATACAGACAGCTACTGGATTCTTGACCCTGTTGATGGCACTACCAACCTCATGCACGACTATCAGCATAGTGTGGTGTCGTTAGCTCTTTGTAGTCAGAAAGAGATAGTAATGGGCATTGTCTATGATCCGTTTCACGATGAACTTTTTTCTGCTGTCAAGGAAGAAGGAAGTTTCTTGAACGGCAAGCCCATACACGTTTCATCTGCCACAAAAACTATCGGAAACCATCATAGGCATCGGCACTGCAAAAAGAGAATTAGCGAAAGAAAACTTTGCCCGATTTCTGAAAGTTTACGAAAATTCCCAAGATGTCCGAAGACTTGGCTCAGCCGCTTTGGAGTTGGCATATACAGCCTGCGGCAGACAAGGCGGATATTTCGAGATATATTTGAATCCGTGGGATTATGCGGCAGGGATGCTTCTGGTACAAGAAGCCGGAGGAAAAGTGACTGATTGGAACGGGAATGCGCTTGACCCGGCTAAAGGAAGTCACGTCGTAGGAACAAACGGGCAAGTCCACGAAGAAATACTCAAATTATTATGAATGTAAAAGAAGTGTTGCAACAATTCGTTGAAGGTGCAACCGATCTGCGGTTTAATAACGTGGAGGTTACACCGGAAACAATACACGCAATCATGATAAATGAGATTGTTCCGTCACATCCGGAAGAGGACTTCTATGGAAAATCAGATGCGGCGTATATGACAACGACAATTCCGTTGTTCAAAAAAGCCGGGATAGAGGTAGATTCTGTGCAGGATATTCTCAACAAGGGGATTTATATTACCAATGCGGTTAAAATACCCAAAAACGGATATGTCGTTTCAAAGGAAAGCATAGAGGAAAGTCTGCCATATCTGGAAAGAGAGCTTGCATTGTTTCCCAACGTCAAGGTTATAATGCTTATGGGTGATGTGGCAAAGAAGGCCTTTAATATGATTGGCAAGAAGGCAATCAAGAAAAATGTTATCCCAAGCGTATCCACATACAAATTGCGAAATACAGAGATTTCATATAACGGTGTTCGCATCCTCCCCTCCTATATAATGACGGGACAAAACATACTCATAGAGAAATCTAAGTTTGAAATGGCTTCTGAAGATATTTCCATGATGTACCGGTTGATAATGAAGAAGTAAAAATCATTTAATAAATAATATATGGAACAAAAATTTTGTCAGAGTTGCGGGATGCCTCTTAATCCCGCAAATCCCGGAACTAATGCCGACGGCAGTATAAGTGAAGATTATTGCGGTTACTGTTACAAGGATGGAGTATTCCTACAAGACTTCAATATGAGTCAGATGATTGAGTTTTGTGTGCAGTTTACCGACCAGATAAACAAGGAAACAGGATGGAATCTCTCTCCGGAACAGGCAAAGGCTCAAATGCGCAAGATTTTCCCAACGCTCAAACGCTGGAAAGAGAAAGACAAAAGAAGCCTCACAGAAAAAGCTGTCAGTTTGCTTGCGCAATGCAATGAGGTCACACTTGCCACGATAAATGCGGATGGATTCCCACGCCCTGTGCCCATCAAGAAAATTAAGACCAACGGATGCAACGAGATTTGGATGGCAACCGATGCCGCATCCGTGAAAATAAATGACCTCAAGACAAATTCCAAAGCCGGAGTAAGCTATTATTTTTATGGTGATAGTGTCGCTCTGCGTGGCATAGCGGAAATTGTCAGCGATGATAAAATCCGAAAAGAGATGTGGCAGGAGTGGCTGATAAATCATTCCCCGGAGGTGCTACCGATCCGAACTATACTCTAATCAGGTTTGTAGGCGAGGACGCAACCATATATATTGATGGCGATTTTGCGCACGAAAAAATATAAATACTCCGAATGCTTTAATGTCCGTTTTTTACTATCGGAATAAATAGCCTTGTTATAATTTTGCAGGATGCAAACATTCAAGATCATACATCCCTCTCCTGCGCTGAAACCGTTTGTGCGGTATTATTGGTATTGCAGGATAGCTCACCCGGCATGGTGTCGCAACGCACTTTGCCGACGGGGTGTATGTCGCTTGTGTTTCATCGTGGTGAAAGACTGAAAGTTGTAAGTCAGAATGACTTACAGCCACGCTGTTTTATAAGCGGACAAGAAACCAGCTTTACAGATGTCATTTCCACGGGAAACATCGAAATGATAGTGACTGTGTTTCAACCACACACGGCAAAGATGTTTTTTCATATCCCCGTCAGTCTGTTTTTGCAATAGGAACATTTCCATATATGATATGGAGGACATTGAGTTGCAGGATTTGGCAGGGAAAATGGGTGATGCCGACAATCTTGAAACAGCCGTTATCTTAATTGAAAATTTCCTATTAAACCGCGTACTACTGGAGAATAACTACAATATTACCGAGGCTTTCCACCGTGGTGCGTCACATTAGCAATTCTGTCCATACAAACATAAAGGGGCTTGCCGACATAGCGTGCCTGAGTGAAAAGCAGTTTTGCCGTGTCTTTTCAGAACACATCGGAACTACCCCAAAGGATTTCCTGCGCATCATCAGATTGCAACGCACCTTATCCGTATTACAGCATAATCCGAAATAGGTTTTGCCCAACTATCATATGAATGTGGTTATACAGACCAATCACATATGATAAAGGAATTTCGGCTATTCACCGGTTACACCCCAAAAGAGTACATATCCCGTTGCGCTCCTGTTTCCGACTATTTTACGTTCTGAAAATTACGCTGATATAGATTTCGATTTGGTTGTCACCGATTATTTTTATAATTTTGTCACCACTTAGTGACATTAACCAAAATGGAATTGAAAGAAACAGAGAAAAGGCTGCTTGATGCAGTGAGCCATATCATAGAGAATGACGGATTTACCAAAATTGGGGTAAACCGCATCGCCAGTCAAGCCGGATGCGATAAAGTTTTGATTTATCGCTATTTTGGCGGCTTGGATGGTCTGCTCGTCGAATGGGCAAAACGGCACGACTATTATTCATTTGCCTATTCGGAGTTTATAGATACCATCAAACAGTCCGAGAAGAAGGATATAAGGCAGATTGTCAAAGATGTGCTTTTCCGGCAACTTCATTATCTGAAGGACAATGTTCTCATGCAGCAACTTCTGGTATGGGAATTATCCGGTCATTCATCGTTCAAGGGAATCCTCGAAGAAAGGGAGCGCATAGGCTACAAATTGCAGGAAGAATTAAACAAAAGTCTGGATATAGGTAACGACAACGATATGTCCGTTGCCATAATCATATCCGCAATCAATTACATTGTACTTTTCACAAGACAGTACCCCAAACTGAACGGCATAGATTTCAGCAAGCCGGAAGCGTGGAGCAGAATGGAAGCAATGATTTCCAAGTATGTTGATTTCATCTTTGACGACAGCAAACTATGAAACATATCATCGTAATAGCACTGACGCTGTTTCTTGCAGTCTTTGTTATGGCGCAGGAAAGGAATTACATTTCCACTTGCGGCAAGACGAAAACGTCTGTCAAGTGGTCGGAGGAACACAAAGACGGGAAGATATATCTGAATACAATTCAAGGCAACGAAAGGCATGAGTATATTTTGGACAATGGGTATAAGACCGAAAGTTGGAAAATAATCAACCCTGTTTCAAATACCAGCTTGACTGTCAGCTTAAAAAAACGGCAAATATTCTATATCCGGCAAGTTCAACGGCAAACCAATCTCGAAGACAGTTAAAAGCAAAGGCAAACCGTGGTATCAGAATATTGCCTACAATGCGGGGCTGACCTTGAAAAACGGCAAGTCGTTGGAATACGAGTGTTTTCGCCCTGACAATATCAAACTCTACACCATGTCGGCTGTCAAGAAGGGTATTGAAAGATTTGACGGTGGGCACACCGTCAAAATAGAAGTCAGTCTGACCGGTTTTATGTCGGCATTCTGGAGTTGTGACTATTATTTTGACACGGCTACCTTGATGTTCGTGGGCTACAAAGGTGTGAACGG
>PDYJ01002517.1_pt1 | contig 12776 bp, 8 predicted proteins | sample 1430841 | NCBI WGS metagenome assembly PDYJ01 (sample SAMN07237672, study PRJNA390542) | Gut metagenome, whole genome shotgun sequencing project. | isolation source: fecal pellets | host: Mus musculus | place: USA: New York, NY | collected 2016-10 | reverse complement strand
TACCGCGAGGGAAGCAAGAACCGCACAATGAAGGCTGCCAGAAGATGCGTTCACGAATCCGATATAAACGCCATCCTGAAGGCTGGACCCTCATCCGCGAGGAGAAACGCTTCGCATACGATAAAATGACGGTAATCGTCGAACACGAATACAGATACTTTATCGTAACCGACCTGAGGGAAAGGAGCACGTGCTGTATCTTCCCACGAATGAAGGCGAAGAAAATGGATTGAAACCCGCGACGGCGAAGAAACGGAGATTCAGCTGCGCACCCGTCAATAATCCTCTCAAGGACAAGGACGGAAATCATATAATTGACTGTTTTTCCCCACACTCACGCCACTTCGGGATGATGGCGCAGCTGGTAATCGACCACTTTGTCAACAATATCCCTTATTACAGACTTAGCCGCTACTTCTGGACAACGGCATGAGCGTCAGCCGTCAGACGCTTATCAACTGCTGTATGAAGGCGGGGTCGAACTTCAGAAACTTATACCGATACTTCTTGACATGGCAGTGGAGAAAGACTCCATCGTCAACTGCGACGAGACGTGGTGCAAGGTCAGGGTCAAGGGAAAATATGCTAAAAGATATATCTGGTGTCTGGTCAATAAGGAACTCAATACCGTCATCTACTTCTATAAGAAGGAGCGAGAAGCCGCGATGCGCTGAAGTCGATCCTGGACGGTCGCTATCCCAAGGCCCTTCAGTCAGACGGATACAACGTATATCTGTATCTTGATGACGCTTGATTGATACGGAGCACCTCTGCTGTATGGCTCACGCCCGTGCCAAATTCTTCTACGCCTGGCAGGCAAACAAGGAAGCCGACGCTGAATACATACTCCGGATAATCAGTGACCTGTATGAACTGGAAGAGCACTATCAGAAACTGAAACTCTCTCCCGATGAAATAAAGATGATGAGAAACGGGGAGCATGCAACTGAACTTGTGATACGACTCCGGAGTAAAGTCGACTCGATGAAAAGTGCGGAGCATCCTCCAAGAAGCGAGATGCTCGACAAGGCAGTCCATTATATGGATGACTTCTGGAATCAGCTCTTCGCATACCGCAACGACGGCCGCTATACTATCGACAATACCATTGCCGAGCGGTTCATGCGCCCCATATCCGGAGAACGCAAGAACTCTCTCTTCTACGGCAGCGCGAAGATGGCCGGCATCGCCTCCGTCTATCGCACACTTATCTCCACATGCCAACTGATGAAGGTGTCGGTGACAGAGTACTTCCAGAAAGTATTCCGCAAGATAGTGGCCGGATACGACGATCTGACCAATCTTCTCCCCATGAATATGGGTCTCTCCGTTAACAATCTCTAAAAATCCAACATGAATTTTTAACAATTAGTGGGCTCTGACCGCCATAATTGTTCAGTGCACCGCACTTGGACGCTTACAGATTATGATTTAACAAAGCCTGTTGCTTGTTTAAATATAGATTAAAATCGCGAGTGGATTTATATATCCATTCGCGTTTTTTGTGAAAATAACTTATGTAAATCTAATAGAAAAGTGCTGTTTGCTATGTTTTATAGGAAAAGTTTTCGTGGAGAATGTAAGAAATAACACGCTAAAAGCGTAAAAAGTTTTAGTGTTAACAAAACAATACATATTTTAACATTTGTTGATTCGGTTAAATTACAATGGCTTGGGCGCGGACAAGACAAAAAACATGCTCTACAACATAAAAAACGCTTGCGGAGGGCGGAAAAAGGTTGTAATTTTGCAACCGCAAACGGGAAATGAGCCGAGCGCGGCAGACGCCCCGGGAGCGGGAGAGAACATTGACAACGATGCCACAGGACAAACCGGGGCGTAGGCCCCGGGCCATACAGACAGAGACAAGGAGACACGGAACAGAGCAGTCTCCGTCAATCGAAGTCAACCAGGCAACCAAGGAATAGCGTCCGGCCAGAGAACAACAGCCCGCCCCTTTTGGGGAGGGCGCCAAACCAAGTAAAATAGGAAACTATATACTAACAGCGGAGAGTTTGATCCTGGCTCAGGATGAACGCTAGCGGCAGGCTTAACACATGCAAGTCGAGCGGCAGCGGGGTGGGAGCTTGCTCCCACTGCCGGCGAGCGGCGCACGGGTGAGTAACACGTATGCAACCTGCCCCTGTCAGGGGGACAACCCGCCGAAAGGCGGGCTAAGCCCGCGTATATCGCCCCGGGGCATCCCGGGGGAGGAAAGGAGCGATCCGGACAGGGATGGGCATGCGGCGCATTAGCTGGTCGGCGGGGTAACGGCCCACCGAGGCGACGATGCGTAGGGGTTCTGAGAGGAAGGCCCCCCACACTGGTACTGAGACACGGACCAGACTCCTACGGGAGGCAGCAGTGAGGAATATTGGTCAATGGGCGGGAGCCTGAACCAGCCAAGCCGCGTGAGGGAAGAAGGTACAGCGTATCGTAAACCTCTTTTGTCAGGGAACAAAGGCGGGGACTAGTCCCCGGATGAGGGTACCTGAAGAAAAAGCATCGGCTAACTCCGTGCCAGCAGCCGCGGTAATACGGAGGATGCGAGCGTTATTCGGATTTATTGGGTTTAAAGGGTGCGCAGGCGGCCTGTTAAGTCAGCGGTAAAAGCCCGGGGCTCAACCCCGGCGAGCCGTTGAAACTGGCGGGCTGGAGTTGGAGAGAAGTACGCGGAATGCGCGGTGTAGCGGTGAAATGCTTAGATATCGCGCAGAACCCCGATTGCGAAGGCAGCGTACCGGCTCCACACTGACGCTGAGGCACGAAAGCGTGGGTATCGAACAGGATTAGATACCCTGGTAGTCCACGCAGTAAACGATGAATGCTTGCTGTCCGGGCAGAGATATGCCTGGGGGCGAAGCGAAAGCGATAAGCATTCCACCTGGGGAGTACGCCGGCAACGGTGAAACTCAAAGGAATTGACGGGGGCCCGCACAAGCGGAGGAACATGTGGTTTAATTCGATGATACGCGAGGAACCTTACCCGGGCTCAAACGGGAGACGGCAGGGGCAGAGACGCCCCTTTCCCTCGGGACGTCTTCCGAGGTGCTGCATGGTTGTCGTCAGCTCGTGCCGTGAGGTGTCGGCTTAAGTGCCATAACGAGCGCAACCCCCGCGTGCAGTTGCCAGCAGGTAAGGCTGGGGACTCTGCACGGACTGCCGGCGCAAGCCGCGAGGAAGGCGGGGATGACGTCAAATCAGCACGGCCCTTACGTCCGGGGCGACACACGTGTTACAATGGGGGTACAGCGGGAAGCCAGGCGGCGACGCCGAGCGGAACCCGAAAGCCCCTCTCAGTTCGGATCGGAGTCTGCAACCCGACTCCGTGAAGCTGGATTCGCTAGTAATCGCGCATCAGCCATGGCGCGGTGAATACGTTCCCGGGCCTTGTACACACCGCCCGTCAAGCCATGGGAGCAGAGGGCGCTTGAAGTGCGTCGCCGGGAGGCGCGCCCTAGAGCGAAATCGGTGACTGGGGCTAAGTCGTAACAAGGTAGCCGTACCGGAAGGTGCGGCTGGAACACCTCCTTTCTGGAGGCCGGACTGCGGCCTTCGGTTGAGGGATGACAACAGAAGGTGATTGAGGAGACACACCGTGCGCCTGTCCCGTCTGTGTCCTGTGGGGATTCTCTCAGAATGGGGGATTAGCTCAGTTGGCTAGAGCATCTGCTTTGCAAGCAGAGGGTCAACGGTTCGACTCTGTTATTCTCCACTTTGAAAAGAGCACATTGACATGATGGAAGCGAGAGCGATTGCGCGGCATGCGCGATTGCGAAGCGAGAAGACAAACGTAGAAACTCAACGAGAAACAACGAGCGCCGCCGTCCGCAGGGATGGCGGTAGGCAAAAAAGGCTTAGGCGGCGCGGGCTTTGCCCGCGCGAGAAGAATGTCGTCCGGCATTCCGGCAATACGGAACGAACGAAGGGCGCATGGGGGATGCCTTGGCTCTCGGAGGCGAAGAAGGACGTGACAAGCTGCGAAAAGCCGCGGGGAGGGGCAAATGCCCAGTGATCCGCGGATGTCCGAATGGGGCAACCCGCCGGGAGCGATCCCGGCATCCCGCAGAGCGGGAGGCGAACGGTGGGAACTGAAACATCTAAGTACCGCCAGGAGGAGAAAGTAACAACGATTCCCCCAGTAGCGGCGAGCGAACGGGGAGGAGCCCAAACCGGCGGTGTCGCAAGGCATGTGCCGGGGTTATAGGACCGACGCCACGTCGAGTCAGGGTCAGTGGAACGCGCTGGAACGCGCGGCCGGAGGAGGTGAAAGCCCCGTACACGAAGACCCGAGACAAGACCAGTCGGCACCTGAGTAGGCCGGGGCACGAGAAATCCCGGCTGAATTATCGGGGACCATCCCGAAAGGCTAAATACTACCGAGAGACCGATAGCGAACGAGTACCGTGAGGGAAAGGTGAAAAGCACCTCGGACAGAGGAGTGAAAAAGACCCTGAAACCATGCGCCTACAAGCGGTCGGAGCCACCTGGTGTGGTGACGGCGTGCCTTTTGCATAATGAACCTGCGAGTTGCCGTCGCCGGCGAGGCTAAGGGCCTGAGGCCCGGAGCCGGAGCGAAAGCGAGTCCGAACAGGGCGCCGAGTCGGCGGAGGCAGACGCGAAACCGAGTGATCTACGCATGGGCAGGATGAAGGACGGGTAACACCGTCTGGAGGTCCGAACCGGTAAGCGTTGAAAAGCTTTCGGATGACCTGTGCGTAGGAGTGAAAGGCCAATCAAACTCGGAGATAGCTCGTACTCCCCGAAATGCATTTAGGTGCAGCCTCGGGGCATATGCCGCGGAGGTAGAGCGACCGATAGGATGCGAGGGCTTCGCCGCCTATCAAGTCCTGACGAACTCCGAATGCCGCGGCAGGGACCCCGGGAGTGAGGGCGCGGGTGCTAAGGTCCGCGTCCGAGAGAGGAACAACTCAGACCACCGTCTAAGGCCCCGAAATCCGGGCTGAGTTGAAGGCAATAACGAGGTGGGGCCGCAGCGACAGCTAGGATGTTGGCTTGGAAGCAGCCATTCATTTAAAGAGTGCGTAACAGCTCACTAGTCGAGCGGCCCCGCGTGGATAATAATCGGGCATAAGCCTGGTGCCGAAGACGTGGACTCCGCAATAATGCGGATTGGTAGGGGAGCATTCCCGCCGCGGCGAATGCGCGCCGCGAGACGCCCTGGAGCGGCGGGAAAAGCAAATGCAGGTATAAGTAACGACAAAGGGGGCGGGAAACCCCCTCGCCGAAAGACCAAGGGTTCCTGAACAACGCTAATCGGTTCAGGGTGAGTCGGGGCCTAACGCCGGCCTGACAGGCCTGGCGGATGGACATGCGGTCAATATTCCGCAACCCGGCTTCCGCGAGGCGGAGCGGTGACGGAGGAGCGAAACGCGTGCGCGCTGACGGAATAGCGCGTTGAATGCCGTAGCGATGCCCGGCGGCGGAAACGCCGGGCGCGAAAGCAGACAGTACACGAGCCGCATGCGGCGAGTGACAACCGCGGAGGAGCAGACTCCCGAGAAAAACCGCGCCCGCCGCTTGAGCGGGAGCCGGCCCGTACCGTAAACCGACACAGGTGGTCGGGTAGAAGATACCAAGGCGCTCGAGAGATTCACGGTCAAGGAACTAGGCAAACTGGCCCCGTAACCTCGGGATAAGGGGCCCTCCCCCCTAGACAAGGGGAGGCGCAGAGAATAGGTCCAGGCAACTGTTTAGCAAAAACACAGGGCTGTGCGAAGCCGCAAGGCGCGGTATACAGCCTGACACCTGCCCGGTGCCGGAAGGTTAAGCGGAGCCGTCAGCGCAAGCGAAGCGGTGAAGTGAAGCCCCGGTAAACGGCGGCCGTAACTATAACGGTCCTAAGGTAGCGAAATTCCTTGTCGGGTAAGTTCCGACCTGCACGAATGGTGTAATGATCCGGACACTGTCTCGACCGTGAGCTCGGTGAAATTGTAGTATCGGTGAAGATGCCGATTACCCGCAACGGGACGAAAAGACCCCGTGAACCTTTACTGCAGCTTAGCATTGGGGCCGGGTGTGCGATGTGTAGGATAGTCAGGAGACAGAGAGGCGGTGGCGCCAGTCGCCGCGGAGTCGTTGTTGAAATACTGGCCTTCGCACATTTGGCTTCTAACTCGCGATTAGCGAGGACATTGCTTGGCGGGTAGTTTGACTGGGGTGGTCGCCTCCAAAAGCGTAACGGAGGCTCCTAAAGGTGCCCTCAGGCCGATTGGCAACCGGCCGCAGAGTGCAATGGCATAAGGGCGCTTGACTGCGAGACATACAAGTCGAACAGGAAGGAAACTTGAGCATAGTGATCCGGCGGTTCCGCATGGAAGGGCCGTCGCTCAAAGGATAAAAGGTACTCCGGGGATAACAGGCTGATCCCTCCCAAGAGCTCATATCGACGGAGTGGTTTGGCACCTCGATGTCGGCTCGTCACATCCCGGGGCTGGAGAAGGTCCCAAGGGTTAGGCTGTTCGCCTATTAAAGTGGCACGCGAGCTGGGTTCAGAACGTCGTGAGACAGTTCGGTCTCTATCTGTTGTGGGCGTTGAGATTTGCGGAGATCCGGCACTAGTACGAGAGGACCGTGCTGGACAGACCTCCTGTGCGCCGGTTGTCCCGCCGAGGGGCACCGCCGGGTAGCAGCGTCTGGGTAGGATAAGTGCTGAAAGCATCTAAGCACGAAGCCAGCTCCAAGATAAGATCTCGTTACAGGGCCGTCGCAGACTACGACGTCGATAGGCCGCAGGTGCAAGCATGGCGACATGTTCAGCCGAGCGGTACTAATTGCCCGAACGTTCCGGAAAAAAAAGAAACAGGCCAGGCTAGCCGTCGTTGGCTCGGGTGTTTCGCGAAGTCTCCCGCCGCTTCCGTCGTGGTCTTTTCAAGGCCATCACCGCGCAGAGTCGCGGGAAAAAAGATATTCAGGTGATGACAGCATAAGGGCTCCACCTCTTCCCATTCCGAACAGAGAAGTTAAGCCTTATCACGCCGATGGTACTGCGAAAGCGGGAGAGTAGGTAATCGCCGCCTTAGAGCCTCCGGAGACAGATTGCCTCCGGAGGCTTTTTTTTATCTCCCCGCCAGCGGGCGCGGCCGGCGTTCCCGGAACGCCGCGCAGGGGAGCATAGGACGATCGGAGGCGTAGCGATGGGGAGGAGAGTCAGGTGGCTGGCATAGGTGCTATATTGGGATTCTATTACTGTTAAGAATTATTTGGGTTATAATATTATATATGCTATTCCGTTTTTTGATTATATGGCATTTTATTGCTGTTCTCCTCGTTATTATATTAATTTTAATTGTTGATATTAGGTCGGCTACCCGATGAATGTTTTGCGTATATTTTCGATTATAATATTTCTTTCCCTTTTCTCTGTTTGGTGTCTTGCTGATAATGTAAAGATTTCAGGAAAGGTGAGAGATAATGAAGATAAGCCCGTTGAGTTTGCGACTGTAAGAATCGCAGGCACTGCCGTGGGTACAAACTCTGACTTGCAAGGCATGTATTCATTGTCTGTCGCTTCAAAAGATACTATTGATGTTGTGTTCAGCTGTATCGGTTTCAAGACAGTAAGTCATAAGTTAATTAATCCGGAAGGTGATTTGACGCTCAATGTGCGTCTTTACCCGGCAGATATAGAGCTGCAGGAAGTGGAAGTCACCGGATTCAGAAATAATATAAACGGAATGCAGAGTTTCGATACAGAGTCATTTAAACTTTCGCCTGATGTGTCCGGCGGTAGTGTCGAAGCTATGATCACAACAATGCCGGGAGTGAATTCGTCGAATGAAATGAGTTCTCAGTATTCTGTGAGAGGCGGTTCGTTTGATGAGAATTCTGTCTATATCAATGGTGTTGAAATTTATAGGCCGCAACTTGTAAGGAGCGGCCAGCAAGAGGGATTGAGTATTATCAATCCGGATCTTGTCGGAAATATTAAATTTTCGAGCGGCGGCTTTCCTGCGCGTTATGCTGATAAAATGTCGTCTGTGCTTGATATAACATATCGTGAACCGGAGGCTTTTGAAGGAGCGGTAGCGCTGAGTCTTATGGGCGGTTCGCTTTCATTGGGCACTAATTCTGGTAAGTTTTCTCAGATTCATGGTTTAAGGCTTAAAAAGAATAATTCGTTGCTGTCTTCTCTCGAAACGAGAGGAGAGTATGATCCTCTATATTTCGATTATCAGACAAATATTACATACAAGCCAAACGACAGATGGTCTGTTAACCTTTTGGGCAATATTTCTATCAACGACTTTAAATTCAAACCGTCAGATCGTGAAACATCTTTTGGCACTGCTTCAGATGTAAAGCAGTTTAAAGTGTATTTCGATGGTGAAGAGAAAGACAAGTTTGAAACTTATTTCGGCACTGTTTCTCTCAATTACAAGCGAAATCGCGCTACAACCTTTTCTCTCTTGTTTTCCGGATTTCTTACTAATGAATTTGTAAGTTATGATATTTCCGGCGAATATTGGCTTGACCAGGCCGGCACAGGTGGCAGCGACGGAATCGGTGGAGAGCTTGGGGTAGGAAAATATATGGAGCATTCGCGCAACAGGCTTAAAGCATCAGTGCTCACAGGAGCGCTAAAAGGAAGCACAGTAGCCGGACGAAATCATCTTTCATATGGAATTGTGTATGCCCATGAGAATTTCAGAGACCGCACAAAAGAGTGGGAATGGCGTGATAGCGCAGGTTATTCACTGCCAACAAAGCCCGACGGTGTGCATCTTGTCTATAATCTTAGCTCAAGGCAAGACATCACCACCAACAGGTTTGCCGTGTTTGCGGAAGATGCCATATATTTTGAGAGTTCAAAGGCATTTATAACACTGAATGCCGGACTCAGAATGTCATATTGGGATTTTAACAAGGAGTTTCTTGTATCGCCGCGCGTGAATGTAAGTTTCACTCCGGTTAATCACAACAACTGGAATTATCGTATAGCTGCAGGCATGTATTATCAATCTCCGTTCTACAAAGAATATCGAGAGGCAGTGGTTGATGATCTCGGCAATTCATATGTGGTTTTAAACAATAATATAAAATCTCCGAGAAGTATCCATGTAGTGCTTGGCACGGATTACACCTTCCGTGCGATGAACCGTCCTTTTAAAGTCACCGGTGAGGTATATTACAAGAATCTTTCAAATTTCATATCATATGAATATGATAATTTGAAAGTGACTTATTCCGGGGTGAATGATTCAAAGGGATATATTATGGGGCTTGATTTCAAGTTGTTCGGGCAGTTTGTGCCCGGCTCCGACTCTTGGGTGTCGTTTTCACTTATGAAGACGAGCCAGAATCTAAATGGCAAAAGTGTGCCGCTTCCAAGCGATCAGAGATACTCGCTGGGATTATATTTCACCGACTATTTCCCGAAATTCCCAAAAATAAAGTTCAGTCTAAGAGGAGTTTTTTTCCGACGGACTCACAATGACAGCTCCTCGTGTCAGCAGAGATGTGGCATATTTCCGTTCACCCTCATATAAAAGAGTAGACATCGGAGTGTCATATCAGTTGATTGGCGCTCCGCAAGAAGGGGTGGTGAAGCGAGATTTCAGACGTCATTTCAAGAGCCTCACACTTGGCCTTGACCTTTTCAATCTGTTTGACATATCAAATGTGAGCAGTTATTATTGGGTGACTGATGTCAACAACATTCAATATGCCGTCCCGAATTATCTGACACGGAGACAGGTGAACTTCCGTATATCTGCGGAGTTTTAGTAACTGGATAAATTTTGCGCCGATGCCTGTGGCTTGATAACAGTCATCGGCGCTTTTCGTTACCCCACGGTTATAACTTCCATAGAGAAATCAGAAAGAGATGCATGCCGCTTCAGCAGATCTTGAATCATTGATGCTGTGTCGCTGATCGGCAGTTCCTCCCATAGACATTTACGAGCATCAGGAGGTTAGTGGTATCAGAGGTTAGTTTAGTGCGCTCTTCATCGCTTGTGGGGGTGCCGATTCCTCCCAATGAATCGCGATATACCGGAAGTCCCTCTATGTTGAGGGGGCCTCTTCCTATTCCGTTAAATATATCATCGTGTGTGCCTGCATCGAGAATGAGCGAATCTCCCTGAATCTTATCAGCATCGAAGCCGCCAATGCTGTAGCCGGAAGCGATGGAGACAAGATTGATCACGTCGATGAGTGTTGTGAGCCGGTAAATTCCCTTGCTGTTCACAATTCTTCTGCAAAGGGCTTCAGCCGACGGCCTGTAGCGGTTGGGGTCTTTGCCCAGGGCTTTGTAAGCCCTTCTTGTAGCGGCTATGCCTTCGCGTTTGTTTATCTCCGACATTCATACGAATCACTTATCCTGCGGCATTCCTTTTCAATCTCTTCCCAAAGGAGATCGGAAGTAGGCGAATTATCGACCGTTGCCTCAATATGGATGACTTTCAGCGATGGCGCCGCCTTTTTAATTTTTTCTGAGAACAATATCTTTTTCATGAAGTGGTAACTTTGAGGCGAATATACACATAATTTATTAAAAAAGGAACATAGTGGCTATATTTCTGAAAAAAAGTTTTGTAATTTCGCATTTCACAAAATCGACAAAGAAGAATTATAAAGAAATGGCACAGAAACCATCAATCCCAAAAGGCACGCGCGATTTCTCTCCGATAGAGATGGCGCGTCGCAATTATATTTTCGACACAATAAAGAGTGTTTTCCGCCTTTTTGGCTATCAGCAGATTGAGACCCCGGCAATGGAGAATCTGTCTACACTCATGGGTAAATATGGGGAAGAAGGCGACAAACTTCTTTTCAAGATCCTTAATTCCGGAGATTTCCTCAAAAATGTTGACGATGCAGAGATAACAGAGAGAAACCTTGTAAGGCTCACCAACAAGATGTGTGAGAAGGGTCTTCGCTATGACCTTACCGTGCCTTTTGCACGCTTTGTGGTTCAAAATCGCAATCAGATTCAGATGCCGTTCAAGCGTTATCAGATTCAGCCCGTATGGCGCGCCGACCGCCCTCAGAAAGGTCGTTACAGAGAGTTTTATCAGTGTGACGCCGATGTGGTTGGGAGCGACTCACTATGGAACGAGATAGAGTTGCTGTCGATGATTGACATGGTTTTCGATCGCCTCAATGTGAGGGTTGCCATAAAGATAAACAACCGTAAAATCCTTTCGGGCATCGCCGAGATAATCGGGGAGGCCGACAAAATTGTCGACATAACAGTGGCAATCGATAAAATCGACAAAATCGGCATAGACAGCGTGAATGATGAACTTCGCTCCAAGGGCCTCTCAGATGACGCGATTAGAGAGACTTCGTCCGCTGCTGGAGATGAGCGGCAGCAACGCAGAGAAGATAGAGACCTTGTCGCAGCTTCTTGCATCGTCAGAAGTAGGCTTGAAGGGAGTTGAGGAACTTCGCACTGTGGTTTGCGGCATAGATTCGCTTGGACATAAATGTGATGTAGAGATAGATGTTTCGCTTGCACGAGGGCTGAACTATTACACCGGCACAATCATTGAGGTGAAATCGCTCGATGTTCAGATTGGCAGCATCACGGGCGGCGGGCGTTATGACAATCTTACCGGAGTTTTCGGAATGCCCGGTCTTTCAGGAGTGGGAATATCCTTCGGCGCCGACAGAATTTATGATGTGCTCAATCAGCTGGAACTTTATCCTGAAAGCATCAGCGAGAGCGTGAAAGTGCTGTTCGTGAATTTCGGTGAAAGAGAGGCCGCCGCGTCTGCTGGCATTGTTAAGCTGCTTCGCGAGCATGGGGTGTCAGCAGAGCTTTATCCCGACTGTGCGAAAATGAAGAAGCAGATGGGTTATGCCGACTCTGAAAGCATACCATATGTGGCTATCATTGGAGAGAGTGAGATAGAGGAAGGCACGATAAATTTGAAAGACATGGTCAACGGCACTCAGGAGAAGCTCTCCGCAGAGGCACTTGTGGAAAAAATAAAAAATGCCTGAGCAATGATTTCCAAGCAGCAGTTTCTTATGTGGCAGCCGGCTGCGCCGCAAGAGAAGTCTACCGACCTATTATCTGTCACTCGCCAACAGGCTTGCAGCGATAGCCAAAGATAAAGGGCTTTTCCCGCATTATCCGGAGAAGGCTGTGGAGCGTGGCCCTTGCCCTTGTGGGGTACTATCAGGATGTCATATGCGATGCAGGTGTGTGGCGTTCATTTATTCAGAAAACAGAAGGTTGTATGGCTTTACAGTGCCTTTCTATGACGACGGCGGAGACTATCTCGATTATGAACTTAATCAGATAGACGTCAGGTTTATGGTGTGGTATTCACTTTCCATGAATTATGAGAGCAGAAGGGTGTGGAATCCTATGGATTCTGAAATAACAGAGGGTGCGGATGAATGGTGGCGCGTGCTTGACGAGGCATATGACGAGTCGCCCATGCCGGAGGATTATCGGCTCACCCATGAGCTTGAGGTTCATGCAGAGGAGGATTCTGACGCTATTCTCAAGTTAGGAAACTGGCTATTCATGCATTGCTATCTTATGACTCCTGCCTATGCCCTTACACTTGCTGAAATTGCTTCCGAGTTTGACTTGAGCAAAGAGGACGGACTGATTGCTTTTCAGAAGAGGATGGAGCAGTCGATGGTTGAAGACCCTACCGGCCCGCTTGCTTTGTATGTGCGCGAATGGCTCTATCTCATGATAGAGGGTAAGATGCCTTCTGTTGCCAATCGGTCGGCGTCTGCAGGCGAACATAAGTATTACACTTCTTCACCAAGGCCACAAATGGAGAGATTAT
>PDYJ01002389.1_pt1 | contig 12846 bp, 9 predicted proteins | sample 1430841 | NCBI WGS metagenome assembly PDYJ01 (sample SAMN07237672, study PRJNA390542) | Gut metagenome, whole genome shotgun sequencing project. | isolation source: fecal pellets | host: Mus musculus | place: USA: New York, NY | collected 2016-10 | reverse complement strand
CGTATGCGCGGCGAAGCTCTCGACCACCTGCTTCTGCACGGTCCTCCCGGCTGGGCAAGACCACACTGTCGGCAATCATAGCCAACGAACTCGGCGTGGGCTTCAAGGTCACTTCCGGACCGGTGCTCGACAAACCGGGTGATCTGGCCGGCATACTCACCTCGCTTGAGGAGAACGATGTGCTGTTTATCGACGAGATCCATCGCCTGAGCCCCGTCGTCGAGGAGTATCTCTATTCCGCGATGGAGGATTACCGCATCGACATAATGATCGACAAGGGTCCCGGCGCGCGGTCGGTGCAACTCACCCTGTCGCCGTTCACCCTCATCGGCGCCACTACCCGAAGCGGCCTGCTGACCTCGCCGCTCCGCGCCCGCTTCGGCATCAACTGCCATCTGGAGTATTACGACCATCAGGTGTTGCAGCGTATCATACTTCGTTCGGCACGCCTGCTCGGAGTGGAGTGCACCCCCGAGGCCGCCGACGAAATAGCTCTGCGAAGCCGTGGCACGCCGCGCGTGGCCAACGCGCTGCTGCGACGGGTGCGCGATTTCGCCCAGGTGAAGGGCAACGGGCGCATCGATCCCGAAATAGCCCGCTACTCGCTTGAAGCACTCAACATCGACAAGCACGGCCTCGACGAGATCGACAACAAGATCCTCACCACGATAATCACAAAATTCAACGGCGGCCCTGTGGGTCTCGGCACCATCGCCACCGCCCTGGGTGAAGACGCCGGCACGATAGAGGAGGTCTACGAACCGTTCCTGATCAAGGAAGGATTCATCAACCGCACTCCGCGCGGCCGTGAAGTGACCGATCTTGCCTACTGGCATCTCGGCCACATACGCAACCGACGGCCAACCGACGAGCCGTCGCTATTCTGAACAACAACGCTAACACCCCTACAGCCTTGCCTTCACTAAAGTCGCTCGCAAAAGATACGGCCGTCTACGGCCTCAGCAGCATCATAGGCCGTTTTCTCAACTGGCTTCTGGTGCCGCTCTACACCATCACGTTCGCCGAAGCGCAATACGGCACCGTGAGCTTCATCTACGCATGGGTGGCGCTGACGCTCGCCCTGTTGATCTACGGCATGGAAACCGGTTTTTTCCGGTTTGCCAACCACGATCGCTATCCCGATCCGCATGTGGTCTACTCCACTGCCATGACCTCGATAGCCTGCAGCTCGACTCTGTTCGTCATTCTGGTCATGGCCTCCATGCCGTGGCTGTCGGGCGCCATGCACTGCCCCGACCACCCCGAATATGTGGCCATGATGGCCGTCACCGTGGCAGTGGACGCGTTCACGTCCATACCCTTCAGCTGGCTTCGCTACCGTCACCGCCCGATACGCTTCGCCACCGTGAAACTGATCGGCATCGGGATGAACATCGGGCTGAATCTGTTCTTCATACTCCTCTGCCCGGCTCTCTACCGCAGCTGGCCCGATGCCGTATCGGCGTTTTATTCACCCACCTTCGGCATAGGCTACATATTCCTCTCCAACCTGATAGCCACACTGGTCACACTGGTGATACTCATACCCGACTTCACCGGATTCAGGTGGCGGTTTGACCGCACTCTGTGGCGCGAGATGCTGTCGTATTCGGCTCCCCTGCTCGTGCTCGGACTCGCCGGCATCATGAACCAGAACCTCGACAAGATTCTTCTTCCGGCACTGATATCCGATCCGGCCGAAGGCATGAGGCAGCTCGGCATATACAGCGCCAACTACAAGATAGCGATCGTGATGGTGATGTTCACTCAGGCATTCCGCTTTGCCTACGAGCCTTTTATTTTCGCCCAGAACCGCACCGACAACAACGATTCAGACAAATACCGTCCATTCAGAGTGGCGATGCTCTATTTCGTGATATTCTCTATGGTGATATTTCTCGGCGTGATGTTTTATCTCGACATACTCCGCTACTTCATAGGGCGCGAATATTTCTCCGGGCTTAAGGTTGTGCCGATAATAATGCTTGCCGAGTTTTTCTTCGGGGTATTCTTCAACCTCTCGCTCTGGTACAAGCTCACCGACCGCACCATCTGGGGCACATATTTCTCGCTGACGGGCCTTGCGGTGACTCTGCTGATGAACTACCTTCTTGTGCCGTCGATCGGCTATATGGGGTGTGCCTGGGCCGCTCTGACTTGCTATGGAGTGATGATGATACTAATCCTACGTCACCGGACGCGTAAAGCATCCCATCGGCTACCGGCTCGGCCCGCTGCTGACGTATTTCTTCCTCGCCCTCGCGCTCTACGGCGCGGCAATCGTGCTGACAACCGGCAATCCTTGGATCGACTATACGCTGCGCACAGCCCTGTTGCTCGGCTACATCGCTTTCGCCGCCCGGCGCGAGAACTGCTTCGGACTGCGACGACACCGCGTCAAAACCGCCTGAACAAACCTGAGAAACCCATATAATGGCAAAATTTCAGATCAATATACTCGGATGCGGATCGGCCACTCCTCGGTGCGCCACAATCCTTCGGGACAGATAATCAACTTCCGCGACAGGCTTATGATGGTTGACTGCGGCGAAGGCTCTCAACTGGCCATGAGGCGGATGGGCATAGGCTTCAACCGCCTGGAGCACATCTTCATCAGCCATCTTCACGGCGACCATTGCCTTGGACTGCCGGGACTGCTGTCGACTGTGGCTCTTCACGACAAGGGGGGCCGGATACGCCTGACGCTTCCGCAGGAAGGGCTCGACCGGATGCGCGACATCATCAGTTTCTTCTGCCCGGATTCACCCTTTGAGATCGAATATCAGGGCGTGGGAAACGAGCCATGCACCGTAGCCGACGACCATGCCATGACCGTAGAGGCCTTTCAGCTCAAGCACCGCGTGCCCTGCCTAGGCTATATATTCAGGGAAAAGCCAAAACCAAGGCATCTGCGAGGCGACATGATCAGGTTTTTCGGCATTCCGATAGCCGACCTCCACGCCATCAAGCAGGGAGCCGACTGGACGGCTCCCGACGGACGTGTGATAGCCAACGAGCGGCTGACGACAGCCCCTGATCCGTCGGTCAGCTACGCTTACTGTTCGGACACGATGTTCTCGCCGGCTGTGGCCGAAGCCGTAAAGGGGGTCGACGTGATATATCACGAAGCCACCTACGACGACTCGCTTGCCGAACAAGCGCGACGCCGCGGACACTCCACCGCCCGCGAAGCCGGCAAAATAGCTCGGATGGCCGGAGCCAAACGCCTGATCATAGGGCATTATTCCAACCGATACACATCCACGGAACTGCTGCTGCGTCAGGCGCGTGAAGAGTTTGAAAATGTCACGGCAGCCGACGAAGGGATGAAAATAGATCTGTTATGAACAATACAACGGCAATCAACGACGACGAGCGCTATATGCGCATGGCTCTTGACGAAGCGCACCGCGCTCTCGAAGAGGACGAAGTGCCTATAGGCGCAGTGGTGATATGCAAAGGCACTGTAGTAGGGCGCGGCCATAATCTGACGGAGGCACTCTCGGATGTCACCGCCCACGCCGAGATGCAGGCCATAACCGCTGCCGCCCAGACTTTAGGCGGCAAATATCTGACCGACGGCACTCTCTACGTCACAGTCGAACCGTGTGTGATGTGTGCCGGAGCGATCGGATGGAGTCAGCTGCCCAGGATTGTGTATGGTGCTTCGGATCCGAAACGCGGCTACAGCCGGCTTGGCGGCAATCCCTTCCACCCCAAAGCCACTGTCAAGGCGGGAGTGCTCGCCGACGAGTGCAGCGCGCTCATGAAGGAGTTCTTTGCAGGAAAACGCTAATTCAGGCGTCGGCAGGCTGCACGATGACCGTCTGATCGGCTGTGACCTCAAGGCGTGTAGGCAGGCTCACCTGCAACGGCAGATTATGGTCGACATGACCCACCGGCACACCGAAGGCCACCGGATAGGAATAATCGGCCACCATAGAGCTGATCATCGCCTCCATGGATCGTCCGTCGACCTCCGGAGCGTAGTCGGTGAACGCACCCACAATAAGCCCTTTGATGCGAGACAGCGCTCCGCTCAGACGCAACTGGTAGAGTATGCGCTCCGTCTTGTAGACCGGCTCGGCGATGTCCTCAATGAAGAGGATAGTGTCGGGCAGAATGGTGTCAAACGGTGTCGCCACCAGATCGGCTATCACAGCGAGATTTCCGCCGACAAGCGGCGCCACGGCCGTGCCCTGACGGTTGAGCGGAGATGGTGGAATAGAATAGAGCTGCGGCTCGCCGGCCAGTATTTCAAACAACGCCTGCGCATCGTCGTCGCGCCCCTTCAGCGTGGCCAGATGCTTGGCCATGGGTGCATGGATTGAAACTATGCCGTGGCGGTGCATCAGAGCGTGAAGCGCGCTGATATCGCTGTAGCCTATGATCCACTTGGGATTTTCGCGCAGCGAAAGCCGGTCAAGATCCTCAAGCAGATGAACCGCGCCGTAACCGCCGCGCGAGCAAAGGATAGCCTTCACCGACGAATCGAGCAACGCCTGCCGCAGATCGTCGAAACGCTCCTGAGGTGTGCCGCTGTAGGTGCGCCACCGGCCGAGAGCGTGCGGCGTGACAAACGGACGGTATCCGGCATCCTGCAACACCTGCATGGCCTTGTAGACAAACTCCGGCTTGATGATTCCGGCCGGCGAGAGTATGGCTATACGGTCGCCCGGACGCAGAGGTTCAGGCACTATCAGAGGGCGGTCACTTTCCATAATATTCTCCATAATCAGCTTACCAAAACGTTGATACCGGCCTCACGTATGTGCGAGGCGATGCGTTCAAGCTCATCGCGCTCCACTTTTACGAGTGCCTGTTCGGGCGTGCGGCGGTCAATGGAATACAGCATCACCTCCCGCGGACGTATCGTGCGATAGGCCTCGACAAGCGCCTCGATCTCGTTGTCGACGGTATTGTCGACCGTGCGGCCTTCGTGGCTTCCGCGCAGTATCATGGTCTGGACGATGCACTGCGGAGCGAACGACGCTATCTGACCGATGACCTGCTCCGAGGTGAAATCGGGCGATCCCGGACGGTCTATGAGCCTCATGGTTTCAGTTACGGCACTGTCAAGTTTAAGAATATTGTTGTCGACACGCCTGAGCGCCCTGTCCACCCCCGGATCGGCAAGGCGCGTGGCATTGCTCAGCACACTGATCTTCACTTCAGGGAAATAACGATCGCGGAGAGCTATGGTATCGTCGATCACGCCCTCGAATTCGGGATGTATGGTCGGCTCGCCATTGCCCGAAAAAGTTATGACATCGAGTTTTTCGCCGGCAGCTTTCATGGCACTCAGGCGTGCTTCGAGCTGCGCGGCCACGTCGGCTCTCGCAGGCAATCCGCTACGGCCAGGTCCCTGGGCGTTGAATCCGGCCTCGCAGTAAAGACAGTCGAACGTGCATGTCTTGCCGTCGACAGGCGACAGATTCACTCCAAGCGACGTTCCGAGACGCCGACTGTGAATCGGTCCGAATATAGTTTCATGAAACAATACCGTCTGCATTGCTGTGTCTTGTTTTCAATTGATTATTTTACAGCTACAAGCTGATTGAACAGTTCGATATACGACCGGGCTACGGACGTGGAAGAGAAACGCCTTCGGACGCTCTCGTGTAGCGCCTGGCAGTCGACATTCTGATCCAGCGCCCACAGAATACCCTTGGCGAGGTCGCGCGTGTCGGCATATCGGGCAATATATCCGTCGGAGAGATGTGTGACAATATCGGCCTGTCCGCCTCGACCGAATGTGACCGGCAGACATCCTGATGCCTGTCCCTCGATAAGCGTGCCCGGAAGAGTTTCGTAGAGAGAGCTGCTGAGCACCACTTTAGAGCGAGCGTAGAGATCGCGCAGCAGGTTAGGATCATTGATGCGTCCGACATGAAAGTGCGGAAACCGGAGATTATGAAGAGCGGCCGGCGATCGCAGGTCGCCGAAAAACACTGCAACGGTGCGCTGCGCCACTTCGGGATGATTGTCGAAGATATAATTGAGTGCGTCGACAGCCATAGGAAGTCCCTTGATATGGTCGTCGAGGCGCGCCGCACCCATGAGTATTATGTCATGATCGAGATCGCCCTGCAGCACCGTCAGTTCGCCACGCGGCCGGATGACAAACGAATCGACAGGAAAAGCGTTTGGAATCACCCTTACATCACGCTTCGCCAGCAGCGAGCTTTCGGCACAGCGGTCGGCCAGCCATCGGCTCACGGCCACGAATGTCAGTGGGACAGCATCGTAAAGTTTCATTTTCCGTTCCCACACATGGCGCGACAGATCGTTGTCGCGGCGGCTGTGAAGCAGCGGACACCGGCCGCACGACTCCGTGTAGCGGGTACAGCCGAGCGAATGGTGACAGATTCCTGTCAGACACCACATGTCGTGCATGACCCAGACCACAGGCTTGCCAAGACGCCCGAGAGCTTCTATATCGTCAAGCGAGAGAAGCCCCTGATTGATCCATCCAAGAAGTATGACGTCGGCTTCCCTGATCCATGGGTCGCGGCTCAGGTTGAATCCGGTGTCGGCAGTCGATACCTTGAACAGATCATCGCGGCGGAATCCGTTTGCGGCCATGATGCGCACGCGCTCCCATGCGAAGCGCACTCCGCGCGTTCCCGCAGTTCCAACCTGCCTGACCGAAGCATCGTCGGTCAGCCGGTTGTAGACCGACATACGCGCGTCGACCCCCTCGGCCTTCAGCGCTTTCATAAGCCGGTAGGTGACCACCGATGCGCCTCCGAGCATGTCGCTGTGGCTGATCATCGCTACTTTCAATGGCCGTGACCCGGCGGGCAAAGACTCGTGGTATGTCATTTTTTATGAGCGGATTTATGGTCGGATTCGTTGAGTATCTCACGGTCGACATGCACAATGCTTATGGCTGGCAACTGCAGACGCGCGCAGAGATATTCCCTGAACTTCTGCTCCGTGGGCTGATTCATCGGCGATGAGAAACGCACCAGAGCCACATTGACAGTGTCGAGTCTCATCGAGTCGACCGAACTGAACACCGGCTCGGCAATGGCTATATCCTCCACCTGCGGGAATAGCACCTTGAGTTCGGGCGAAATCAGACGCCCTGCACTACGCGCCGATCCGGCCTCTCTGACGAGCATCCGCAGCGAATCGATCTGTTGCTGCTGGGAGCTTATGGTGGCCTGTGTGATCTTGAAAATGTCGGATGCAGCCGCAGTCGCATCGGGAGCGGCCACGGCGTCGCCCTGCACGATCATTAGCCTTGTGCCGCCCAGGCCGTAGTAGCTCAGTCGTGAACTCAAAGCCATATTGAGCGAGTCCTCAGGAAGAACTTTGCCGATCAGGGCGATCTTGATATATCGCTCACCATTGCTGACGTAGGCATCCGAACTCAACACTTGAGTGGAAGGAAACCGGCACTCCTCTGTCACAAAACGCTGGGAATTGACCTGAAACTTATTCTGTCTGAACATATTGTAGGTGAGCCATATACTCGGCAGCATGGTAAGGATGGCCAGCGTGTAGACTATTCTCATCACCCGATGGGCACGATCGGCATCGACCGTGGCCACGGGCTTGTATTTGAAAAGCTTCACTCCGATATAGGTGGCAAACGCAATGTATATGGAGTTGATTATGAACAGATAGCTCGCTCCAAGAAAATAATGGAACTGCAGAGTGGCCAGTCCGTAACCGGCAGTGCAAAGCGGTGGCATAAGCGCCGTGGCGATGGCCACACCAGGGATGACATTGCCTTTGGACCGGCTTCCGAGTCCGATGATGCCCGCTCCGCCACCGAAAAATCCGATCAATACATCGTAGATGGTGGGTGAAGTGCGTGCGAGAAGCTCACTGTGCCCCTCGTTGACAGGCGAAATCATGAAATAGATGGTAGAGGCGAGCACGGAGAAGCCGGCCGCCATCACGAGATTTCGAAGACATCGCTTTATAAGCTCGAAATCGTGCACTCCTATGCCCAGTCCGATGCCGATGATCGGTCCCATAAGAGGGGATATGAGCATGGCTCCGATAATGACGGCTGTGGAATTGGTGTTGAGTCCGAGCGAAGCGATCAGTATCGCCACGATGAGTATCAGTATATTGGTACCTCGAAAAGTGACACCCTCGCGTATCACAGCCTCCGCTTCGGCCTGCGGCACCAGATCTGACAGTGTGAAATAGCTGACAAAGAACTGACTGATTCTGTTTACAAAATTATTGTTCATGAAATCAAAACACTAAGACCCTGTCGGGAAATCTTCATTACAATCGTTTTCAAAATCCACATGTGTGGGTTTTGATTAATTCCGCGTTAAAGTTACTACATTTTTTTATTGCGCACCAATATGCCAGACAAATCAATCAAAAAAGAGCTCAATCCGCCGCATCATCGGATCAGCCATCAAATGCCGATCGGGCGGAACAATCACTGTCCCGCCCGATCGAAGGCTTACGTTATATTTTTGTGTAGAGTAAAGAAATCACATAATCTTTCTTACCTGATTAACCGATGCAAAATTAGACAATAACACACAATACGGAAATACCACAAAACAATGATTTTTTCAACGTGTCCACGGTATCGGGGGCACTCCACAGGCTTTTTAAGGACAAAACAGACACACAAGCCTACCTGAAATCAAGTAGCAGACGCCATAATCTCTACCCTACATCAACAACTCATACCATGGAGGAAAGGGGAGGAAGACGTCAAATCAATCGGAGTTTTCGGAAGAATCAGAACTCCAGAAGTAATCGGGGATAGCAGACCCGGGAATCGCACCTCATCCGACAGGGAATAGATGACATGCCGCGGGAGAAGAGGGTGAGTTGGTGGAGAGGGGATAATGCAGGATAATGCGGAAATGGGGTTTTATGGAAAATTATGAAACAGGATGACGGATAATACAAAGCTAACCATTATCTTTGCATACCAACTGAAATGGTAACATGACAGATGCAGGCTGAAGCGAAGCCGGCAGAGAGAGGCCTGGGAGCAAGCTGACAGCCAGAGATCCCGCATGATAAAAACAACAGTATAACCATCTTAAAAATTCTGATTACACGTGAACCTTAAAACTATTATCACGGCAGCCGTCCTTGCAACAATGGGTGGCGCCACGGTAGCAGCGTCGAGCGTCGAGGGGGAAACCCCGCAGCAACAGGCCAAGCGCATGGACTGGTTTTCGAAAGCGAAACTCGGTATTTTTATCCACTGGGGGCCGTACTCGACCGGACGCACATCCGAGAGCTGGGCTTTCCACAACGGCCACGTCACGCTTGAGGATTACATGAAACAGGCCGATGAATTCACCGCCGCCAATTATGATCCCGAATACTGGGCGCAGCTGATCAAGGATAGCGGCGCACGCTACACCGTCATCACGACGAAGCATCACGACGGCTTCGCTCTCTGGGACACAAAAGCGGGCGATGTGAGCGCCGTGAAATCGTCGCCGGCACGCCGCGATGTTCTCGGCCCGTTTGCCGATGCGGTGCGCAAGCAGGGGCTCAAGCTCGGATTCTACTACTCACTCATCGACTGGCCGCGTGAGGACTATACCGACATATACCGCGCCGGACAAAAAAAAATATGAGATCAAGGATGACCCGAAACGGTGGCAGCATTTCCTTGATTTCAACGACGCGCAGATGAAGGAACTGGCTACGAAATGGAATCCGGATCTGTGGTGGTTTGACGGCGACTGGGAACACTCGGCCGAAGAGTGGAAATCGCCGCAGATCGTGGCCAAGCTCCACTCCTACAATCCCGACGTGATAGTAAACTCGCGCATTCAGGGCTACGGCGACTATATGACACCCGAGCTGGGAGTGCCTGTGGGACGTCCGGAGTCGAAATGGTGGGAAACCTGCATGACCATAAATGACTCATGGGGCTACCGCACGGAGGATCACAACTACAAGAGCAGCTCAACGCTGCTGAGAATGCTCGTGGACTGCATAAGCCTCGGAGGCAATCTTCTGCTCGACATCGGCCCGAAAGCCGACGGCACGATCCCCGAAGAGGAGGTGAAGGTGCTCAAGGACCTCGGCCGTTGGACAAAAAAGCATGCCGAGGCCATCTACGACACTCGCGCAGGCATTCCGGCCGGACATGTACACGCCTATACATCGCTCAACCAGGCGGGCGACATACTCTATCTCTATCTGCCCTACCGCCCGAATGAATCGGTGGAGGTGAAGGGTCTGAAGAGCCGCGTGAAGAAGGTGAGAGTGGTAGGCACGGACAAGGAACTGTCGTGGAACCAGTATAACGACATTTCATGGAGCCAGGTGCCGGGCGTTTACTACATAAATGTTCCCGACGAAGTGCTCGACCCCGAGATAACTGTTCTGGCTCTTGAACTTGAAGAGCCGGTGAAGCTATACACCGGCGAGGGTCAGGTGATGACGTTCAATGACAATGAGGCTGCTCCGGTGTCGACAGCCAATGAAGCCGAATAACCGTCAGAAGCCGTAGGGCTTCATCAGACGATAACAGACCGACAGCGTAGCCGGGTATAAGCCCAAGCTACGCTGTCGGTGTCTTTTGCATACGATCGCGAGTGATCGGTCGGGAGAGGCTATGTGTGCTGCAGTCGGTTTCGTGCGGTCAGATACCGGTTGCAGATTATTCCGCCCACAATAAGTATCAGCCCGATGTAGGTAGACGGCATTATCGTTTCGCCTACAAAGAGAGCCACGAAAAAGAGCGACAGAAATGGCGCGAGGTAGCAGAGCTGATTGACGAGCGCGGGGTTGTCGGTGGTGCGCAGTGCTATGCCGAAGCATATAAACGGCAGTCCCATCTCGAATATGCCTATGTAGCATCCGGCGAGGAGTCCTTCGGATGCTATCGGTCCGAGCGGACGGAGCAACGACATGGCAGCGAGATAGATCGTTCCGAAAAAGAATGTCAGGAAGAGTGAGGTCGTTTCGCTGACGGACGATTTGAGACTGTCGTTGACAATCCAGTAGAGCGCCCACAGCAATGCGGATGCAAATGCCAGAGCAATCCCTGCGAGGGATATACCTCCATCCACACCTCCGCCGAGAGATATCAGCGCCACTCCTGCAAGCGATACGGCCATCGCGGCATATCCTGAGACAGACACCGGCCGACGGTCGATCACCGCAATAAGCACAGATAGGATGATAGGCCACGTGTAATTGATCGGCTGAGCAATCTGTGCGGGAAGATGATCATAGGCCTCAAAAAGCACGAAATAATAGCTCACAGGGGCTATCAGACCAAGCAGAGCGAACTTCATCCACATCTTTGCGGAGAGACGGCTCAATTCGCCCCACGAACGGCTGAGCGTCATCCACACGGCGTGAACCACGAAAGCAGAGAAAACCGACACCGATATCATCTCCCGCACTCCCATGGAGGCAAGTGCGATCTTGAAAGCAGTGGCCACCGTCGACCAGCTCAACACTGTGACGGCGGCCAATACTATGGCACGTGATGATGCTTTCATTGCATATCCAGAGTTAGCGGTCAGCGGAGTGCTTCAACCTCCTCGGTGGTCAGCGGTATCTTCTTGCCGAGCCGACGCGATCCGGTAGCTGTGATTAGATAGTCCTCCTCGTTGCGGATTCCTCCGAAACCGCGCCATTTTTCGAGCTCGTCGTAATTGATAAACTCCTTGAAGCGTCCTTCGCCTTTCCACAGATCGATCAGTTCGGGTATGAAGTAGACTCCCGGCTCGATAGTGAGGACGAATCCCTCCTCAAGCTCGCGTCCGAGACGTAGCGACTTGCGTCCGAACTGAGTGCTTTTTGGCTTGCCTCCGTAGCCGACGAATTCTTCACCGAGATTCTCCATATCATGGACATCAAGCCCCATCATGTGGCCGAGTCCACACTGGAAGAACATCGCGTGGGCACCTGCGGCAACAGCTTCGGCAGGATCTCCATTAAGTATGCCGAGGTCACGCATTCCGGCGCATATCACTTCGGAAGCGCGTTCGTAGACTTTGACAAAAGGCACTCCCGGACGAAGCATCTCCACCGCTGCCAGATGAGATGCCACCTGAATGTCATACACGGCCTTCTGACGCGATGTGAAGCTCTTTCCGGCGCATACGGTAGAGGACATATCGCCCGCATAGCCCGACGGACGTTCGGCTCCGGCGTCGATAAGCACCATATCTCCCTCGCTGATGCGATTGCCGTGGTAATGGTTGTGGAGTGTCTGGCCGTTGATGGTGCAGATTGTGGGGAACGACAGGCTGCAATTGGCTGATGCCGCCACCTGCTCTATGATTGCCGCCACTTCATATTCGTACATTCCCGGGCGGATGGCCTTTGTGGCGGCTATATGCATGTCGGACGTGACATCGCAGGCCTTCTCAATCTCGGCTATTTCTTCGGGCTGCTTGTGATTGCGCATATCGACTACGGCACGGATGAATTCGGCCGAAGGCTTTTCCTCTCCCGGCATGATGCCGAGCAGACGCCAGAGCTTAAGCCGGTGTTCGGCACGGTAGACCGGTAGATACCGGATCTGAAGAGAGCGGTCGAGCCAGCTTTTGAGATCGGCCGACGGACGCACATTGTCGACTCCGACGAGATGTGCTTTCTCGTGGAGAGTGGGCTGAGTTCCCATCCACACGATATGGTCGATGGTAAGTTCGTCGCCGAATATGATTTCCTGATCGTTGTCGATATCGATCAATGCCGCAAGGCCGTCGTAGGGCAATCCGAAATAGTAGAGAAACGTGGAGTCCTGACGGAATGGATATGTGTTGTCGGCATAATTGCATCCGCACTCATCGTTGCCGAGAAACAGCAGTGTGCCTGAACCTACACGCTTCTTCAGTTCGGCGCGACGTCTTACATAGATATCTTTCTCAA
>PDYJ01001045.1_pt1 | contig 12864 bp, 14 predicted proteins | sample 1430841 | NCBI WGS metagenome assembly PDYJ01 (sample SAMN07237672, study PRJNA390542) | Gut metagenome, whole genome shotgun sequencing project. | isolation source: fecal pellets | host: Mus musculus | place: USA: New York, NY | collected 2016-10 | reverse complement strand
GGCTACGAGTTCTCGAAAGAAGATAAGGAGCAGCTTCTCAAAACCGGCAACCTCGGCAAAGTTGTGGAACTTGCCGACCCCATGACAGGGGAGATGAAGAAATGTCTGGTCAGCGTTGACCGTCTTACCAACGAAATCGAGGCCATGCCTGTGGATAAAATCTTTATAAAGAACCACATCGGCAAGACCGAGCTTTCGATGAAAGAGATAGGTATCCTGAAAGACGGCGGCGTGGTACATGGTAAGGAAATCGAGCTGAACAACGGACGCAAGTTTACCAGCGACCTCCAGTATAATGCCGACAAGTGTGATGTCGAGTTCGTCCGCACGCAGTCGCTCAAACAGGAGCAGTCCGGAGAGACAACAACAACGTAATACATGGGTTGATTCTGATGGCAACCCCAAACGTATTACCAAGTGGGGTTCTACACATTTCACAGAACAGCAGATTGCCGACTATATGGCTGGTAAAAAGATCGAGATGGTAAATGTCACTGACAAGCAGGGTCAGCCCTGCACGGTATTTCTACAGTTCAACAAGGAGAAAACAGCGTCCGGTCACTGAATATCACTATGCCGACAACAAGAATGTTGTCGGTGTGGCCGAGGAGAGCAAGACCCAGTATGCCGTGAACAATCAGGGAAGACCAACGAGGCTACGAAAAACATCACAGACCCGCTCCAGAAGGGTCAGACGGCTCCCAGAACGAACAGCAGCAAGAGCAGCAGCTCAGACTGAAGGGACCGAAATTATAATCCCCGACTGACATAATACCTGCCATTCTCTAATGGCTGTCCTCTTCACCGACATGGGGAGGCAGACTCTCCCCATGTCTTTCCGAAATCTCTTTTAATAATTCAAATTAGTAATAATCAATAAAATAAATAATATTATGAATCTCGTAATCGCACACTCCGCTCAAATCGCCTTCGCTGTATCCCGTGCCCTCAACTGCACAGACCGTACCGAAAACGGCGACTACACCAACGACACCGGCAGCATCGTCATCACCTCCGTCGAGTCCAGTCTCGTCGAGCCGGCTCCGTTTCAGTATTACGCCGGCGGCAGCGACTTCATCAAGACGCTCCCTTTTATCCCAAGAGATACCTGTACGGTATCCGTGCTGACAATGTGGGAGGTAAATTCAAGGTCAGCGACGAGGACAAAAGCACGGTCGTCAGGCTTCAGGCTCTTGTCGAGCAGGCCGCAGAGGTCATCTTCGCCTCAAACAACGGAAGTGAGGCTCAGGCTCTATTCGCTATTCTATGTCAGGCAGCAAAAGCCGGACGCCGTATCAGCCGTATGTGGCTGACCACACTGAGCAACCGGGCGATAACCTATGCCTACCGTAACCGCGAGTCAGGCGCAACATCACACGTATAGCCCGCTCCGGTTTCGTTCACCACGGAATGAACTTTCTGTTCCGTGCCAATGTGGAACAGGCTTTCGCCCAGATGTATGGCAAGCAGTCGTTCCCGATGGAGCGTATGGACATCGCCGCGCTCTGGCTCCTTTGCAACAGCTACGACAACATGAAAGTCAAGCTCCCAAAGAAGACCCGCTATGGCGTCGGCATCACCGGAAATTGGAATGGGAAATCTGTCCAGTTGGCACCGGCTGAACTCTGGACAAAGAAATCAGAGGCTCAGAGCTTGTATGACAAGTTCATGAAACTTAATGGCAAAACTTGTCATGGCTGAGGTCGTGGAGGTCAACCCGAAGGTGGAGTGGCGACACGAGTTGCTCAACATGGTTACCCTTCAGGAGTGGCTATCGGAGGAAACTGGGATTCCTGCCCGCCCGAACAATGGCGGCCGCAGACCTTCTTTTCGAGAAAGGGCTTATATCTTCACCCCGCACCTCGGTCTCCTCGCTGCCTCATCATCTGAAACGTCACATTGAACGTCGCTTCCCGGAGGCAAAGGCGTTTCCGTTCTGCCCCGAAGAGCAGATACCTTATTGCCACGGAATCATCACACCGAGCGTACACCTCTTTTTCTCAGCCGACGACGAGCAGCGTGTGTATGAACTCATCAACATCCGTACAGAAATGGCTTTTGACTCAGCAAGATGTATAGAGGTGGGAATCGCGGCAAAATATCGAAGGTGTCGGTCTTTTTGGCACAGCCGAACTGCCCGATGATGCGGAATGTGTAACGGGTAATATAGAATTTACAATCTCAGGTGTGAGCATCTACTCGTTCTCGGAGCACTCACCCGAAAACCCTGACCGCCGCAAACATTTCTGCACGACCTCAATGAACTGGTCAACACAGGTGGTGATACACCCTCGCTTCTTCCCGTGAGCAGCTACCGCGACTGCGGAGCCTGCCTCCAGCGTCTCATCGACAACGGATTCGTAAAATATCTGCTTGGCGACATTGAACCGACGGAGAAGGCGCGTGTGCTTCTTTCGCACGCCGGCCACCTCGAACTCGCCGACATCGGCAAGTACATCACCCAGATAGACGAGGCTGACGCGCTCGCGGAGAAACCGCAAACCCACAAAGCCTGTAATGAGGGATTTATGAGAAACTGGCTTCATCCCCTTATTCTCTCGCTCATCACCGACAAGAAATCCTTTGCCAGCAAGGTTTCGGCTACACCTGCCCGAAATGCGGCAACCACGGGCTGACCGTGTTCCGGCTACAATAGCCTGTGAATGTTGCGGATTTCTCAATCCCGCGCCACTTCCACGGCTACGACCTGACCGACAAGGACATCGAGCAGCTTGTACGATACAAATACACATCGCCCATCTACGGCTTCATCGACCGCAAAGGCCGCAAGTTCTGCGAATCGTTGGTAATCGACAACCGTTTCGGCGTGACATTCTCCGCCAAAGCCGCCAAGATATACGGATGAGAACAGTAGAGATTGATGAGGATATTCTGGAATCAATGTTCGAGCAGGTGGAATATCTTCAATTCTTTAGTCAGGACAATTTCAAGACTCCTCGTCTCAAAGAAACCGGATGAACTCATTACAACCAATGAAGCCGCTGCAATATTACGAATGAGCACACGTCATCTAAATAATCTCAAGGCGGCTGGAAAGATTCCTTTCATACAGATCGATGGCAGGGTGATGTATCTCGCAAACGATATTGCGAAATATATAATCATGCAGAAGGCTAAATTATGATTGATATTGTATTTACCAAACGTAATGAAAGGGTGAGAATGTTTTTCAGCCGTTGCAAGGAACTTAAAGACGCTCTGAATCATATCTGCGAGAACTGTCGTCCGATTCTTAATAACGATGCTTTTCTCACGGACGCGGAGCTGGCGCAACGGCTCAGAGTAAGCAGACGCACTCTTCACGATTACCGGAATAGTGGTATATTGCCTTACTATGAAATAGGCGGCAAGTACCTCTATTCTGAAAAAGATGTAGATAATCTCTTGATGAGCAATTATCGTAATGTAATTTACAATCCTTGAATATGACAGAGGCAAGAATCCTTAACCGGACTCTTGCCTCTGTTGTCGTTTGGTGGTTACTGTTTTATCTTCCGTTCCCGTTTCTTTTTGGAGAAGAGGTCTCCGGCCATAACCTCACGGATATTCTGCATATCCTCCATGATTGAGGAATCGAGTACCCGGGCGTAGTGCTGGGTCATCTTGATGCTTGTGTGTCCGAGCATCTTCGAGACATTCTCGATACGTACTCCCTGTGACAGGCATACTGTCGCATAGGTGTGGCGGGCAACGTGAGTGGTCAGCACCTTGTCTATCTCGCAGATGTTTCCTATCTCTTTCAGGTAGCGGTTCATTACCTGATTGCAGGGTACTGGCAGAAGTGTTCCTTTTTCAGCCGCCTTCTGGTTGTCCTCATATTTTTTGAGTATTGCTTTGGGATGTCAAGCAACGGTATGTTCTGGACAATATCCGTTTTCTGACGTGGCTTGCGAATCCACATGTTGCCGTCGTTGTCCTCGACAACGTGTTCTCTTTTCAGATTGGAGATGTCGATAAACGCCAGCCCGGTGAAAGCGGCCATTACAAACATATCTCTGACCACATCAAGTACACCGTCAAAGTGTCTCCTATATATTATATGGAGTTCATCGAGGGTGAGGAATGTGGGATTTGTCTGTACTGTTCTGACCTTTATTCCGGCAAACGGATCTTTGGTAATCCAATCGTTTGCAAGAGCCCGGTTAGTGATTTTCTTCAGACCTTTCATATATCTGGCCACTGTGTTCTGCTGCTGGTTGCGGTCTATTTTGAGATACATCTCAAACCCATGTACGAAATCGCGGTCAAGACTTGTCAGGGGCAGGTCATCGACTTCATATTTCTTCTTGATGTAACGCTGTAGCAGTCGGGTAATGGTCTCGTATTTCTTGATGGTGCCAAGCTCGAAATCGCGCCCCATCAACGCACGACATTCCTGATTATGTTCCTGAAATGTCGTTATTATCATACGTTCCACAACCTTATGGACACCGATATTGAAAAATCGGTTGTGAAGTTCCTGAGCGGTTGCGACAACTCCTTCCGACTGCATTTCCTGAAACAGCTTGAACAGCTTGATGTTTGTCTCGTCAATATAGTCGTTCACATCTATTGCATTCTTGGACGTGCCTTTGGCGCGTTCCTTTGACTGATTCCAGAGAGCAGGGTCGATATACTTCCCAGTATTGGAATCAATTCTTGTGCCGTTCACAGAAATTCTCATGCGAATCGCACATTCTCCTGTTTTTGTCACGGTGCTTCTTCGATAGAACAGCACCGTCAATCGGTCTTTCTTCATTTCTTCTATGAGTAAAGAGGGGTTAAATCGTCAAGAAATGAAGCCTTTTCGGAGGTGATTTTTTGTCGCTGCAACAACTGATATATCAGTGTGTTATATGCGTTTTAGTGCCACGGTTTTTAGAGGAATTGGTGCCAAAAATTTCTGGCACTGTTTTTGGCACCGATTTGGCACCAAAATGATTTTTGCTGAAATTCCGCCAAAGACATTTTTTTCCTCCGCAAGGCCTCATATTTCTTTCAGACCATACTGAAATTTCTACGCGAAGATAATAAAGACGCTTCCGACTCTTGCTATGCAAATCTTTGAAGAATAATGAAATGAGTATAAAGTTCAGCCATGCACCCCCATCCGGCAGGCTCTCACAAGCCTTTGGCTCCAACGGGGAACCTTCATTCCTCATCGTTCTTCATCGGCGTGCATAGGGCATATAAAAAGCAAAACGCCGATTATGTTGATAATCAGCGTTTTGCCTTAATTTAACATTTGAATAAGTGGTCCCACTTGGAGTCAAAATAGTGAATCGCGTTGAATTTGGATGAATATGAATATTCAAACGACAATATTTTATATATCTTGAATATCAGCATATTATAACTTGGTTTGAGTATTTGCGAATAGCGCCTCTATATCAAGCAGACGCAAGTAGGCGCAAAAGATGTGGACAATCCGTGGACAGAAATTTGTGTGCGTGGACAATTTTGATTAATTTTGTACCATAACTTTTAACCCCTCTCCTTATGGCTACAATCACAAAGTCTCTTTCCTCGAAAGTAAATGGCAACGGTGAGTCTGAAATCATGCTCCGTCTTACCGTGTCACGCGAATTGCGTCTGCGTCTCAGAAGCGGTGTGTTTATCGAACCCTCCCGATTCAGAGACGGCAAATTTATCATGCCGCGTGCCGACCGCAAGACGCTTGCAAAATTACAAATTATCAGTGACAATCTCTCATCATTGGAGTGCAGATTGATCTCTCTCAGCGTAAACACACCTGCAAATCAACTCAACAAGGAATTCTTTGAGGACGCCATAATGCGTCATAATCATCCGGAATTGTTTGAGACGGTACCTGTCAGCCGCAGTTTCTTCGATACCTTCAATGAATATCTTGACACCACACAGGATGGTACAAAACTGTCAAGCCACTATAAAGTGTTGGCCCGGCTGTTGGATAGATATGAGAAATACAAGCGAAAATCAACCCGGCAGAAATTTCAGTTGACTCTCGAAGATTTTAACGGGGCGAAGGTTGACGATTTCAAGCAGTTTGTCATTGATGAGCCCAGAATCTATGAGAAATATCCATCCATATATAAGGACGCATCAGATGTTGTGGAGACAAAGCGCAAGCCTCGCAAGCCGGAGCAGCGTGGCCACAATGCCGTAATTGCCATTATGAAACGGCTTCGTGCTTTCTTCAACTGGTGTGTGAAGCGTGGATACATCACTCGCACTCCGTTTGCCTCCTGCACAAGTATCGGCGCTGAGAAATATGGTGTGCCGTATTACATCACATTGGAGGAACGTGACAAAATTGCTGACCGCGATTTTTCATTCAAGAAATCGATGGAGGTGCAACGCGATATTTTCAATCTTCCAATGCCTTATCGGTTGCCGAGTGTCTGACCTTATGGAACTGACACCCGAAAACATTATCAATGGCGCGGTAGAGTATATGCCCAACAAGACAAAGGGAGAGCGACCGGAGGTTGTGCGTGTGCCACTGAACAGTCGTGCAAAGGCTCTTGTCAGGAAATACAAAGGAGTGGATGAGAAGGGTCGATTGTTCCCATTCATCAGCACACAGAAATACAATCAGGCAATCAAGGATATTTTTACACTTTGCGGTATCACACGTGTTGTCACTGTCCTCAATCCCAAGACCGGCGAAGAGGAGCGTAAACCGCTGAATGAAATAGCGAGCAGCCACATGGCACGGCGTACATTCGTCGGCAACCTCTATAAGAAGGTTAAAGACCCAAGCCTTGTCGGAGCATTGTCCGGTCACAAGGAAGGTAGCAAGGCCTTCGCCCGCTACCGAGACATCGACGAAGACATCAAGAAAGAATTGGTCAATCTCCTTGATTGACAGAGATTAATTTCTGAGAATCAGAATAATTTGCTAATTTTGCATATGGATAAGACAAAAGACACCCCATATATCGTAAGAGTTAAGGATTTCAGAATTGACTCTGATTACTCATCATGGCTTTCTGATATAATAAAGCGATATAGGGAGGCTCAGATAAAAGCGGCTCTAAAGGTTAATTATGAAAAATTGCAATTCAACTGGAGCATTGGACGTGACCTTGTAATACGGAAAGCAGAGGAACGTTGGGGCTCAGGAGTTGTTGAGCAACTTAGCTTTGACTTGCAAGATGCTTTCCCTACTGAAAAAGGATTCAGTAGCCGCAATATGTGGAGGATGAAACAATGGTATTTGTTTTTCTCCACATCTGAAGCATCCGAAAAACTGCCCCAACTTGGGGCAGAATTGCAAAATGCTGAAATCCAATCATTAATAAAGCTGCCACAGGTTGGGGCAGAATTGAACGAAGATAGTTTGCCAATGATTCTCGGACTTGTGCCATGGCGTCATCAGACAGACATTGTAACCGGATGCGAATCGTTAGACGAAGCCATTTTCTATCTAAAAGAATGCGTAACAAGAGGATGGAGCCGTCAAACGTTGGCAAATTCAATGAAGGCCAAATTATATGAGAAGCAAGGCAAAGCCATCTCAAACTTTCCAAAATACCTGCCGGAAGCGCAAAGCCGACTTGCGCAGGAAATTACTAAAGACAACTACGATTTCAGTTTTGTGACAGTCCCTGAGAATTATCAGGAAGAACAGTTGGAAACAGCTCTTGAGCAGAACATCACCCGTTTTCTTCTCGAACTTGGAACCGGATTTGCTTTTGTTGGTCGGCAGAAAGAGTTTATCGTCAATGGCCGTAGCCGACGTATTGATATGTTATTCTATCATATCAAACTGAAAGCATATGTGGTTGTAGAACTCAAAGTAAGGCCATTTGAACCGGAATTTGCAGGTAAACTCAACTATTATGTAAGTGCAGTCGATGAATTATTGAAAGGACCCGATGATAATCCAACCATCGGATTGCTGATATGCAGTGACAAGGATGAGACTGAGGTACGTTGGGCGTTCAGGGGCGTACATACACCGATGGGAGTGGCTTCTTATGACAATGTCAATACCATTAATGAAACGAATCTATTACCTTCTGCTGAGGAACTTCAAGCACGTATTCGTTTGGTAGAGGAGAAGATAAACAAAAACAAATAATCCTAACCTAAATTTAATTAGAATATAATTGGGATTCTACTACATTCTCTGAATTTTCCAAGACGGTAATTATTTATTTCTTTCATAGGACTTTTTCAAGGGTATTGCGTCTTTTATATTGAGGTCGTATAGCCTATCGATAATGACACAATGATTACTTCGAGAGAATTTGAGACATATTTCAGACGACTGTATTTGCCATTGGGTATGTACGCACTCCGTATCGTTGATAATGCCGACGATGCGGAGGACATTGTGGAGGATACTTTCATGAAGGCTTGGCAAGCTATCTCGTCGGGTGCAGAGATTGAACATTTCAACTCATATATCTACCGATGTGTAAGAAATGAATGTGTGAGCTTCCTTCGAGGGAAAAAGGAATTTGAAAACATTGATACAATCCCGGAAGTATGCGAGGAGGTGATAGACACCTCTTTCCATGATGCAAGGATATGGAAGGCGATTGATGAACTTCCGGAGAAATGCCGTGAAATATTCTTGATGAGCAAGCGTGATGGACTGACCAATGCGGAAATTGCCGAGGAAATGAATATCTCTATAAAGACTGTTAAGAACCAGATGACAAAAGCGTTTGCCCGGCTCAGAGAGTCGTTATCAACCGGGCACAAGCCATTCTTTCTACCTTTTTTATAAAAATTTTTAGAGCTTGTTTAAAAACGATTGTTAACGGAAGTTAGTTTGCGTAGGGTAATCACAACCGCAGCGACCATGAGCATTTCGTTGGCGGATTCTGTCGTCTCTTCGTAGTTTCGGCATAATCGTCTGAAATTTTCAAGCCATGCGAAAGTCCTCTCCACGACCCATCTTTTCTTTGCCGGGACAAACTGACCGGAATAATTTGAATGCGTAATCTCGATGTCAATTCCAAAATCATTTTTGGCCTCCTCTATGAAATTTCCACGATAGCCTCTGTCAGCATAGATGCGTCTTATCCATGGAAAAGCTACGACAAGCATTGCCACAAGAGCGTAAGCGGATTTGGAATCGTGAATATTGGCAGGGGTTGTGGACGCCTCCAGAATGTCACCGTCCTTATCAGTTATTATGTTGCGTTTTACGCCCTTTACCTTCTTATTCCCGTCAAATCCTTTTTGGGAACGAGGAAGGGCGGAACGGGAACTCTCACTGTCTATGGCTCCAATGGTCGGGTGTGGCGATTCTCCTCTTCTGAGTCTGACTTTCTCCACAAGGCTGTCCTCAAGTTCAGAAAAGGCATCCATTGCGCCCCAGCGCCTGAAATAGTAATAGACCGTCTGCCACTTGGGGTATTCCTCCGGAAGCAGTCGCCATTGGCTGCCGCTCACATCTATGTAGATTATCGCGTCAAGTATGAGAAAAAAATCTATTACTGTCCGCTAAAGTTTTTTGAGCAGTTGAAAAATTAGGGCTGGCACCTATTGCAGGAGTCAGCCCTAAATGGTTATTTTGGTGTCGCCAAACTATCCATTAATAACCATGAGTAAAAGTAGTAATTTCTTCGGACAGCCGATATATGGTCAGCTGATAAAATCACTCAATCGTGATAAAATTGTTGAAATAAGCCGCAAACATGGCGGAGAGAAGTATGTAAAGAGCTTTGACGGCTATACTCATCTGCTTACGATGCTCTACGCCGTGATCCAGCGATTCGACTCGCTGCGTGAGATAGAGACATCTATGACAGCGGAGGTTCGCAAACTGCACCATGTAGGTATAAACAGTGTGCCCAGACGTAGCACCCTGTCGGATGCAAATGCCAGACGGTCAGAGAAGTTCTTCGAAGAAGTATATCGCGACCTATATGCTGCCAATAAGGACATTCTTTCCTCGGACAGCCGACGCAATGGTACGGAAGAATGGATAAAGCAGCTTCGAATCATTGATTCCACGACCATTTCGCTGTTCTCCAATGCCATTTTCAAGGGTGTCGGCCGACATCCCAAGACCGGAAAGAAGAAGGGTGGCATCAAAGTACACTCGGTCATACACGCCAACGAAGGCGTTCCCTGCGACGTGCGGTTCACTTCGGCGGCGACCAATGACTCTTTCATGCTCGCTCCGAGCCATTACAGCCACAACGAGATTGTGGCACTTGACCGTGCATATATCAACTATGCCAAATTCGAGGAACTGACAGACCGTGGCGTCGTATATGTCACCAAAATGAAGAGCAATCTCAATTATGAGGTGCTTGTTGACTGTATGCATCAGAATCCACAGGGGCTTATGGAATATCGTGAGCAGGTCGTAGTTTTCCGTAAAGACGGTATAAACCACATAGCCAGAATAATAACATACGTCGATATCAAGAAAGGCAAGAAACCAAAACTCATATCGCTTCTGACCAATGATTTCGACATGCCGCTGGAGACAATCGTGGCGATATACCGCCGCCGCTGGCAGATAGAGTCTCTTTTCAAGCAGATCAAGCAGAACTTCCCTCTGAGATATTTCTACGGAGAAAGTGCCAACGCCATCAAAATCCAGATATGGGTCACGCTCATCGCCAATCTGTTACTCTCGGTCTTGCAAAGCACCTTGAACAGGCATTGGAGCTTCTCGGGACTGGCTACAATCGTGAGAATCGTTCTGATGTATTACCTTAATCTCGAAAAGTTCCTCAATCAGCCCGATGCAGACCTGAAAATCATGCTCGCCGAAGCTTCGGAATCGCCCCCCGAAGTCCTTGAAAACTACTGAGGGGGCTTATCCTATACAAAAAGTAAGCCCAACTTCTGCCGTTCAAGAAGTTGGACTCACTATTTTATGGTTTAGCGGACAGTAATATTTTATTTTTCCAGTTTGAAATATTACTGTCCGCTAAAGTTTTTTTGAGCAGTTGAAAAATTAGGGCTGGCACCTATTGCAGGAGTCAGCCCTAAATGGTTATTTTGGTGTCGCCAAACTATCCATTAATAACCATGAGTAAAAGTAGTAATTTCTTCGGACAGCCGATATATGGTCAGCTGATAAAATCACTCAATCGTGATAAAATTGTTGAAATAAGCCGCAAACATGGCGGAGAGAAGTATGTAAAGAGCTTTGACGGCTATACTCATCTGCTTACGATGCTCTACGCCGTGATCCAGCGATTCGACTCGCTGCGTGAGATAGAGACATCTATGACAGCGGAGGTTCGCAAACTGCACCATGTAGGTATAAACAGTGTGCCCAGACGTAGCACCCTGTCGGATGCAAATGCCAGACGGTCAGAGAAGTTCTTCGAAGAAGTATATCGCGACCTATATGCTGCCAATAAGGACATTCTTTCCTCGGACAGCCGACGCAATGGTACGGAAGAATGGATAAAGCAGCTTCGAATCATTGATTCCACGACCATTTCGCTGTTCTCCAATGCCATTTTCAAGGGTGTCGGCCGACATCCCAAGACCGGAAAGAAGAAGGGTGGCATCAAAGTACACTCGGTCATACACGCCAACGAAGGCGTTCCCTGCGACGTGCGGTTCACTTCGGCGGCGACCAATGACTCTTTCATGCTCGCTCCGAGCCATTACAGCCACAACGAGATTGTGGCACTTGACCGTGCATATATCAACTATGCCAAATTCGAGGAACTGACAGACCGTGGCGTCGTATATGTCACCAAAATGAAGAGCAATCTCAATTATGAGGTGCTTGTTGACTGTATGCATCAGAATCCACAGGGGCTTATGGAATATCGTGAGCAGGTCGTAGTTTTCCGTAAAGACGGTATAAACCACATAGCCAGAATAATAACATACGTCGATATCAAGAAAGGCAAGAAACCAAAACTCATATCGCTTCTGACCAATGATTTCGACATGCCGCTGGAGACAATCGTGGCGATATACCGCCGCCGCTGGCAGATAGAGTCTCTTTTCAAGCAGATCAAGCAGAACTTCCCTCTGAGATATTTCTACGGAGAAAGTGCCAACGCCATCAAAATCCAGATATGGGTCACGCTCATCGCCAATCTGTTACTCTCGGTCTTGCAAAGCACCTTGAACAGGCATTGGAGCTTCTCGGGACTGGCTACAATCGTGAGAATCGTTCTGATGTATTACCTTAATCTCGAAAAGTTCCTCAATCAGCCCGATGCAGACCTGAAAATCATGCTCGCCGAAGCTTCGGAATCGCCCCCCGAAGTCCTTGAAAACTACTGAGGGGGCTTATCCTATACAAAAAGTAAGCCCAACTTCTGCCGTTCAAGAAGTTGGACTCACTATTTTATGGTTTAGCGGACAGTAATAAAAAAAATAGGACAGTTATGAAGAAAGTAATAATCATGGGAGCCTCGTCGGGGATCGGTCTGCATTGCGCTGAGGCTCTGGCAAGCCGAGGCGTGAAAGTTGGAGTGGCCGCGCGCCACACGGCTCCTCTCGAGGCTCTGAAGGAGAGGTATCCGATTTTGTGAGTATATGAGCATCGATGTCACCAAGACCGATGCCGTGCGGCGTCTCGAGGATCTGATAAGTCTCACGGGCGGCATGGACATATATTTCCATGTCTCCGGTATCGGTTATGAGAATCCTGAACTTGATCCGGAAATGGAGACCGCGATATTCGAGACAAATACGGTGGGCTTCGTGCGTTGCATCTCCGGGGCCTGGCGCTGGATGCGCCGCAACGGGGTCCGGGGGCAGATTGCCGCGGGTCACGTCGGTGGCGGGCACCAACGGTATCGCAAAGCTGTCGGCGTATTCCGCGTCGAAGAGTGCCTGTCAGAAGTGGCTTGTGGCGCTTTGAGCAGCTGTCGCGAAACACGGGAGCAGGCATACGCTTCACCGACATCCGGCCCGGCTGGACAGACACCC